>Ga0308157_10000886_pt1 | contig 77174 bp, 70 predicted proteins | sample PhyBR1_FD_201035 | JGI IMG/M metagenome (GOLD analysis project Ga0308157, IMG submission 201035) | Phyllosphere microbial communities from UC Gill Tract Community Farm, Albany, California, United States - DLSLB.R1 | ecosystem: Host-associated > Plants > Phyllosphere > Unclassified | place: USA...
GACTTTTGCTTATCTAATACAGAATCTATTCTTGCTTGTTCTTCTTCCCAAGATGGACCATCATAATTATTGTCATCCTTCATACAAGAAGAGATTGAAACCACCGCCACTAATGCTGCTAAGAGTAATTTAAAGTTTTTCATATTTGTTTTAGTATCTAATTTATTGCTTCTGTAAACGTCGCTTAAAACTGTAACGCTACAGTAGGAAACGTAAAATTATAAAATATTTAATAGTTGCTTAATACTTAGATAATTAATTTTTTTTGTTTTAACACTGAAATCAGCATTAAAAAGCATGGTTGTAGGAAAAATACCTTTATTTTTTTCACCCATTAATATTTTTGCAAGTTGATGATATTTCCCAACGGTTTTCTTTGAAGCGTCATTATTGAATGTTACACCATCAAATAGAACTGAATCCACAGATTCAGCGTCAAATTCTACGGCATAATATTCGCTATTAAGCTTTTCAATCAGCTTTTCATCCTTGAACGTTTCTGCTAACATCTTCTTGCAGTATGAACACCAGTCCGTGTGGAAGAAGATCAGGACTGGTTTTGGATTATGCTCCAAAGAGTCGTTGAGCTGTTCAAAGCTTAGCCAATTGACGGTGGATTCAGTCTTTTCTTGTGCCTGGACCGAACCTACCATCATTAGTATTAGTATACCTATGTAATGTAACAACTTCATTAGTGAAAATGACCGATTTTAACACCAAATGTTATCGTTCTTGGCCTGGAAGGACCGTATATATAATTCGAATCACGTAGTGCTCCTCGATCGAAATCCTTTTGAAAGGCATTAAATATATTTTGCATTCCCCCAAAAACTTCAATACTAAAATCTTCTTTTACGTTGAATGTATATCCTAATCGAAGATTCGCCTCATAGAAATCAGGTGAATTTGTTAACCGCATTTCTTGACCTTCCAAAACATGTGGGACAATCATACTGCCTGTATACACTCCGGTGATGTCTACACTAAAAGCATCCAATGGTTTCCAGTTAGCATTTAAATAACCATATACATTAGGAGTACGAACAAATTTTTTGCTACTGATGTTCTGATCTTCAGTTTCTCCTTCGAATAATAGTTGTTCATCAGTGAATTCGGACCGTTGTATGGTACCTCCCATCTGCAAACTATATTTGGAAGAAGGAGCTACGTTTAATTCTACATTCGAACCATAAACCTTAGCACCGGTTCCGTTTCTCATTTCCTGAATAATGAGGTTTTCATCCTCTGAAGTCATGATGTTCGTGAAAGGATTTTTGAGATCGGTATAGAAACCTTCAACCAATAGACTGGTTTGTACAGTGCCGAAGTTTCGGGTAAAATTTAAAGAACCTGTATAGGCGTTGGAATATTCAGTCTTTAAATTTTCTCCAATTAAAACAAAGACCTGTTGTCCGCCTATAGAAGTGACATGTAGATCTTCATTGAATGCTTGTGGTGCCCTAAAGCCTCTGGCATAGCCGCCCCTGAACTGTAGGTAATCGGTGATATCGTACAATAAGGTAAATCTTGGACTAAAGGTTCCGAAGTTTTGCGATGAACTCCTGTTATATCCTGCCAGTTGATAGTGACCATCTATATAGGTATAATCGTAACGCCCCCCAATTAAAGTTTTTAAATTTTCTAAAATATTCCATTCATATTGTGCATAAGTACCAAGGCCATGTGTCTTCTGATCAATTAATCTATCGTATCCCGGGATTTTGTCTTTTGTTCGGTTGTTATTGTATTCTATCCCCGCTGTGATTACATCCTTTTCGAAATTATAGGTGTATTGGGCACCTGTTACCATAGCGAAATCATCTGTATCGCCATAAGCGTTTGAAGCAAGAATACTATCTTGGGCAGTTCTGCCTCCTCCTAAACCACCATAGAAGCTCTCACGATCCGTCAATTGAGCAGAGCCATAAAGTGAAAGTTTATGTTTGTAATCTTTGGAGTAATGATCGTACGTCAAGCCACCGATAAAGGTATTGGTCCTTAATTGTTCTGTCACATCTGTGAAATGAGGAGCTTGATCCAGTTTATCTCCTCCACGGCGGAATTCATTTAAAGCACTTAAATCTAAAGTGATTTTATCGAATTCAGAGGGTTTGTAGAATGCCTTAGTACCAAAGGTTAGGTTCTTCAATTTTGTCATTTCAGAGAAATCGTCTCCATTAGCATCGTATGCTTGTCTATTTCTATGCATTCCATAGAATGTAGCGCCTGTCATTAGATCATTAGCAACATAGGAAGTATTAAAGTCAATCGTGTTGTCCCAAGCCTGACCATCGATTATGGAGTTCGTCGACTTAATTTGCCAGTCATTTTCCACGGGGTCTTTGGTAATGATATTAATGGTTCCGGCAATTGCATTCGCACCAAAAAGGGCAGAACCCCCGGAGCGCACTACTTCAATGCGGTCAATCATAGAGGTAGGTATTTGATCTAAGCCATACACGCTATTTAAAGCACTAAAAACGGATCGACTATTAATCAGGATTTGTGAGTAAGCCCCTTCCATTCCATTTAATCGAACTTGGGTGAATCCACAGTTTTGACAATTGTTTTCTACCCGCACACCTGGCTGATAGTTTAGCGTTTCTGACATAGCAACTGATTGCGTTGCGGTAAAAAGCTTTGGACTTAGCACATTCACGATTACAGGTGCTTTCTTTCGTTCCATTCCATATCTGGACGCACTAACAACTACTTCATTGAGGTTTAAATTGTCTTCATGTAATATAATGTTGAGATCAGTTTGTGCCGTATGTTCTATCTGTTTTTTTAACGTTTGATAACCAATTGCATTTACGGAAAAACTTTTTGCAGATTGACCTCTATTATCTAATGAGAAATACCCTAGGCTATCGGTTGAGGTAGCTAGTTTGGTACCATCCAGCTGGATGGTCGCGTTCGGGACCGGGTTTTGTTGGTGATTAATTACACGCCCGGAAATTTGAGCATATAAGGCTTGTTTGCCAAAGCCAAGGCATATAATGATCAGGAAATTCCTGATTAGAAATAATTTCATGTTGTATTTAGCTAATAAAATATAAAGAATATCATTACCCATATGAGTATGAATTCTAATCTGCTGACCTGCTTAATGAACAAGTATTCGGCAGAGAAATAATAAGTTTAAAAATTAAGACTCCGGTAAATCATCAAAAGCCTGTCGTTAATGAAGGCTGTTGAATACGTTAAGAAAGGATTAAGCTAAATAAGAAGGAGGGTCGCGTCCAACTCGTATTTCGAGGGTTCGGAAAAGAGTTGTATAGGTTTGATATCCAAACTCGACAATAGTGAACTCGGTCTGTATCGGTACTTCATAAGTGAAAGGAGACCAATCAAGGTAACTTCCTTGGAAGACAATGTCTAAGAAACGGATCTCAGCATCTGAATGGTGGTGATGATGAGTTTTTTCGCCAAGATTATAGGGGTGAATGTGGGTAACAATCTCCCCGGTAGAAGTGACTTCTTTGTGCATGAAGACTACGCCACTCACAATGATGCTGCACATCCATACTAAGAGGAGGTTAGCAACTAATTGGCGATATGAAGTTAGTCTATGCATTCAGAATATAATATTCGCTAAAATAGTTAAAAAATGTTTAGATGTTACTTCTAAACAATTTTGTTATGATCATCAGGAAATACCAATAATGGTTTATGGTTTCGGGCCTCTTCACGCTCCATGAGCGCATAAGATATGATAATTACAATATCTCCAACCTGAACTAATCTCGCTGCAGCACCATTTAAGCAAATCGTTCCTGTACCTCGTTCTCCCGGAATCACATAGGTTTCTAATCTAGCACCGTTGTTATTGTTGACGATTTGAACTTTTTCATTGGCAATTATGTCTGCGGCATCCATTAAATCCTGGTCAATGGTGATACTTCCCACGTAATTCAATTCAGCTTGCGTAACACGAGCTCTATGAATCTTCGATTTCATTACTTCTATCATCATGATGCAAAGTTAATCTTTTAATATAATTTGATTGGAAAATTATTCTAATGAGAAAGTAATATATTGTCAATCAAACGAACATTTTCCACCCAAGCCACGATTAAAGCAACATACTCTTTGTTGGTTTCAAGCTCTTGAACAGGAGCCAGACTTGATGTCTCACAGATGCTCAGGTATTCAAGTTGTACTGCAGGATTGGAAGCAATGATCCCTTTTGCACCATCTAATAGTTCCTGAATGGGAAGTTTATGGAAATTATCTTTTATATACCTGAGAGACATTATTAAAGAAAGTGCATTTTCTTTTCCTTCTTCCGAAAGGCGCTCATTTCGGGAGCTCAATGCTAATCCTTTTTCATTACGTACAGTAGGGCAGATTAATAGTTTGATGTCAAGATTTTTGATATCAATCATTCTCTGAATGACCATAACTTGCTGAAAGTCTTTTTGACCGAAACAAGCTTGAGTTGGTTTTACAAGGTTAAATAGTTTATATACAATCTGTGTAACGCCTTGGAAATGTCCTGGACGATGTTCTCCTTCCCAGATTTGATCTAAATTGCCGAGCTCAATATGCCACTCAGGATCATTTTCGGGGTACATTTCCTGAACGGAGGGTAAAAACAGAATGTCACAGTTAACAGATTCCAATAAAGCGATATCTTTTTCTATAGGTCTGGGGTATTTTTCTAAATCTTTAGGGTCATTAAACTGTGTTGGGTTAACAAATATGCTACAAACGATAATATCTGTTAGTGGTCTGGCATATTTAATGAGAGATAAGTGTCCTTCATGTAGGGCTCCCATAGTGGGAACCAAGGTGATGACTTTATTCTCTTTGCGGATTACATCCAATTCTGATTGGAGTTCCTGTTTGGTGCGAACAATTTTCACGAGCAAAAATTAAGAAATAAGGAGCAAAAATGGGGAATAATCTTTAAATTATAAAATGATGATTTTTAATCAATTGTAAAATTGATAAATAAATTGTATCTTTGTAGACCGATTTTACTATTCAATAATATTAAAAAAAACAGTTGGAGATGGCAAAAACGAAAATCTTGTTTGTAACCCATGAAATGTCGCCTTTCCTTGAATTAAGTAAAATTTCTGAAATAACACGCCAGTTACCACATGCTATGCAGGAAAAAGGATTCGAGATTCGAATTCTAATGCCACGCTTTGGTAATATTAATGAGCGCAGAAATCGTCTTCATGAAGTGATAAGGTTGTCGGGAATGAACATTGTGGTGGACAATAATGATAATCCGCTAATTATTAAGGTAGCATCACTGCCCGCGGCAAGGATGCAGGTGTACTTCTTGGATAATGAAGAGTATTTCCAGCGGAAAAAAGTTTTTCGTGATGAGCAGGGTAAATTCTTTGAAGATAACAATGAGCGTTCATTGTTCTTCTGTAAAGGCGCCTTGGAAACCGTTAAGAAATTAGGTTGGTCACCTGATGTGGTTCACTGTCATGGATGGTTTACTGCAATGGTACCTGCGTATCTGAAAACGGTATACCAAGATGATCCTACCTTCAAAGACTCCAAAGTGTTCTTCTCTTTGTACAATGAGGAATTTGGAAACGATTCTTTAGGAACAAAGTATGCTGAGATGGCTGCTCAAGTAGATATTGATGCAGATCAACTTAAGAACTATGGTACCGGAAACTATGTAGACACCTATAAAGGAGCTCTTTCCTTTACAGATGTAGTCGTTAAAGGAGATGCAGATCTCAATCCGGAAATCCTAGCTTATATCGAAGAAAACAACATCCGTACCTTCGAACCTTCCTCAGATGATGACTATGAAGCCTTCTCTGAATTATACGATGAGTTCGTAAACGAAGAAGTTTCAGCGTAAGCTGGAAAATAAAACAAAAAGCGCTCGGCTCAATGAAATAAATTCATTGAGCCGAGCGCTTTTTGTTAGACAACAGATATAAGACGACAGACAATAGATTTTGAGGGTAAAAGTCTATTGTCTTGCGCCTGTTGTCTATAATCTCTTATTTACCTATTTTTAGTTTTATGTATATCCCTCCTATAAATTTAATGAAAAAGCAAAAGGAAGCTCTTAAGTTTATGAAAAGATTCAGTTTTGCTACTATTATCTCGACATCAAATAATTTCCCTACGGCAACTCATTTACCTTTCTTAACCTCTGTTCGTGAGGATAAAATAATATTAACCTCACATTTCGCAAGAGCCAACTCACAATGGCAACTAATTGAACAAAATAATAGTTTGGTGATATTTACGGAACCACATGCTTATATTTCTCCTATTAACTACGAAAAAGAATTGAATGTCCCAACCTGGAACTATATGTCGGTTCATGCATATGGAAAAGGGAAGATAATTAATGATGAAAACGAAGTAAGACGAGTTTTAGAAATGACAATTGATTTTTACGAGCAGAATTATCAAAAGCAATGGTCAAATCTACCTGAAGAATACAAAAATAAACTTAGCAATGGTATTGTTGCCTTTGAAATTGAAGTCAATGATTTGCAAGGCAAAAAGAAACTAAGTCAAAATAGATCTGCTATTGAACAAGAAACCATAATTAATTCTTTAAGTAAAAGTGAACACGGATCTGAAAAATTGATCGCAGAATATATGAAGGAGATTAGGGATCATACTTAACAACGTTGAATTTACTCCCTTAGAGTCTATTGTTTTGCGTCTGTTATCTTTTGTCTCATATTTACCTATCTTTGGAGCATGAAAATTAAAGTTGGTTTTGGTTTTGATGTGCATCAGATGAAGTCTGGGCATCCGTTTGTTGTCGGAGGAGTAACTTTGGATCATCATGCGGGCGCTTTTGGACATTCAGATGCTGATGTTTTAGCACATGCTGTTTGTGATGCGATATTAGGTGCTGCGAATTTGGAAGATATAGGTTACCATTTTCCGAATACGGATGATAAATGGAAAGGGGCAAATAGTTTAGACCTTCTGAGACATTGTGTGCAGTTGATTAAAGACAAAGGATATGCTTTGGGGAATATTGACGGGATGCTTTGTTTGGAGGCTCCTAAGATTAAGCCTTATATCCCACAAATGAAAGCTAATCTTGCTGAAGCAGCTGGTATTTCAGTGGATGATGTTTCAGTAAAAGCAACGACGAATGAACAGATGGGTTTCATAGGTCGGGAAGAAGGGGTGGTTGCTTATGCTGTTTGCCTGATTGAAAAGATAGATTAAGGTTTTTTTAGCGTAAAGAAACGGATAGCGATAAATACTGCTATCAAAGCTAAAAATGCTCCTAGATAAAAAGGTGCGCCCGGTAAGTATATCGGGCCATTTTTTTTGGTGAAAAATGAAAAGAGACTCGTCATTAGCAAAGGTCCAATAATAGCGGTTAAACTAATTATACTGGTAAGTCCACATTGAATCTGACCTTGTTCATTGGCGGGTGTGCTGTTGGAGATAGAACTTTGAATTGCAGGTCCTGCTATTCCGCCAAGGACATACAGCACACTAACTGCGAAAAGCATCATGCTGGTTCCTGCTAAGCCAAAAGCCAGTAAAGAAATGGAGTTTAAGCATAGACCAAGGACAATGCTTTTCGGAAGACCTAATTTGGGAATAATAACCCGGATTAATCCGGCCTGAACAATTGTTAGGAGAACGCCTATTATGCCTAAAGAGTAACCTACCATACGTTCATCCCAATGAAATTTTTCCATTGTAAAATAAGACCAGGTACTCTGTACAGCATGTGCAGCAATGTTGATCAAGAAGACACAAAGGAGTAAGGGCATAATGTTAGGATATTTTCGGATATGCCGAAAGCTCCCAATTGGATTTGCATTTACCCAATGAAATTTCCTGCGATTTTCTTTAGGCAAGGATTCAGGGACTAGGAAATACCCATACAGGAAATTTAAAAACGTTAATCCCGCAGCTGCAAAGAAAGGATATCGAGGGCCATAATGTCCCAAAACTCCACCTATAACAGGACCAATAATAAAACCCAGGCCGAAGGCAGCTCCCAGTAATCCGAAATTTTGAGCTTTATTTTCTCTGGTTGATACATCCGCGATATAGGCTGCCGCAACGGTATGACTGGCTCCGGTAATACCAGCCACTAATCTGCCGAAAAACAACCAAAAGATTGAGGGAGCAAAACCTATTATTAAATAATTGACGGTGAAACCAAAAAGAGAACATAAAAGTACAGGTCTCCTTCCGTAATGATCACTTAAATTACCTAATATAGAAGCAAAAAAGAATTGGGTAAAAGCATAACAGAAAGTCAACCATCCTCCGTAAGAAGATGCCTGGCTAAGATCACCATGGATTAATTCTCTTATTAGAGAAGGCATCACGGGTATAATAATCCCCAAGCCGATACAGTCAAGTACTACGGTAATAAAGATAAAAAGTAAACCGGCTTTTGATTTATTATTCGGCATATGATGTTCTAAGATAGTTATTTTTTTCTGCCTTTATTTTCAGTAAAATAGGGAAAATATAGCGTTGCTCTATCTTTTTTGAAACTATAAGAAGTAAGTTTTATTTACATCGGGAAAAATATGGTATTTTTGTCAAGTCAAATTAGGATTTGGCACACTTACTGTTTATAGCAAAAGAAAATAAATACTGAAGTGTATTTCGAAGTTTCATTAAAATAACAAATGAAGAGAGAATCAAAAAGTAGTAAACTTACGGAAGAGGATGTAAAACGATATACAGGAGTCTTTTGGAAAGTCTTGTTGGGTATTGTAATCATAGCTGGGCTTTTCCTTTTAAGTGTAAGAGTTGGAATATTTGGTAAGTTACCTACCTTCAAAGATCTTGAGAACCCAAAAAGTAATTTAGCTTCTGAAATTTTAACCGATGATAACAGGGTTTTAGGAACCTACTTTGTACATAATAGGTCGAATGTAAAGTACACTGAGTTAGCACCTTCATTAGTTCAAGCTTTAATATCCACAGAGGATAAACGATTTTACGACCATTCAGGAATCGATTATTCACGTACCATGTCGACCATTGTCTTGACATTAGCAGGAAATAAGCAGGGTGGTAGTACCATTACTCAACAATTAGCATTAAACTTATTTGCAGAGAAGCGTGAAAGAAATCCCATTAAAAGGATCATGCAGAAGTTTCAGGAATGGATAACCTCCGTTCGTTTGGAACGCAATTATACAAAGGAAGAAATCGTGATGATGTATTTCAATACGGTAGATTTCGGTGCATATAACACTTTCGGTATAAAATCAGCAGCAAGAACTTTCTTTAATACAACTCCCGATAAATTAACACCTGATCAATCAGCTTTATTGGTTGGTATGTTGAAAGGACCAAGTTATTATTCGCCAGTGCGTAATCCTGAGAATGCTACTAATAGAAGAAATTTAGTCCTTCGAAATATGAGGGATCAAAATTACATTACGAATGAGGAATACGATAAGTATAAACAAGAACCTTTAGGATTGAAATTGACAATTTCAAATTATGGTGAAGGTTTAGCTCCTTATTTCAGAGCTGTTCTTAAAGAGGAAATTAAAAAAGAATTTCAACGCCTTGCGATTACCAAACCCGATGGTACACCATACGATTTAGATCGTGACGGTTTGAAAGTTTATACGCCTATCAATTATAAAATGCAGACCTATGCTGAAGAAGCTCAAAAAGAGTGGATGAAGCGTTTACAGAATGAATTTGACAAGCAATGGAAAAGGAGAGATGCCTTTACGGGGAAAAATGCAAATTTGTTGATAACGGGAATGAAAAGGTCTGATCGCTATCGGGTATTGAAAGCGGAAGGTATGTCGGAACAGGATATCAAAAAAGAATTTGACAAGAAAGTTCCTATGAACATATTTACCTGGAAAGGCGCTGTAGATACGGTTATGACTCCGATGGACTCAATCAAATACACAAAATTATTCTTACGTAATGCAGTGATGTCTATGGAACCTCAAACCGGTTACATCAGAGCTTGGGTTGGTGGAATTGATTTTGAGCATTTTAAATATGATCAGGTTAGATTAGGTACACGTCAGGTTGGATCGACAGCAAAGCCATTTGTATATGCTTATGCAATTGACAATGGATATGGCCCTTGTGTTTCCATACCGAATCACATGCGTACGTATGGTGATTGGACACCGAAAGGAACTACGCAAGGTGGTGATCCTATTACTTTGAAAAATGCTATTAAGTATTCTCAAAACTATGCTACCGCTTATTTGATTAGCGAGGTTGGAGCCGCGAATGTTGCAGATCTTACAAAACGAATGGGAGTGAATTCTAATATTCCTAGTAATCTATCAATTGCCTTAGGGTCTTATGATGCTTCATTATTTGATATGGTAGGTGCTTATTCAGCATTTGTAAACCAAGGAACTTGGGTAGAACCAACAATGATTTTAAGGATTGAAGATAAAAACGGATCACCGATTTACGAAAAGGCTCCTAAAGTGTTGAAGGCATTGAATAGTGAAACGGCATACGCAATGGTTGATATGTTGAAAGGTGTGGTAGATGGTGGTACAGGTTCTCGTTTGAGATGGGATCCCAATTTCGGAGGTTTAAAAAATCCGATTGGTGGTAAGACCGGTACAACCAATGATAACTCTGATGCGTGGTTTATTGGTATTACGCCAGAATTAGTTACAGGGGTGTGGACAGGAGCAGAAGATCGTGGAATTAGTTTTAGTAGTATGCAATACGGTCAGGGAGCGGCAGCAGCGATGCCGGTTTTCGGATTGTACATGAATAAGGTGTATAAGGATAAAGATTTAAATTATTCACAGGAAGATTTTCCATTACCGCCGGGAGGAATTACCAGGTTTGAAATGGACTGTTCAAATTTCTCTCAGTTCTATGGAAATGACCCTTTGAAAAATGATTCTGAATTAATGGAAGATGATCGGTTAGGATTTTAACCGTTTCTTTGATAAATTTGAACAGACCTTTATTGTTTGAAAATAAAGGTCTGTTTTTTTTGTGCAATGATGGTGTTTGATTATAAAAAAGAATTAATAAAGATTCCGCATAAACCCGGAGTATACCAGTATTTTGATAAAGACGATACGCTGATCTACGTAGGAAAGGCTAAGGATTTACGAAATAGGGTAGGTTCTTATTTTGTAAACGAGAGCCAGTTGAACAGCAAAACAAGGGTTTTGGTTCGTAAAATCAACCGTATAGCATTCACTATTGTGGATACCGAAATTGATGCCTGGTTATTGGAAAATAACCTGATTAAGAAACATCAGCCGAGGTATAATGTCATGTTAAAGGATGATAAGACCTATCCTTGGATTGTTATCAAAAATGAGCCCTTCCCGAGAGTTTTTTGGACGAGAAGATACATTAAAGACGGGTCCAGATATTATGGTCCGTATGCTTCCGTTGGCATGATGCATATTATTCTGGATATGATCAGAGAGCTTTTTCCCTTACGGACATGTAATCTCAACCTTTCCCAAGAGAATATTTCAAAAGGCAAATATAAAGTCTGTTTAGAATATCAGATAGGAAATTGTTTGGGACCCTGCGAGGGTTACCAATCTGAGGATAACTATGATCAGAATTTAGTTGATATCAAGGATATCCTGAATGGTAAGATTTCGATGGTTACTAATCGAATCAAGGAACAGATGAATGCTGCGGTTCAGCAAATGGATTATGAAGGTGCCCACCAATTCAAGGTAAAGCTGGATAAACTATCGAACTATCAGAGTAAATCCACCGTGGTGAGCTCATCCATCACGAATATTGATGTTTTCAGTATTGCATCGGAAGATAATTATGCTTTTGTCAATTTCCTAAAAGTGGTTAATGGTGTTGTGATTCAAACCCAGACTGTTGAGTTAAAGAAAAGACTAGATGAAACGAATGAAGAACTGCTGGCAATTGCAATTCCACAGCTTAGAACTAGGTTTAGAAGTCATTCGCGTGAGATCATTGTTCCTTTTGAATTAGATATAGAGGGGAATGATAATATTAAGTTTTTAGTTCCAAAGCTGGGAGATAAAAAGAAATTATTAGAGCTCTCTCAAAAAAATGTAGCTTATTTTAAGAAAGAGCGTTTATTGCAGTATGAGAAATTAAATCCTGATGTGAAAACAGATCGCATACTGAAGCAAATGCAGAAGGATTTACGATTGCCGCAGTTACCACAGCATATTGAATGTTTTGATAATTCTAATATTCAGGGCAACTATCCGGTATCGGCAATTGTCGTTTTTAAAGATGCGAAACCCTCAAAAAAAGACTATCGTCACTTTAATGTGAAAACCGTAGAAGGACCAAACGATTTTGCGACGATGGAGGAAGCTGTTTTTAGGCGCTATAGAAGACTTTTGGATGAAGACCAGACATTGCCTCAGTTAATCATTATAGATGGTGGTAAAGGACAATTAAGTGCTGCATTAAAGAGCTTGAAGTTGTTGGGTATAGAGAAACAAGTTACAGTTATCGGTATTGCTAAACGTTTGGAGGAATTGTATTATCCCGGGGATCAATATCCATTGTATCTAGACAAAAAATCAGAGACGTTAAAAATTATTCAGCATTTACGAGATGAAGCACACCGTTTTGGTATTACCTTTCATAGGAATCAGCGGAGTAGAAAGACCTTTGTTTCGGAATTGGATAATATTCCCGGAGTAGGGAAGATGACTGTTGAAAAATTATTGAAAACCTTTAAATCCGTGAAGAAGGTGAAGGAGGCGAATGATGAAGATCTAAAAAAAGTGCTTAATCTTAAACAGATCCAAGCACTTCGTACATATTTTTCGGAAAAAGTATAATCAGAATCTACAAGAAACCTAATTCCAATTTAGCTTCTTCACTCATCATGTCTTTTGTCCATGGTGGATCGAAGGTTAGTTCGACGATTGCTTCGTCAATTCCTTCAATAGCAGCGACTTTATGTTGAACTTCGTTCATAAGCTCCCCCGCTACCGGGCAACCAGGAGCCGTAAGCGTCATAACAACTTTTGCCTGTTTATTTTCCTTCGTAATAACCTCGTATACTAACCCTAAGTCAAGGATATTTGCCGGTTTTAATTCCGGATCGTATACGCTGGCGAGGGCTTCCATAATTTTGGGAGCCAAGCCTAGTTTGTCCATTATAATGATGTTCATTCCTTAATAATTTTATTTGCTAAGAGTTCAGAATAAATTTCTTCTAACTTATTCATCACTATAGTTTGTGTATATTTCTCACTATATTCTTTCCGACAATTAGCTTTTATTTCTAATAGTTTATCCACTGGTAATGCTTTCCATTGTGCCAGTGTCCGGACTACATTGCTGTGATTATGTGGGTCAAATAGCAATCCTGTATGTAAAGGTACGACCATTTCATTTAATATACCAATGCTGCTGGCAAGAACCGGAGTGCCAAGGGCGAAAGCTTCCAGAACAGAAAGCGGCATCGACTCATAACAAACCGATGGAACAATAACAGCAGATGCAGAGGCAACATAATTACTGATGGTCTGTTTATCCTTAAAACCGAAATATTGGATATTCGGATTCCCGCTTACAATTAATTCCACTTCTTTCTGTAATGGGCCGGTTCCGAATATTTTTAGCTTATAATTGGTAGACTTCCAGGCGCGAAGCATTGGAATTATTCCTTTTTCTTCTGATAATCTTCCTACATATACAAAATAGTCATTTTCATATTGATTCGTTACCTCATTGACTTTGACAAAGTTTGGTTTTACAACAAACTTTCCCATAGAGATATCAAATTTTGACTTTTTAAAGATGGCTTTTGAAAACTCGGAAAGAACAATATATTTATCTATAGCTTTAAATGTTCCGCGTTCTCGATGAAACCAATAGGTAAAAGCTGTCCAAAAGGTTTTGATATAAGAATGCTCCAGAACCTTTTTCTTCACGGCGTCCCAAGGGAAACTTTGATCTATTGATTTTAAGTATATATTTCCATCATAGAATAAGGTTGCAGACGGACAAATCAGCCTAAAGTTATGAAGGGTCATTACCATTGGGATTTTAAGCTTTTTGATCTGTCGGATAAATAAAGGACCTAATGCATAATGCATATTATGAATGTGAATTATATCAGGCTTGTATTCTTCAATTTTTGCTTTGATTTTCTTCACTTCTTGCCAATTCCAGGGATACAACAAGTATTGTAGATACCCTTTAGTGCCTTTTACATTCCTGACTGTATAAAGTTCAACCTCATGATTCCTTCTCAAATCCTCCATTTCTTGTCCCATTACAAAGTCCTCTCCGCCTATATGTTGGTATTGATTGTGAACAATGAGTATTCGCATATGTAGAATCTTTAATTGCCGCAATTTACATAGTAAAAAGGCTAAAATCAAATCTTAAACTAAGAGCTATTCCATCCCAAATTGTTATCTTCGTGATATTTTTTAATAACTATGTTCGAACAGCATCCTTATGGCAAATTGATTGGTGAGTATATTAAAAATGTCCAATATCCAAGTCAACCCGCCGATCTTTATGATCCGATTCAGTATATATTAGGCTTATCCGGAAAACGCATTAGACCGATGTTGGTTTTGATGGCGGCAAAGCTTTTTGGAAAAGAAAATATAGAAGAAGCGCTACCAGCAAGCATTGCGATAGAATATTTTCATAATTTTTCTTTAATCCATGATGATATCATGGATAATGCACCTCTGCGAAGAAGTAAGGAAACTGTTCATAAGAAGTGGAATGATAATGTCGCTATCCTATCGGGCGATGCTTTGTTAGTAAGAGCTTATCAGGAACTTGCTAAATGTGCTCCGGAAAAAATACCAAGCTTATTGAATGTATTTAATAAGATTGCTTTGGAGGTTTGCGAAGGCCAGCAATTGGATATGGATTTTGAAACAATAGAAGAGGTTACGGAGGATGATTATTTAGAGATGATTAAACTTAAAACGTCTGTTTTATTGGGTGGAGCTCTACAGATGGGGGCAATCTTAGCCGATGCGGATGAAGAACAACAGAAATTCATTTATGATTTTGGTGTTAATTTGGGAATTGCCTTTCAGCTTCAAGATGATTATTTAGACGTTTACGGAGATCCATCCAGCTTTGGAAAACAAGTTGGGGGAGATATTCTTTCCAATAAAAAAACAATTTTAAGAATTAAGACCCAACAGCTCGCCGAAGGTAAATCAAAAGAAGAATTTGAAGAATTGATACATTCAAAAACTATTTCCGATGAAGAAAAAGTGCAGCGGATGAAAAATCTTTATGCTAGTTTGGACGTTGATCAATATGCTGAAGAGATCAAGTCCAGATATATGGACCTGTCTTACAATAAATTGGAAGATATTGCCGTTTCGGAAGTGAATAAGACAGAATTAAAGGATTTAGCAAATCAGTTACTTCATCGTACTCGCTGATTATGATAATTGGGATGTTTTTTATAATTTGCTAAATAAAGTTAAAGTTAATACAGAGGAAAAAACGCGAATGGAGCCATTAAAAATCACCGTATTTCAAGCTTATCTTTTTTGGGAAAATGTTGATAAGAACCTACAGAATTTAGGTTTAAGGCTATCTTCATTGCGTGAAAAAACTGATCTGATAATCCTGCCTGAGATGTTTAACACAGGTTTCACAACGAATGTAGAAAAATGTGCGGAAACCATGAATGGTAAAACCATGCATTGGTTATATGAAACAGCAAATAAGTTTGAATGTGTTGTGGCGGGATCCTTGATTATTGAGGAAGAAGGGAAATATTATAATCGTTTTGTATGGATGTCGCCTGATGGTAATTTTGTACACTATGATAAAAGACATTTATTTTCAATGGCCGGGGAGAATGATATTTTTACCGCGGGTCAATCAAGAATAATCTTCCAGTTAAAAGGATGGAAAATCTGTCCGATGATTTGTTATGATCTCCGTTTCCCTGCCTGGTCAAGAAATCAAAACGGCTCCTACGACTTAATTGTTTATACTTCGAGTTGGCCAGATAACCGCTCAGCCCATTGGCGAGCGCTGATTCCGGCAAGGGCAATCGAAAACCAAGCTTTTGTTATTGGTGTGAATAGAGTGGGGCATGATGGAAATGAAGTATACTACTCCGGAGGATCAATGTGTATTTCTCCGAATGGTGATGTCGTTTACTATAAACCTGAAGATGAAGATCTTTATACTTTTACCTTAAACCCTAAAGATCTAATTGATAATAGAGCTCAATTTCCTTTCTTAGAGGATCAAGATCAATTTAAACTTCTGTAATAAAAAATAGGAAATCCTTATTAGTCCTTATAAGGCCGTTCTAAGATGGCTTGTTGGATAATTGCTTTACGAAGATCAAACTGCTGTATATCCAGATCCTGAAGTTGAATAGGTTGATGTTGTTTTTGCATTTCTTTCATACTCTTAGATTGAGCAGCAATTCTTCTCTGTTCAAGATTTCTTTGTCTTACTAATTCAACTTCGTCAACTTGTTGGTAATAATCCGGAACTTCCATCTTGATGTGCTCAATAGGAATGGGTTTATTTTTGACTTGTGCTGGTTGAGGTCTCGGATTTTCAGGATAAGGATGATCTGCCTGGACTTGCCTTTTTAATTTTTCCATCCTTTGTTTAGCTTTGGCTTGCTCCTCCTGGTAGCCTTGATAAATCTTATAGATTACACTTCCGATAACTAATAATATGATTAAAAAAGGATTGTCCATGTCTATAAATATACTTTTTTTTTCGTGAAATTAATTTATAGACAACAAATTATTTGCAAATACAGCATATAATCATTTAATTGCATAAACAACTTGTTGCCAAAATTTAACCTGATATGATAATAAATGAAACTTTTTATGCAAGTGAATTCTATTCTTTTTTAACGGGGAGAGTTTCTACAGCAATCGGACGGAGATTGCAAAGAAACTTTAAGGAGAATGGAATTAAGATTACTGCAGAACAATGGAGTGTACTTTACTTCCTTTGGGAATCTGAAGGATTAAGTCAACAAGAAATTGCAAGATTAACTTTTCGTGATAAACCTAGTGTTTCCCGACTGATTACTAATTTGGAAAAACAGAAACTGCTGGTGAGAGTTTGCAGTTCTGGTGACAAGCGGGCAAATCAAATTTATCTTACAGCACAAGGACACAAGATAAAGGATAAATGTATGGAACAAGCAGAAAAAACTATCTCTGAAGCGTTGAGAGGAGTGGATAAAGACTCTATGAAACAGGCTCAACAACTATTAGAGATAGTTTTTAATAACTTAAAATAAAAGCTGATTATTCAAAAACTTCCGGAGCAAAATCGCTTCGGTTATTAACAAGTTTTCCGGTATTCTTAAAGTAAATTTCCTGGAAGCTTAATGTATTTGTACTATCTACCTTACGGAAGAATTTCTCTGCTGATACTTCATCTAAGGTTTTGAATCCACAAGCTTCCATGATTTCCACCGTTGCTCTTAATGTATTTCTATGGAATTGTGCGACACGAACATATTTATCATCTACATTTAGTCCTTTATAAAGGTGAGGTTGTTGAGTAGCAACCCCTACTGGACACACATCTTCATTACATTTTAAAGCTTGAATACATCCTAAAGCGAACATCATTCCACGTGCACTATAACAAGCGTCAGCTCCAAGAGCTATAACTTTAAGGATGTCAAATCCTGTCACTATTCGGCTGGATACAATAATCTTAATATGTTTCTTTAAACCGAAATTGATTAGTGTGGTGGTTACAAAAGCTAAGGCATCATACAAAGGCATTCCTAAGTTATCAGTGAACTCTAATGGTGCAGCCCCTGTTCCGCCCTCAGATCCATCAATTGAGATGAAATCAGGCATAATTTGAGTCTCTTGCATGGCTTGGCAGATTTCAATGAATTCTTGCTTATCTCCAATACATAGCTTAAATCCCACAGGTTTATAATCAGAAAGTTCGCGTAACTTTTGGATAAAATGCATCATTTCCACAGGTGTGCGGAAAGAGCTATGTGCCGGAGGAGACATAACATCTGTTCCCGGAACAACGTGACGAATTGCAGCTACTTCAGGTGTGTTTTTTGCAGCTGGAAGAATACCCCCATGCCCTGGTTTAGCTCCTTGTGATAACTTCAATTCTACCATTTTTACATAAGGACGCGTTGATTTTTCCCGAAAAAGGTTATCATCAAAATAACCATGTTCATCCCTACAACCGAAATAGCCTGTCCCAACTTGCCATATAAGATCACCTCCACTAATGTGATATTGACTAATACCACCTTCTCCCGTATTATGAGCAAAATTTTGTAATGCAGCGCCTTTATTTAATGCAGTAATAGCTGTTCGGCTTAATGCTCCATAACTCATAGCAGAAATATTAAATACACTTAAGCTATAAGGTTGTTTACATGAGCTGTTACCAACCATTGTGCGCAAATTATGATCTTCGATATGTACAGGGAAAATACTATGGGCTGCCCACTCATTCCCTACAGCCTGAGGGTCAGTTTGCATACCAAAAGCAACTGTTTCACGCTGGTTTTTCGCACGTTGATATACGATAGAACGTTGACGCCTGTTGAAGGGCCTCCCATCTGTATCTGACTCCCAAAAATACTGTCTTAATTCCGGACGAATAGATTCGAAGAAATAACGGAAATACCCCACAAGTGGATAATTTCTCAAGATCGCATGTTGCGTTTGGAAGCTATGGTAGAGTGCAATAATCAAGAGTGGAAATGGAATTATTAATAACCAAAACCAACTTGAAGTAAAGATTAAACCAAATGAGATAATAATTAGGTTGATAATAATAATTATCCCTAAAATGAGTTTTCTAACACGCATGATGAAATTATTATGCTATACTATTTTATAATTTAATTTATCACAGTTTAGGTTCAGCTATAAATGTGCCACAATAAAAAGCCCGAACCTAGTAACCGGTTATTAGGTTGCAAAATTAGCAAGTTCTTGGGGATTAAGAAAAAATAAGACGTAACTTGAAAGAATTAATGAATTTCTAATTTTATGATTTATTCTCTCTTCTTTTGATAATAAGCGCTGATATTTTTTGGTAAATAAGTTGCCAATCAGGGTGGGAACTAATAAAGTTGAAATGAGTTTCCATAGTGGATAAATCATTTCTTGATGCCGGACCTGTCTGAACGGTCATGGGTTTGTTATTTTGTATCTTTTCTGCCGTTTCTAAAATAATTGGCCGGATTAAATCAAAGGATAAATTATGCTCGTGTAACAAATCGTATGCGACCTGAAAAAGAGCGTTTGTAAAATTATTGGCAAATACTGCAGATACATGAATAGCAAGTCGTTGGTTGCTGTCGCATGAAAACACCTTATTCGAGATTTGACTCGTCAAATTAGTCAAAATCTCACTCACGGTTGCAGAATTCCCTTCAATTCCGAATGGAGTTTGGTTGAGATCTAACGTTTCATTCTTCGAAAAACTCTGAATGGGATAAATTACTCCGTATTGGTGGAATTGATTTAACACAGTTATAGGCGTTGCTCCGGAACAGTGTACAATTATTCCTTTAATATGTTTATCAATCGTATTTGAAACCTCTTCAATAGCAGCATCGGAAACCGCTAATAAATAGAGATCCGCCGAAGGTTCGATGAGATGTAGTTGATCAACAGGATTACTGGATAATAGATTAGCCAATGCACTTGCATTGGCTAAGGTTCTACTATATACCTGAATAATTTGATGTCCTGCATTAGTAAATGCCTTCCCTAGGTGGGTAGCAATATTACCACTGCCAATTAGGACGATCTTCATTATGCAACTTCTTTTGATTTTTTTAATTTATTATCTTTCACCCGGCGATAGATAGCCATACAAAATCCTATAGTCATTACAATAGTGCCACACCAGAAGAAATTGATGTATGGGAATTTAATAGCTTTAAATACAACCCATTTTTTCTCAGGAAGAGGTTTTTGATAGGTCATCAATTCCAGCTTATTCTTTTCAGGCATAATCTTCGTAAATCTAAAGCGTAAGCCTTGTTCAGGAACATCTTTGAAGAAGTCGAAGGTATTTCCTCCTTTGATTAAGAAAATAGGTTCTACCGGGAATTCTTTGCCATCCGCTGTTACAACTTTGATTTTCATTCCTACCAAGATATCATCCTCAGCTTTAGGCATGTTTTCTAATTTTGCATCCTTATTGATGCCTTCGATGATATAGAAGCCATTACGATAACGTAAGGTATCACCTATATTAACCTCATAGGTTGCCGGTTCTTCATAATCTTCAAATCCGGTATTTCCCTGTTCTGCATCTTGCTGCGCTGGTTTTTGTGAATCGGATGCTGCTGCAGTAATTAGCGTGTAGATATCATGTGTCAGGAAATGTTTAGTGCCCGGAGTACCAATTAATCCTCCCATTTGTGGATTGTTTTGTGCAAATGGTTTTAAAATAAATGACCTCTTAACGTTTCCGCTTTCTTCATCAATCTCCTCATATTTAATCTTGTAATAAACGTTTGGTTTAGCAACAGAATCTCCTATATAGGTGATTTTATATTTACCCATGTTAACAGGTTCACCTTCTGAAAGAAACAGATTATCTCCAGGTTTTTCTACCTGATCAAAACCCGCTACAGCAATGTAATTACTGCTATTTACGGAAACTACTTCATTGGTAGCTGCTGCAATCAGGGCTCCGATTAATAATAATCCAAATCCAATATGGGATACCGCAGACCCTGCTAAACGCCATTTTCCTTTGAAAGAATCTGCTAAAATCCGCAAGTTTGCTAAAATACAGAAGATGGCTGCAAATGTGAGCAGGATGTACATGATGTTGCTGTAAACATTCGTGAAATAAACGACTACAGCGGATATTATTAAAGCAAAGATGAGAGAAGCAAGCGTAGCTGCCCAGAATTTCTTACTATCTGTGCGTTTGAATTTCAGGAATTGCGTAAAAGCAGTCAATAACATTACGACTACTGCAAATGCTCCTTGCCATTTATTATAGTGAGGAATAGGATCAATAGGAGGGGCAACCTTCGTTCCGAATAAAGCATTGAATACCGGAATTGAGGTTGTAGCTATCATCTGTACACAGGCAACAGTAAGTACTAATGCGCCGATAAATAGCCAAAATTCACGAGAGTAGATATCTTCTTCTTTCTGTGTTATCGGCATTTCCTTTTTTCGGGTAATTAGCAATACAGTCATGATAATTAAAAAGACCGCATTGAAGATGATCAACTGTCCTGACATGCCTAAGCTTGTAAAGGAGTGTACTGACGTTTCACCAAGGATACCGCTACGAGTAAGATAAGAAGCATAGATTACCAGAACAAAGCTTATCATCGCTAAGAAAACTGCAGTAAAATAAGCGTGTCCTGTATTTTTATAAGCTACCATGACGTGAACGGCAGCGATTAAAGTCAACCAAGGAATGATGGATACATTTTCAACTGGATCCCATGCCCAGAACCCACCAAAGTTAAGAGCTTCATAAGCCCAAAAGGATCCCATAATTATACCTGCTCCGAGAATCATGACAGCAAATAGCGCCCAAGGTAGCCCCGGGGTAATCCATTCTTTGTATCGCTTTTGCCATAAACCGGCAGCTGCATACGCAAAAGGAACTATCATGGAGGCGAACCCTAAAAACAGCGTAGGTGGGTGGATGACCATCCAATAATTTTGCAATAAAGGATTTAATCCACGACCGTCTTTAATCATGCTCAAGTAATTCGGGTCTGACAATATTGGCCAATCCATAGCTTCTCGCAGAAGAATAAAAGGAGAACTACCGATACGTGAACCAAAGATCTCAACGCCTAATAGCATCGATGCTAAAAAGGCCTGACAAAGCATAACAAAAGTCATCACAGGGCTTTCCCATGATTTTGCTTTAAATAGGAGAATAGAGCCCATTACTACCTGCCAAAACATCCATAACCAGAAACTACCTTCTTGTCCTTCCCAGAAGGAGGAAATAATATAGTGCGTAGGAAGTGTTAGGGAAGCATGTGCCCATGCATAATGATATACAAAGAGGTGATTATAAATAATATAGAATAAGGTAGCACCAATTACTACAATGGATAAAGCATTAAGCCAAAAACCAATGCGACCTAATTGCTTCCAGGATTTTTCTTCAGGATATTTTGTTGCAAAGAAATAGGAAATGAAGGATAATAATGCTGCTCCAAAAGAGAGGACTACGAAAAACTGTCCGATTTGACCAGGAAGTAGATTTTCTCCAACGTAATTTACGTCCATAAAATATTAAGGTAATGAATTTTTAATTTAATAAAGCGGTTGTAGGGGTGGAAGTAGATTCAATAACTTCCATCTGATCCTGATTATATTTAGAAGGACATTTCATTAAAATCTTACTCGCGTGAAATACATTTCCCTCCATCTTTCCTGTCAACACAATTTGTTCTGACCGCTCAATATCTTGAGGCTTTGAACCATTGAATACTACCTGACATTCAGTACTATCATTGTCGTACATATAAAACGAAAAGTAATTTGCATCCGTAACGGGATCATAATGCAAGTCTTTTTGTTTATTCAAAACACCCACAACGTATAATTCTGTTTTCTTTTCCTTAGCCTCTGTAAATGTTGAATATGTACTAGAGTCCGTGTAGATCACAAGTATCATCGCAATAGCAATTGCTATAATTACAATTAAAATGATCGAACTTTTCTTCATCTTGAATAACTTAATAAAATAAACCAAACACAAAATTACGAAATAGTACTGCAAGGAATGAATTTCGTAAAGAATTACGGTTATTTAGAATAATTCTAATCAATTTTAACTACTACTATTAACGGATTAATAGTCAATTAATTATGGGAAATAGCTGCTTTTTAAGATTCAACCTGTTCCGGATTAAATTTTTCACCGGAGAATTTCGTGACCAGCATTGCAGCCACAGTGTCTCCTGTTGCATTTAATACGGTTGCTAATGGATCTACTAAAGCTCCAATAATCAGAATGGAAGGAACGGCTTCGTTTGGAATTCCGTAAATTGAAATCATTAACATCTCGCCTATAAATCCACCATTTGGAATTCCTCCTGCCACCATAGATACCAGTACAGTGATACCAATAGCGGATATAATGGTTGCCGGTTCGAAGAAGTTCCATCCTAATATAGAGAATGCAACATATATCTTTAAAATCGAGGAAATAGATGAACCATTTTTATAAAGGGTATTTCCTAAAGGAATAACGATGCTTGATATTTCTTTGGGAATTCCGATCCGATTAGCTGCAATTAGATTAGCTGGCAATGTTGCCAGACTACTACAAGTACTGATGGCAGTTAAGGTAGGAGAAATGTTATGTTTCCAGTAAGACCTCACACCGGAGGTGCCTTTTGCCATAAAAGCATAAATGCTAAAGAATATAATGAAGAATATAATTCCGAACCCATAATAAAAACCTAGCGGTTTTGCATAAAATCCAAATAATTCGGGACCTAATGTTTTAACCTGATATGCAAAATAGGCACCTAAACCAATAGGACCAGCTTTCATAACCAGGATTAATAAATTCTCCATTACTTTGTTTCCTGCATTAAGGAAGGCGGTGAATTGTTTTCCTAACTCACCTGATTTCCGGGTAGCTGTGCCTACTAGTAGCGCAAATATCACGAAGGCAAGGATATTTTTTCGAGAAAGGAGGTTCGCAAATTCATCTACAGTCACAAACCGTACAATTCGATCTCCCCAGGTTTCATTAGCATTGGTGGAAAGAGCTTCATTAAGAGCAGAACCGTCAGAAATAGCTGTTACAGGAAAAGCCCACAAACCAGCAACAGTTGCAATTGCAGCAATGATAATTGTTACAATAAAAACAGCAGTCATAATACCAATAGTCTTTCCTAATTTGTTACTGTCCTCAATATTTGCAATAGAAGATGATATAGCAAAAAATAGTAAAGGGATAACAGAAACAAAGAGAAGGTTTAAGAAAATATCACCTATTGGTTTAAGATAAATAACGAAATCAGGAAGGAATACGCCGATAAAACTACCAATGGTTATTCCGAGTAGAAGCAAGATAATACTTCCGTAATTTTTAATGATGTCTTTCATTTAAATAATTTACGCAAGCTAAAATACTTGTTTTTATTTTAGATTTGCCAAAAATATACAATGGAATTCGTTAAAACAGCTGATGGTTCAAAAACTTTGTACCATGAAGAGATAGGAGAGCATTATCATTCTAAGCATGGTGCCCAACAAGAAAGTGTACATGTTTTCTTAAATACAGGACTACTTTATTGGTTGGAAAAAGAATCCTCTCAATCAGTATCTGTATTGGAAATTGGTTTTGGCACAGGATTAAATTTCTTGTTAACAGCAGATTATTGCACTCATAATCATATTCATATAGATTATGTTGGGATTGAGGCATATCCATTATCTCAAGATCTTATTCAACAATCGGGATATGAGCAGTATGTCTCAGCAGGCGTGTGGGAAAATTTTACTAAACAATACTCCGAAGCATTAACGAAGAAAGTTGATTTCAGTCAATATGTAAAACTGTGGATTGCTCATCAAAAAGTGATGGAATTCCATACAGAGGAACTATTTGATGTCATTTATTTTGATGCTTTTGCAGAAATTCATCAACCTGAAATGTGGACGAGGGAGACCTTGGCACATGTTTGTCAGTTCCTTAAACCGGGAGGTGTATTTGTTACATACGCGATAACAGGAAATTTAAAAAGATCAATGAAGTCTTTGGGTTTTAGTATCGAAAAAGCACCCGGAGCACCAGGTAAAAGAGAAATGTTAAGAGCAGTGAAGGATATTGTTTTGCCAAAAGGCAACGAATAAAAGTAGTCGTACTTATTATTTGTTGATTGTTTTTCCTGCTGGTCTTCTATTACTACCTTCATTTTCTGTTAGATTATCACCGAGATCTTTTCTCGCTTCAACAGCAATTTCCAATAGCTTTTCAATAATCTCCGGATATTGATCAATTACATCATAGCGTTCGCTAGGATCCCTTCGTAAATCATACAATTCCATTTTTTCTACCGTGAGCGAATTGTATTTTCCTCCAAAACCATCATTCCCCGGTGGAACTCCTTCATAAGATCTGGAGGTATGAGGAAATACTAATTTCCAATTTTCAAAGCGTACAGCTTCAAGATCATTCTTATTATAATAGTAATACATGGAATTGCGCGAAGCCTTTGCCTTCCTATCTTCTAATTGAGCTAAGAAACTTATCCCATCAATCTGATTGGGAAAATCTTTGAAATTTAATAGATCAGCGATTGTAGCAAAAATATCCATACTACTTGTCAGGTTATTGTTGATCCAACCTTCTTTAATTTTGGCAGGCCATGAAATAATACATGGAACTCTTTGTCCGCCTTCCCAACTGCTTCCTTTTCCTTCTCTAAATCCCCCCGAAGATCCATTGTGATTACCAAAGTTTAACCAGGGGCCATTGTCACTGGTAAATATGACAATAGTGTTTTCTGCAATTCCATTTGCTTTTAGACTTCGTAAAATTTGTTGCATTGAGTCATCAATCTCGTGCATTACATCTCCGAATAAACCTTGTTCAGAAGTTCCTCTGAATTTAGAAGATGCTGCAATAGGCACATGTGTCATACTATGAGCTAAATAAAGAAAGAATGGTTTATCCTTATTCGAACTAATGAACTCAATGGCTTTATGAGTATAATTTGATGTTAGTGTTGCCTGGTCTTCCAATGTGTTGATCTTTAGTACAGTATCCGGAGTAGTCTGTCCGTTGGTGATTTGCAATAAAGGGAGTACAGGGTATTTAGAAACGTAACTTTCCGGCTTGGCGGGTTTTCCGTCAAAACCAACCGGCCACATATCATTGGAATAAGGAATTCCATAATAAGCATCAAACCCTTGGTTGGTAGGTAAGAATTCTGGCTCATTCCCAAGATGCCATTTGCCGATTATTTGGGTTGCATATCCTTTAGTTTTAAGCATTTCTGCTAAGGTGAATTCATTTGTGTTTAACCCAACCCCGGTGTTAGGCATGATCGCACCATTTATTCCGGTTCTATTGGGGTAACTGCCAGTTAGTAAGGCTGCTCTTGAGGCTGAACATACGGCCTGTGGTACTAAGAAGTTGGTGAATCTAATACCGTTATTAGCCATTTTATCTAAAACAGGTGTGTGATAACCCAAAGCACCTGTAACACTTAAATCACCATAACCGAGATCATCCATAAAAACTAAAATGATATTTGGTTTTGAAGCTTTATTCTGTGCAACCGAAAGATTAAGAGAGAAAACTAGGGTTATCGATAAAATGATTAAATATTTCATAAGAATAAAATTAGGTATTAGCTTATGGAAATTTAAATAAATAATGTCTAAAACGAAGAAAGGCGCTGAAATTAATTCAGCGCCTTTCTTCGTTTTTAATTTTACTTAGTGTTCTTCGTTTCCATCAGCACCATGAGCATGTCCATGAGATAATTCTTCAGGAGTTGCTTCACGTGTATTTAAGACTTCCACTTCGAAGTTTAATTTTTTTCCAGCCATTGGGTGATTCAAGTCTGCAACAACAGCTTCAGGAGTAACCTCAACTACTACTGCACGGAATTGATTCCCTTGATTGTCTTGTAAAGGAAGAACTTCACCTACCGGAGGTAAGCCTGTTTCATTGAACATATCTGCAGGTAATTGTGCAATAGCACGATCATCGCGTTCACCGTAAGCATCAACAGCTTCTAATTCGAAAGATTTTTTATCACCTTGGTTTAAACCAGCAATGTTTTCCTCAAATTTAGGAAGCATCATACCTGCACCATATAAAAACGTTAAAGGATTTTCAGCTGATGTTTGTTCTACAAATGTTTTTTCACCATTATCTTCAATTGTATGAAGAACGTAATTCAACGTAACTACGTTGTTGTTTTCTACTGCCATTCTAATTAGATTTTGGGTATCTATCCCTGTTTATTATTTATTAATCCTACTATTTGAGCAATCGACGATTGTGGTAGACTGCAGGTTTTATTTTGACAAAGGTATGCTTTTGATTCCATACCGACTTTATGTTCTAACAATGGAAGCTTGCTTTTTGTTCCCCCTAATGTGATTTTATTGGGGATATAATATCGATCAAGTTCTTCTCTCCATTCCAAACTCTGTTCTCCTGTTATGGCAACTTCCCATACTCCATAATGTAATTCCAGTAATTGAATTGCCCAATTGGAGTAGGCGGAACCATAAGTTTTTATATGTGGAAAAACGTTGGCAAAAACTCGTTCTGCAATTTCCGTGTATGTTCTTTCATCAAATAATAAGCCGTTTTTGAATAATGACCGAACAATAGTTGAGGATGAAGCCGGAATGACATTATCCATTATTTCACTTTTCCTGGCTATTAAGACCTCAGCTTCTGAACTGCTATAATGAAAACTTCCTTGTTCCTCATCGAAGAACAGTGAAATAACAGCATCTAAGTGGTTTTTTGTGCGCTCTAGCCATTTTTCTTCAAAAATGGCTTCATATAAAGCAGTATATGCTTCAATGGTAAAAGCATAGTCATCTAAAAATCCTTCAATGGTTCTATTTTGATCTGAAGGTTGGTGAAGAAGTCTGCCATTTTGGCAACAATGCTGCTCGATGAAGTTCGCAATCCCGGTAGCTAAGGTCAGATAATGTGGCTCATTAAATACACGATAAGCATCTACCAATCCTTTTAGAAGTAGGGCATTCCAAGTTGTTAGTTGTTTGTGATCCAGACCTGGTCTTATTCTTTTACTGCGATAATCTAAGAGCTTCTTCTTAATTTCTTTCAGATAATTTTGCCACTCGGTTTCGGTAAATCCCGATTCGGCAATTATACCTCTGTCCTCAGGGTTCACGAAAGGAATATTCGTCTGTTCCTCCGTCCAATTTCCACTTTTAGTGATGTTAAAGTAGTTTCTTGCAACCTCGGCGTCAACACCTAAGACAGCAAACTCATCATAATCAAAAGTGTAAAATTTCCCCTCCACGCCTTCAGAATCGGCATCCAAGGCAGAATAAAATCCCCCATTTAGAGCTAACATTTCACGTTCGGCCCAAGCAATAGTTTCTTCAACTACATTTTTATACAAGGTTGATGGTTTATGTTGGTAGGCTTCACTGTATAGACTAATTAATTGACCATTATCATATAGCATTTTTTCAAAATGCGGGACATGCCATTTTCCATCTACTGAATATCTCGCAAAGCCGCCTCCAATGTGATCATAAATACCTCCGTTAGCGATCTTTTCCAATGTAAAATGAACATGATCTAAAATGTCTTGGTCATGAGAAAGAAAACCATATCGAAGGAAAAACAACCAATTGTTGGGTAGAGGGAACTTAGGCTCACGTCTGTATCCTCCATTTTTTGGATCAAATTGATCCTTCCATGGGTTCACAACTTCTTTAAGATCGTTTAATGTGTATTGTTCAGGGATTTCCTGAATCGGAAGCCGTTCAGCTTGCTGAATTCCTTGAGTTAATCTTTCGGCATAGTCTATGGCTACTTCAGGCTTCTCTTCCCACATTTTGGCAATTTGTAACAAAATCTGTTGCCAATCATGCGGCTTAAAATAGGTGCCTCCATAAATAGGTCTTCCATCAGGAAGACAGATACAGTTTAATGGCCAACCACCTGAATTAGTCATTAACTGGACAGCTATCATATAGATCTGATCAATATCTGGGCGTTCTTCCCGATCTACTTTAATGGAAACAAAAAACTTATTCATTGTTTCTGCAATTGTTTCGTTCTCGAAGCTCTCGCGCTCCATTACATGACACCAATGACAAGCTGAATATCCAATACTAATGATAATCAGTTTATTTTCTGCTTTTGCCTTTTCCAGTGCCTCTTCAGTCCACGGAAACCAATGTACAGGATTATGCTCATGCTGCTTAAGATAAGGTGAGCTTTCCCCTTGTAGTTTGTTTGCCATACACTACGAAGGTAAAAAAATATTATTTTAATATACCTACGAGATTGGCTGTACCGCCTGCAAGCATAGCAAATGTAATATCTTCTTCTAATTGTAAAATGGCAACATTTGAGGTGGCCAGCTCAATTTCAGAATGGGAAAGGTAGTTCGTAAGGTTAGAAAAACCTGGATTATGCCCAAAGATCAATAGACTATCAATTTCATCAGGAACCGAATTGATAACTTTCAATATATCTGTGAAATGAGCTTCATAAATATCACTAGTCTGTTGTATTGATTCTAATGGATAATCGAGGATGGAACAAAAGATTTCGGCCGTTTGAATGGCACGATTAGCAGTTGAGGAGATAACCAGAGTTTTATCATTCACTTGGAGCGTTTTCTTTAATTCTGTTGCAACCCGTTTGGCTCGACTTCTACCTTTCTCCAGTAAATCTCTGTAAAAATCTTCTTTTGAAAAACTATGTTCTTCGGCTTTTCCATGCCTTACAATATACAATGTTTTCATATCGCTTAAATACTGATTCTAAGAGTACAAGTTAAAGAAATATTAATTTGTTTTTATTAATTATATATTAAGTAAGGATTAAAAAGGCTTAATAAAGAGGCAAAAGGCAAATAATTGAGATTTTAATAAAGGGTTCAAGCCATTATTTAGAATAATTACATTAAATTTCATTATTTAACCGAGTAAAATAAAATTCTATGTATGTCAGATTTTGATTTAAAAGTTTCAGTAATAATACCGGTTTATAATATTCAAGATTATCTTGTTGAAACCATACATAGTGTGCTCAATCAGAATTTAATTGGTTTTGAATTAATTCTTGTAGATGATGGATCTACTGATTTTTCCCAAAATATTTGTGCTAGCTTTTCTCGTTTAGATCGTCGGGTTATAGTTTTAAGACAAGAGAATTCAGGTGTTTCGGTAGCTCGAAATTTGGGCTTAGATCAAGCAATTGGAGAATATGTGTATTTTCTTGACTCTGATGATACCATTGATAAGGACTTTTTAGAATCATCTTATAAAATAGCGAAGGAGGGAGATTTAGATGTAGTTGTATTAGGAGAGTCTTATGAAGATAGGTTGCCAGATCCTACGGCTTTACCAACTTGTGCGCAATTTTGGAAGAGAGAGTTTTTGAATCAGTATCCTGAAATCAGATTCCCCGAAGGAATCCAACCTTGCGAAGACGGTTTGTTTTCTCATCAATTACTCGCTTTAACTGATCGGGTAGGATTTAATCCCAATGTAAAATATTTCTATAGAGAACATGCCAATCAGAATCATAAACAAATTCTAAAGAATGTAGAGAAAGTTCTTCAAAAGATTCCAATTTGGTTAGAGATCCTAAAATCTTTTTACATCAAAAAAGGTCTATTTCAAAAAAAATCCTTGCATCTCGCCAAATTCATACAACATGAACCTTTTGAATTCAGATATATCCGTTTTCCTTTAAATGGAGATCAAAAAAGATATTTGTTTCAATTAATATCAACCTTTATGAAAGAGCATGTTCTTCCTAACCTGACGGAAGAGCAAAAGTCAAAATTAAGTATACCATTCAGAAAGTTCTATGAATCGCAAGACTACCAAGAGTTTGATCATTGGTTAGAGATAAGTTCCAAGCTTTTAAAGAGAAAAAGAAAACAACATTTATTCATGACTAAATTTATTCCAATAGCTAAGTGGAGACGGAAAGCTCGAAAGAGGGTGATGAAAAAATATGCAGACTGGTTTGAAATGTAATCCACACATATGTAATAAGTTTACGCTATGTAATAAAGGGAAATTGAATTATTTGAAAAGATATTGAAAATAAAATTTTATGAATTGACACATTTTTTCGTTTTTTATCGTATTACATAGTAAACAAAGGAATATTATTAATAATGCCGAAACAGAAGAAAAGAATACTTTATTTTATGCCTGAAGATCCAATAGGAGATAAGGCGGGAAATACAACTAGATGTTTTCAACTTTTACAATACTTTCAAAAAAACAATGAATCTCTGGATACTGAGTTTATTTCATTCAATGTTTGGAAAGATGATAGTATCAAGAAATTCCATCAAATATTCCCTTCTATAAAATTGACTATCGTTCGAAGACAAGGGCCTAAAACCAAAAGCTATCTTAAATATTTTATTATTGATAAATTACCAAGAATTATTAGCAGATTATTTAAGGGAGCTACCATTAGCAGATGTACCCCATATATTAATAGACATTTTAAAAAAGCTGTTAGAGGGAAAAAATATGATATTTCTTTAATCAGTTATGCTTACTGGGGCGAGCTCCTAAAATTTATTGATTCTTCTTATTCCATTAATGATACCCATGATTTCGTCACTAAGCAAAACTTGGTAATTAATAAATACCAACCTAAAAAGATTGGTAAAATGTTTCAAAATGAATTAACTATTCTTAGAGAATTTCATGAGATATGGAGCTATTCTGTTGAGGAACATTTTATTTTTGACCAATTTTTACAGAATAAAGTGCGTTTGATGCCAATCTCATATCCTTTTCACCAACTGGATGCTTATCGTAATATTGAATATGATGTCCTTTATGTAGCGAGTGATAATCCTCATAATAAAGAAAGCATAAAATGGTTTATAGAAAATGTTCTTCCTAAATTGGAAAATGTTAAAATAACAGCAATTGGAAAGATTTGTAAATTAATTCCTGATCATCCAGCAATTCAAAAATTAGGAGTGGTTGAAGATTTATCAGAATACTATCAAAAGAGTAAAATTACTATTTGCCCTATGATTTCAGGGACGGGTATTAAAATTAAGGTGCTAGAATCTTTATCTTATGGTCTGCCAGTAGTAACCAGTAGAAGAGGTGTTGATGGATTGTTAAATAAATCAAAAAATGGATGTCTGGTTGCTGAAGATGCAGTCAGTTTTGCGGATTATATTGAGCGTTTATTAAATGATCCAATTCTTTATAGCAGACTTAGTATGGAAGGAAGTGAATTTTTTCAAGAAAACTATTCTAAAGAACATGAACTTTCGCTGTTAAATGATGTGTTTTTGGTTAAGGCTTAAAATAAACTATTTTCATCCTTTTATTATAAGCTGTAGCTGTTCCCTTAGTTTCTGTAAGGAGAACGGGAAAAGACTAGCTTCAGAGTTACTTTGTAATTTTTCCCATAATTCTTTGTCCTGATTCAATCGTATAATCTTATGAGCAAAATCTTGAGCATCTTCCGCTAATAGTGCATTGATGTCATCCTTGAGATACATCCCTTCAGCCCCAATACTACTCGTAATAACGGGTAAATAATATTCAAAGGCCTGTCCTACTTTTCCTTTTACCCCTGCTCCGTATCTCAAAGGAGCAACCATTATTTTATTTTGTAGGAGGTAAGGCTTTATGTCAGGCACAAATCCATGAAAGTGGACTTTATTTATGTTTTGCTTTTCAATAGGGATTAGAGTATTAATATCTCCAATGATATTTAATGTAATATCCTTCTCTTTTTTCCATACTAATGGCATGATTTCATCCAATAAATAGTTCACGGCATCAATATTTGGGGTATGTCTTGAACCTACAAAAACTAAGCCCTTGCGATCTTCAAACCTTGGGATGTTATCTAATTGAACTTTTGGATAGTGAACATTGGAAAGCACAATTAATTTATCTTTGGGACAAAAATCCTCCATATATTCTGCCTCTTTCTCAGATATGGGAATAACGACGTCTGAAACTTGGGAAGCCCATCTTTCCCAGCTTAAAAATCTAGGATATTCTTTTTGATACTTCGAATTTGTTGGTTCAAGGTCTAATGCTCTTTTGATTCTCAAATGGTGAATATCCACCATGTCAAAGATGATTCTCGCTTGAGGTATCAAACCCTTTACTTTATCATAAAATTTCTTAAACGTAATAATAGAATAAAACCATGCTACAGGATTTCGATAGTAAGTTCTTTTTAAATAGGAAAGGAGTTCATTTCCAGAGACATGTTCATAAAGGACACAAAGTCCTAATTTTTGGTAATACTCATTGTAAGGATTAGAAATAGTATTTTTTGTAGTTGCAATGCATCCCTGATAACCCAGGCGGACAAATTCTTTCATTATTTCGGTGAAACGAAGATCCCCGGAGCTGTTTTCAACTTCAGGTAATTTATAGTGAAAGAAAATCACTTGCTTATTTTTATAGAGTTCACATGATCTCTCCGAGATATCCTGAGCTTGAATATGATTTAAATGTTTTCCCCATTTTTTAGTAAAATCATGATTTAATTGCTTCAGATAATGATTTTTATTTTCTTTCTTCTTTACAAGAACTGAAAATGGACTAAGGTATAAATCATTGCCTGAATTTTGTAGCTGAATACAAAGGTTCACTTCTTCCAGTATCTCAGATTCATATTTACAATCAAATTGAACAAGATCTCTATTGGTATCTTTCCTAGGAATTAATAACCCGTTACTGGAACAGAAATCAATTTTTTGAACATAATTGACCTCGGGGAAATAAGATGGTATATCGTTCCTTATTTTCAAAGAAAGGTTTTTAAGGATAAATCCACCCGCTTCTACGACGGTACCATTGGACAGGAGTATTTTAGACCCAACAGCAGCAACATTCATTCTGGTATCAAAAACCTCAAGAGAACAATCTAAAAATCCATTTTGAACTAATGAATTATCATCAAGAAAGTAAATATACTCTCCCTTAGCGTGTTTTATTCCGTGATTATAAGCTTGTAGTTTATTGTTTGATTTAGATAATTCTATTAATTGAATGTTATAAATATCATCATATTCTCGTCTACTATTAGAGGAATTGGTTAAGAGAATAATTTCAAAAGAGCTGAGTGGTAAGTTATCGAATATTGATCGCAAACAAGACTTTGTAACGGAGCTTTCCCCGTTTGAATATAATAAAATGGAAACCCTTGGCTTCTCAAAAATTGGAAATGTAAATGTGGTATGGTTGCTAGATGGAAACGGAATAGGCTTGCTAAATCTTTTCTTTGTTTCTGCTATGCGTTTTTTCTTTGATAAATAATATTGAATTGATTGTTTAAAGCCCATTCAGCATTAAATTTTTATATATTATTATGATAGTAAAGATATTAATAAATCGCTTAATGGCTAATTCTATTTTTTTTAATAATATTCTATTTTTGTATGTTTGATCATGATTGATAAGGGAAAAACAAAAGTTTATTTCGAGGCAGAACGCCTAAAATATAAAAATGTTGGTCTTTATCATTTTTGTAAAAACCTGGGGGAAGCTTTAATTAAAGAAAGTAAACAGGATGATGAGATTTCTCTTTCCATATATGCCCCAAAAGACTGCCACATTTTTCAAGATAATACACAATATGTGGATGTCAAACTCTTACATAAGTACTTCTTAAATCTGAATCAAAAAGTAGATGTGTGGCATTGTTCTTACCAATTATCATCTTATATCCCTAAATCAAAAGAAATAAAAAAACTCTTAACGGTTCATGATCTGAATTTTTTACGAGAGAAATCTATCACTAAACAAAAAAAATACCTGCAACATTTGCAAAGGAATATCAATCTGGTAGATAATGTGGTGTGTATTTCTCAATTTGTTGCTGATGAACTAGCACAGCATATAGATTTAAAAGATAAAAAGGTCTCTGTAATTTATAACGGAAATAACATTGATCATTCTATTATTCCAATCGAACCGATTATTCCAGCGCTGGATTTAAGCCAACCATTCCTCTTTTTTATAGGTGCAATATTACCCAAAAAGAATTTACATATTTTACCATATCTGTTAAAAAACAACAGTTATAATCTGATTATTGCAGGACAGGTATTCGATGAAGATTATAAGTCAACTATATTAAGTCTGTGCAAGAAATTAGGTGTTGAGGAAAGAGTTTTTATTCCTGGCTCGATATCTGAAAATGAGAAAAGTTATTTGTTAGAAAATTGTGCTTTCTTTTGTTTTCCTTCCATAACAGAAGGGTTCGGTCTTCCTGTCGTTGAGGCCATGAGTTTTGGAAAGCCAATGCTTATATCTAAAGCGACAAGTTTACCTGAAATCGCTGGTGAAGAGGCTCATTATTTTGAATCTTTCGAACCGGATTATCTTTTGAAATTAGGTGCTCGGATGCCAAATATGATGCAATCACCTGAACAAAAAGAAAAAATTATTGCTCGAAGTAAAATGTTTAGTTGGACGAATGCTGCATCAGAATATTGGAAATTATATAAAGAATTAGCGATTAAATGAAAGGACGAATAGGAGAAGGAAAAACTATCTTGTTAGGTATGCCTAATTGGTTCTTGTTTAATCAATTTAAGAATCATTTGGAAGGTATGGGATTTAAGGTAATCGATATTTCTTTTACCAATAAATTTAAATACAGAAGTTGGTTCGATCGTACAATCTCTTTTATACATAAAAATATTCTTGGAAATAAAGGATATAAGGCTAAACTCAATTTTAGAGATACAGGGAAGCATATAAGAGAAACAGTAGAATCCTTAAAAGAACCTGTCGATTACTGTCTTTTAATTCGATCTGATTATTATAGTATAGATTTTATTAAATTGCTAAAGCAGAAATCAAATAAAATAATCGGATATCAATGGGATGGTCTCAATCGTTTTCCTTGGGTAAAGGAGAGAATTGAATTATTTGATCGGTTTTTTGTTTTTGACCCTGAAGATCTTACCTTTCCTAGTGTTTTGCCTATTACTAATTTCTATTTTAATGCCTACTCGGACCTTGGAGTGATTCAAGAACTTGATGTTTATTATCTGGGAATATTTGTTCGAAATAGAATTCCTAACTTAATTGCGCTAGGTAATCAATTAAAAAAACTCGGATACAAATCTTTACTGAAGATCATTAGCGACAAAGATAAACTCATTAAAAAACATGATAATGATGTCATATCGATACAAAGTGATTACATCACTTACGAAGAAAATATTCAACTGGTAAATAGAACGAGAATTTTAGTGGATTTTCTTCATAATGCTCACAGTGGTTTATCATTTAGAGTATTTGAAGCTATTGGAAACCAAAAAAAAATAATCACAGATAACTTAGAGGTTGTTAAGTATGAATTTTACGATCCGGCTAATTTCTATATAGTTAAAGACAAGAACTTCGAGGGCTTGCAAGAGTTTATTGATACGCCCTATAAACCTTTACCTTCTGAAATAATTGAAAAATATTCTTTTGATAATTGGATTCGTTATGTGTTGGACTTAAAACCTTATCAGAAAATAAACTTGCCCGACTAATTCCTTATTTTAAACTCTTATAACAAGTCATTATTTGGCTGGCAATGACATCATCGTTGAATTGTTGGGCGTATTCCAGTCCTTTAATACTCATTTCCTTTTGTAACTCATTACTCCCAAGAATGGATTGTATAGCAAATTTAATTTCATCCACATTATCCGGATCTATATAACACGAATTCGGACCTCCTGCCTCAGGAAACACCCCTGAATTATTGGTAATAACTGGTGTGCCTGAAAATAAGGCTTCAATGATGGGTATTCCAAAACCCTCAAATTTAGAAGGATAAATAAAAATACTAGCCATAGCATAGACGGTCGCTAATTCATCCATGCTCATTCCCTTCATAAATATTACTTTACTCTCTAAGTTATGAGCTGATACATATTTTTTTATACTATCTGAATATGGAGTTTCTTTGCCTATAATAACCAGCGGTATGTCTATGGTTTCAATTGCTTTAACAATTTGAAATGCATTTTTTCTAGGTTCTATTGATCCTACATTTAAAATAAAGTTTTCAGGCAATTTATACCTTTGACGAATTTTATCTTTTGCTGTCTCTTCTTTAAAGGTCTTAAATGCGGGATGGCAAACTTGATAAATAACATCAATCTTATTTGCCGGAATCTGGTAGAAGTTAATTATATCATGCTTAGTCTGATTACTTATTGCAATTATTTTATCTGAATTTTCTACAGCATACTTGGCCTTTTTATTATAGATCCATCGATCGACTGATTTATATAATTCAGGGAAACGAAGAAATATTAAGTCATGTATTGTTACTACCGATTTAATGTCTGACTTCTTTAATCCAACTGGTATTTCTCCTGACAGACCATGGTAAATATCGATTTGATCTCGTTTGAGATCTTTGATAATTCCTTTGTTTCTCCACAGCATGGGGAGTTTTGTCCAAAGACCTTGTGGTAAATGGATGTTTTTGTCCGTTATATCTTTTGTAGGGAGTTTCGGTGTATATTTGAAATAGGTGTTTTCTGGATAATAGGTCTCAAGAATCCGAATAAAATCCCTGCTATAGTTACCCAAACCGGTATGATTCATAAAAAATCGTTTAGCATCAAAACCAATATTCAGCATTTAGTTTTTTCTTTTTTGTTTAAAAATAAACTTAATGATTATATATACTTTTTTACCTTCTCAATAACCATTTCACTGCTCACCAGATCAATTGCTTCCACTCCATCACAGAGACAAGGTCTATTCCCATAAACAGAACTTGGCCGATTGGGGTGTTCTACCTGTACACAATCTTCTGCATCTTGACCATAGCCTAAAAAGCCGGCATAAGGATGGGTGGCCCCCCATATAGATACGCAGGGGATTCCAACTAAGGATGCCATATGCATTCCCGAACTATCCATGCCGATCATCAGATCCAGGTGTGAAATTATATCCAGCTCCTCATTTAAATGGTATTGCCCTACAACAGAATACACATTTGGAAATTGCTTAACCCAGTTCTCAGTAATTTCTCTTTCCTTGGACCCTCCACCAAATAGAATTACCTGTACCCCCGATTCTGATAAGAAACGGATTACTTCTATCATTTTTTCTATTGGAAAAACCTTATATATATGCTGTGCAAATGCTGAAATACCAACTTTCTTAGCATTGGAAGCTAGTATTTGAATCATCCCATGTGGAATCAAACGATGTTGTTTTACAAGTTTCTGATTAAGTTTAAGGGGATAACCTAAATCGCGAAAAACATCCGCATATCGCTCTGTTGTAAGTTTCAGTTGTTTAAAAACTTTATTTCTTTTTCTTGTCAAGGCCTTTTTCTCTGCTCTTCCTTTATCGACAGATTTAATTGATAATCCCGAAGATTTGAATAAGAGATTCAGAAATCGAGATCGTAAATTGTTATGAAGATCTGCGACTTGCTGTGCTTTATATTTTTTGAGTTCCTTAAATAATTTCATCAGCCCCATCATTCCTTTATGTTGTGCATTAGGATTAAAGGGGTGAAAAATCAAACGAGGAATGTCATTGAAGAAAGCCGAAAAGAACGGACGGGAAACCATAATGATTTCTGTATCACTGTGTTGTTCTTGAAACTCCCTTAATACTGAAGCAACCATGGCTACATCTCCCATAGCTGAAAACCTAGTTACCAAGATTCGCTTCATCCTTTATTTTATTTTTGTGCACCGTATAAAACAGGGTTTAAGTTTGGATCATTGTACATCTTCATTTGTTTGTACACTTTCATAAACTTTTTACCCGTTTGGATATCCTCAAGTAACTCGTCGATGCTCTGAGAAAGGTCTTTGCGTTGATCTATTAAGGTGCTTAATTTTGCTTGACAGCTATCTAAATGGGCTTTTGAAACATCTGAACGTACTGTCTCTTGTTCCATATGATAAATTTTCAAGGCTAAAATTGATAACCTGTCCAATGCCCATGCTGGGCTTTCTGTATTTATTTTCGCATCAGCTAAAGGAATAACATCAGCAAATTGCTGAAGATAGTAACTGTCGATAAATTCTACCGTATCTGTACGTTCCTGATTCTGCCTGTCAATTCTACGTTTCCAATACAAACCTTCTCTTGGATCAATTTCAGGATTACGAACAACATCCTCCATATGCCATTGAGCAGTGTCTATCCAGCATTTTAAATACAACAAATGCTCCAGACGATCGCTCTCATAAGGATTCTTGATCGGCTGATCTATATTATCATGAACATGGTAATCAGCAATTACCTGCTGAAAAATGTTGTTTGCTATAGCGGTAATCATGTACAAATATAGTGAATAGACATTAGACAAAAGATACTAGACAGTAGACTACGTGAAGTTTCATGTTGATTTTTAGACAAAAGAAAAAAACATCCCAAAAAATATCTGTATATATGAATATTCTTTAAGTAATTGATTCTATCAGCTGTTGTTTAAAATGCAAAGCATTTCATTGCCAATGATGGAAATATACCCAACAGCACCAGCAAGACTGTCATGACAATACCTATTACCAGCATTACGGTAATTTTATAATCTATTGATTTAGGGGTTTCTTCCTTGTTATTACGGAGGAAAGCATAAAGTGGGATCTTGAAATAGTAAAAAAGGGAAATAACAGAAGTAAGAGCCCCAATAATTAGTAACCATAAGAAAATTTGGTCTCCGTTGTACTGATAGAGATCAAAAATACTGGTAAATACAAATAATTTACCAACAAATCCTGCAGTTGGGGGAATTCCTATTAAGGAAATACCAACAATAGAGAAGCACGTAAAAGTAATGGGTAATACTTTTCCAAAACCAGTATACGAACTTAATAAAGTGCTTCCTATTTTTTGTTCTAACACTTCGATAAAGGCAAAGCTTGCCAAATTCATCAAAGTATAAATCAAAAGATAAAAATAAAGTATATCCTGCTGGCCATTTGAATAACCTATGATGGCCATTAATAAAAAACCGGTATGTCCTATAGAGGAATAAGCCATCATTCGTTTAATATCCGTCTGTCTTAATGCAATTAAATTACCCGCCAGCATTGTTACTATAGCTACGATAGATATGAACAGGAAAGTCAATTCACTAAAATAAAAAGGCGTACTAATCCATGCTGTTGCTAACCGACCCAATAAGATAATAGCGCCAATCTTAGGTACTGTTGAAAGAAAAGACGTCACGGGAGTAGGGGCGCCCTCATAAACATCTGGTGCCCATAAATGAAATGGAACAAAGCTCAATTTAAATCCGATTCCTGTAAACACAAATAGGATAGCAATGCTAATCATCACATCAGGTGCAGCAATAAGCCCTTGAATATGCTTGGAGTTTGCAAAATTTAAATCCCCTGTAAAGCCATAAATCAGGGATAAACCATAAAGCATGACAGCAGCACATACCGAACCAAATAAAGCATACTTCATAGCAGCTTCTGCCTGTTTTTTATTCTCAGAAAAATAACCAACTAAAATGTAAGAACAAATAGAGACCATTTCTATAGCGATGAATGCCATTAACCAATGGCTGGTCATCGATAACAAGTTTACGCCTATTCCTGCTCCTAATAGAATGGTATAGAGATCTCCTTTTCTTTTCTTAGATTCCCTATTCGCAAAATGCTGCTGCATAAAAATTGTTGATACCAGCAAAGCAATTGAAATAAACGCTCTGGCAAAGAACGCAGTTTTATCAATGCTTAACATTCCAAAGAAACCAGTTCCGCTAATATTGTGTTGACTGAGTAAGATGAAAAATGAAGCGACAATAGTAATTATGCTAATGAAAAAAGATGAATTCTTCCAAAACTTATCAAAGATCAAGGTGCCGGCAATACTCAATAGAAAGCCTATTGACAAGGTAAGCTCTACCTTAAACAATGGAATTGATCGAATGATATGATCTATACTATCGGAAACATGAAAAATAAACTCATTCATTTATCTAATCCTTACAAATAAGGTGAAACTAAATTCAATAAGCTAAGTACTGAATTGTTCAAAACTCCAAAAACCAATGATGGCATGATACCCAATAACAAAGCTAAGGCAAGGGTAGGGAATAAAATGATTTGTTCTCTGCTACTTAAATCTGTTAATTGTTTTGCCCATTCTTCACCACCTTTTAGGCGGGTCTGTCCGAAAAACATGCGTTGTAAAGTCCATAAGAAATATGCTGCACTTAATAAAATTCCTATGGAACCACAAATAGCCATCCATCTTGGAATACCTGTATTCATACTTTCAGCGTTAAAGGTTCCGATAATAACGAAAGCCTCACCGATAAAAGCAGAGAAGCCGGGAAGTCCCAATGAAGCAAAGAAGGCAATAGCAACATAGGCTGTATAATTCGGCATTATTCCTGCCAAGCCTCGGAAATTATAAATATACCGGTCATGAACACGGTCATATAGCACACCTACCAAGAAGAATAAAGCAGCAGACAAGAAACCGTGACTTAACATCTGAAACATAGCTCCCGAAATACCCTCGGCAGTCATGGAAGAGATACCTAATAAAACAAATCCCATGTGTGAAACCGATGAATAAGCTATCAATCGTTTCAGGTCGGTTTGTGCTAATGCGTTTAAAGCACCGTAGATGATGGATATAATACCAATAAGTCCTAACCACCAATTAGCATCGGCGGCAGCATCCGGAAAAATTCCAAAACAGATTCGGATGATTCCATAACCACCTATTTTTAATAAAATCCCTGCAAGAATAATGGAAACCGGAGTAGGGGCTTCTACGTGTGCATCAGGTAACCAAGTGTGTAATGGAACAATAGGTATCTTAATAGCAAAGGCAATAAATAAAACGATGAAACCTACCATTCGTGCCGGAATACCAATAATTTCGTTGCTGTTAGCCAAGAAATCAAAGAATGAACCCGGAATATAATTCTCAGGATTCATCATGTAGAGCATATTGAAAGTATGCGCTCCTGTATTTGGATTTTGAACTGAAAAATACAGCCCAACAATCACTAGAAGCATAAATACCGATCCAAATAAGGTATAAATAAAGAATTTAATCGCTGCATATTCTCTTTTGGCACCACCCCAAATTCCAATCAGAAAATATAAAGGCAATAACATCACTTCATAAAAAACATAGAATAGGAAGAAATCTAGAGCACAGAAAATTCCCATAACTGCCGTATTCAATAGCATTAATAACGCGAAATAGCCTTTCTTACTCTTTTCAATATTCCATGATGCCCCTACTGCCATAAGCATCACAAAAGCACTTAGCAATAATAAGGGTAAAGAAAAACCGTCAACACCCAGAAAATAATCGATTTCCAGCTTTCCTAAAGAACCAAGATCCAATCGGATCCAGGGTAACTGCTCCACATATTGATAAGTCAATACATCGCTAAAATTCTCTGAACTTCCCGTGAAATTTGCATATAAATATCCTGCTAGCGCGAATTGTATTAAAGTCACTAATAAAGCAAGGTATTTGAAACTTTGTCCCAAACGATTTGGCAGAAGCAAGATGCCTGCTACGGCTATCAGGGGTAAAAATATAAGCAAGGATAATGCACCCATCTTATTTTAAAATCAAATAAATTATTCCAATTAAAACTACCGTGAAGGCAAAACCTAAATAGTTCTGCAATCTTCCGTTCTGGACCCATCTTAAAAGATGTCCAATATAATAGGTGGTTCCACCGATGGTATTCACCAATCCGTCAACCAGATATGTATCAACCCATGCACTCAACTGTCCTAGACCTCTCGTTATTGATCCTAATAGGTTGACTAATCCATCTATAATGTTTTTGTCAAACCAATACAATCCACGGCTAAGACCGAGGCTGCTATTTACAAATAACTTTTGATATAACTCATTCAGATAGCCTTGATTTAAGGAGAGTTCAAGCCATTTATTATTACCGTTTAAAGGATATTTTTCCTTGACATACCAATTCCAGCCTAGGCTCCAAGCAATAACAGATCCCAAAGTAAGTACAATAGGCAAAATGATATGCAGTGAATGAAGTTCAGAATAAGAATAATTCAAATCAAAACCTCCCAGAATAAAAGCATGGTGATAAGCTAAGGGATTCCAGGAAAAGACAAAGAAAAATGAGCAAACTGCAAGAAAAGTCATCGGCCCTAACATATTTAAGCTGGCCTCATGGATATGTATCTTTTCTGCTTTTAATCGGAATTCCCCAAAGAATACCTTAAAAATCAATCTTCCGATATAGAAGGCAGTCAAAATACTGACAATTGTTAAAGTCAACGGAATTAATAAGTAAGCAGCTCCATGATGTACCCCCCATTCAAAAGCAGATATCAGGATTGCATCTTTAGATAAGAATCCTGAAGTTAAGGGGAAACCCGCCAGCGCTAATGATGCAATGAGCATCAAGATGAAGGTCTTCGGCATCCATTTTCGTAAGCCTCCCATATTATTAATATCCTGTGGGTCGATGTCCAGATGGTTAGCGTCTTTTAAATGAACCATTTCATGGATCACTGCACCAGCGGCCAGAAATAACAAACATTTAAAGAAAGCATGTGTCGCCAAATGAAACATTGCTGCATCCCATGCTCCAATACCTATAGCAACAATCATAAAACCCAATTGAGAAATAGTAGAAAATGCTAGAATTCTTTTTATATCTCTTTGTGCCAGGGCAAAATAAGCTGCAATTAAGGCCGTGATGCAACCTATAATTGTTATTATTAATAAAACAGTTTCATTGAATAATGGAAACACGGAACTTAATAAAAACACTCCCGCAGCAACCATGGTAGCCGCATGAATTAACGAAGAAACCGCAGTTGGCCCTTCCATTGCATCAGGTAACCAAACATGTAATGGGAATTGAGCAGATTTTGCCATAGCTCCCAGAAAGAAACAGATCCCTGCAAAAGTCATCCAACCTTCAGAAGCTGGCGCTAAATGATGAATTAACCCATCTTCTCCAAACAATTCTACCAAATTCAAACTCCCATAGATACTGTATACACTAGCAATACCCAATAGAAATCCTAGATCTCCAATCCTGTTAATGATAAATGCTTTTTTATTGGCTTGAACTGCCGATTCTTTTGTGAACCAAAATCCAATCAGCAGGTAAGAAGCAAAACCAACCAACTCCCAGAAAATATACATCATCAACAGGTTGTTAGAAGTGGTTAAGCCTAACATGGCAAAACAGAAAAGGCTGAGGTACATCCAATAGCGATGTATCCCCGGGTCTCCTTTCATATAAGATTTTGAATAAATATGTACGGGTAGAGCAATAATGCAAACAATGAGTTGCATCAAAACGGTGAGGTTATTTAATAAAATACCTATGTTAAAAGTTTTTGTGCCAATGCTAAACCAAGCATAATTGGATGAAATAGGGTTTTGATTCCAAATCTCAAGGAATACAAATCCAAAACTCAGAATGGTACTTAAAAGTATAGCGATAAGTGAAATATTACCGGATTTTCCGCGCTTTCCCAACAAGGTCTGAACCAAAAATGCCAGAAAAGGTAGCAATACAACCAGTATACTGCCAAAAACAGGCGATATGTTTAGCAAGCTACTCATCAGTCTCTCAAATCAGTGATATTCTCAGGGTTAATCGTGTTATACTTCCTATAAACGTTTAGAATTATTGCCAATCCGACCGCGACTGCTGCAGCCGCCAGGACGATCGCAAAAAGAGCAAATATCTGTCCGCCATAATTTATTTTGTCGTATCGACCGAATGCTACCAGATTTAAAATAGCCGCATTGATTATAAATTCAATTCCTACTAAAATCATAATAGCGTTTCTTTTTGCTAAAACAGCATATAATCCAATGCAAAATAGACAGGCAGAAACTACCAGAAAATGAGTTAAAGTAATCATTTGATTTCCTCCTTCCTTGATAAATGGGCTGCTCCGATTAATGCGGCCAATAAGAATATAGAAATCACTTCAAAAGGCAATAGGTATTGCGTCATGAATTTGATTCCTAACTGTTGGATATTATTATCAGTTGACTTTATAATTTGTTTATTATTGATGTTTTCGGTGATCCATCTTGGTGTATTTTCCTGCCATTCAATAACTCCATAAACCATAGCAATAAGGAAGCCTATGGATAGGAGTAATGATTGCCAATTTGGAAGAGAAAGGAATTTTGAAGAGCTATTTTGCAAATCGGCTAATAGTTCTTTGTTTGAAAGCATAAATGCAAAAATCATTAATATTAATACTCCGCCCACGTAAACCATAATTTGTGTAATGGCCACAAAATCTGCTAAAGCAAAGATGAAAAGTCCCGCCATTGCAAATAAAACGACAAAGAAAAGGAAAAGGGCTCTCGCAGTATTTTTTAGGCCGACTACTAGTAGCGCAGACCCCAAGGCTAAGGCGGCAAATGCATAAAATAGAATTAACTCCATTACTTAGACTTTGCTGCCTCCTTTTCAGCTTGAAATTTAGTCCATTCTTCTTTGCGTTTTTTTATTTCTTCTTCCGTCATTTCGGCGAAAGTATAAGTTAAATCTGCTAAATTCGACGTTACTCGGTCATATTGATCGGTCATGGTAATACATTCTGTTGGGCATACAACGGTACATAAGCCACAATACATGCATTTTGCCATGTCTATATCAAACTCTGCCGCATACAACCGCTTTACCGATCCATCTGAAGTTTTGCCGATTGCTTCAGGAGACTTTATGGCTTCAATCGTAATACAATCTACAGGGCAAGCCTTAGCACAAAGATCACAAACGATACAATCATCAATTTCTACATCCAGTTGATACCGCGCTACCTCTGGGATAGGCATTTTTTCTTTTGGGTACTGTACGGTTGTTACTCCGGATTGGTTCTCAAAATAATTATCTTTTTTTATATCCAGAGATTGTCTTGATGTACGGGCACGAAATAAGTGTCTCACTGTCAAAGTAAGTCCTTTTATGGCCGAAACCAATCCTTGTATGGTTGTTTTAATAATCAATTATACCATAATTAAAATTCTCCATAATCCTGAGATTGCCATACATAGAAAGGCAACAGGAATAAGGACTTTCCAACATAATGTCATTAGCTGATCAGCACGAAAACGCGGTAATGTCCAACGAATCCAGATTTGAGTAGCTACTATGAATAGAGATTTTACCAATGTCCAGAAAATCCCCCATATTGGACCTGTCGTCCAATCTGCTAGTAGTACCGACCCTATATTTGGTAATGGACTGTTCCAGCCGCCCAGGAAGATGACTACTCCCAACATCGCAACTAAAAACATCATCGCGTATTCTGCCAAGAATATAAAAGCAAAATGAATTCCTCCATATTCAGTATGGAATCCACCAATCAGTTCACTCTCTGCCTCCGGAATATCAAATGGTGCACGATTGCATTCCGCAAGGGAAGCAATGAAAAAAATTACATAACTCACCAATAGGTGAGGCGCTTGAAATACATTCCAAGCCAATATTCCGCCAATATTATTGACCTTCCAAAATCCTAGAAAATAAAGATCCTGAGTTGCCCATACCCCTTGATTTAAAGCAATATCGTTTAAATTCAAGGTTTGTGTAACCATAACAGCTGCGATTAAAGATAAACCTACAGGAAGTTCGTAAGAAATCATTTGAGAAATAGCACGTATAGAACCTAAAAGAGAATATTTATTATTTGAACCCCAGCCAGCCATCAAAATACCAATGGCATCGATAGAAACTACGGCCATAATGAACAACAGTCCTGTATGGGTATTCGATGGTAAAAGATCCGGACCCCAAGGGATAACACTATATCCAATAAATACGGCAACAAAAATAAGAATAGGGGCAACAGCAAATAAGATTCTATCAGCTGCTTTCGGTGTAATTAGTTCCTTTTGTAAAAGCTTTAGAATGTCAGCAAAGGTTTGCAACAAACCGTATTTCCCAGTCTCCATTGGACCTAATCTGTCCTGAACAAACCCAGCGATTTTACGCTCTGCATAAACCGCAAATAGCGTAAAAAGAGCAATAAAACCAAATATTACTACTGGTATGAGAATGTTGAGGATTAAGGTGTCCAATCTGCTTCTTAGATTAATTCTTAATTAAATACAAACATAAGGAAATGGAATTAAATAAGCCATTTTTTTATTGAAAATATACTGATTTAGTAGATTAAATTTGGCGCACTATTTGTAATTAAAAAACAATTTGTAGCATATCATTTGACAAGCCCGTCTGAATGTTAATGTTTATAAATATTTATAATTAAGAATTAAACTATGAAACACTCCATTTTTGCTGCACTAGCAGTTCTGACCATCTTTTTTGGAAGTTGTGCAGGTACAAAAAATACATCAGATAATAAATCAACAGATTTGAACGAATTGACAGGGAATAAATGGCAATTAATAGAACTTAATGGTAAAACCATTGAAGGAAAGCTCAATAATAAGATGCCATACTTGGAGTTTTTGGCTGATGAATCCAGATACGTAGCTACCGGTGGCTGCAATACCATGAATGGTACTTACAACTTCACAGGAAAGAATAACATTAGTTTTAAATCCGGAATATCAACCATGATGGCATGTGATGATATGGAAACAGATAGATTACTAGCTCAGGTTTTTGTAAAATCGAATAACTTCACATTAATTGATGGAGAGTTGAGTTTGAACCACGGTAAGACAGCTTTGGCAAAATTTAAAAAAGTAGATGCCGAAAATAATCTTACGGGTACTTGGGAATTAGATTATATCGCTAATGCATCAATCCCTTTTAATGAATTGTACCCTAATAAAAAGCCGTTTATTTCCTTTGAGTCCGGTTCAAAAAAAGTCAGCGGGAATGGAGGGTGCAATAATTTTAACACGACTATGGATGTACAGGGTAAAAATATAAAATTCGGACCTATAGCTTCAACTCGTATGGCTTGCCCGGGAGAGGGGGAACCCTTGTTCTTTCAGTCTTTAGAAAAAGTTAATGTTCAGAGTGTAAACGATAATAGTTTAACCCTGATCGTTGGCGATATTGCCATTATGAGATTTCAGAAAAAGGAGGCACAGAAGAAATAGACTTTTTTAGTTTAAACTTTCCTCAATCCAGAGACCATCGGACTTAATAATCTCGATGAGCTCATCTAAAGCATGGGCTGAGGAAACATTTCTTTTTACGACTTCTTTCCCACGATATAATGTAATCTTGTCCGGACCAGCTCCTACATATCCGTAATCGGCATCAGCCATTTCGCCGGGACCATTCACAATACAACCCATAATTCCAATTTTAAGACCTTTCAAATGATTGGTTCTGCTTCGGATCATTTGTGTTGTTTCTTGGAGATCAAATAAGGTCCTGCCACAACTTGGACAAGAAATATATTCAGTTTTTGATATTCTTGACCGGGTAGCCTGTAGGATTCCGAAAGATATAGAAGCAATCTTATCTGATGGAGTGGCAGGAGAGTCCAACCAAATTCCTGACCCCAGTCCGTCAATTAATAATGCACCTAGGTCTGTGGCAGCATAAAGCTGTATCTTGGAAATCGGTTCTTCAGGATTCATAATGTCTCCTATAGGACCTGAAAATGCTGAGGCAGGATAACTACGCTTTATAATTACGGGATTATCAATGCCAATTTCTTGGAGATTGGCAAAGAACTGCCTTTGATCTGCCATTCCGTGTACATGATCTGTAAGCAGAATAAACACAACAGTCTTATCAATTTCCAATCTCCCGAATTCTTCTGAATCCAGTTCATTATTGCTAATGTAAATTAAATTCATCGCTGAATCTTTTACTTCTGCACGATTGAACTCCTTTAAACTGAAGATAGGATGGATGTTGGTCTTATTACTTAAGCTACACCATGTTTTATAGTTATATAACTGCTTTAGATTCCCCGGCATCGTAAAAGATGGTAATGAATCTCCTAGGAAAACAAAATCCACAGACTGATCGCCCATGTGGTACTTGTCTAATATAGCATCATATTTATAACCGACATCTGAAAGAATTAATGGGTCCTTTAAGTTTTTATTTGATATATCAACAATTATCCTCGGAACTAAAGAGCCACCAATAAAGGTATTGACTTCTTTGGATTGATAAGGTTGAGTGCGTTGATTTGCTGATAGTTGAAGAATTTCCCTTTCAGGTTGTAATGCTATTTGATCAACTCGATTACGGTATCTATTTACCAAAGCGATGGCAACAGGAGCTTCTTTTTCAGGTTCTTCAGTCAGCGATACACGAACAGTGTCACCAAGACCATCTTCTAATAAAGTTCCTATACCAACAGCAGATTTAATTCTCCCATCTTCTCCATCTCCGGCCTCTGTTACACCTAAGTGTAAAGGATAATTCATGTTTTCAGCGACCATCTTTTCTACTAAAAGACGATAGGCCTGAACCATAACCTGAGGGTTAGAGGATTTCATGGAAACACAAAGATTGTAATAGTTCAAATCTTCACAGATACGGATAAATTCAAGGGCGGATTCTACCATACCCTCAGGAGTATCTCCATACCGACTCATAATACGATCTGATAATGATCCGTGGTTGGTTCCGATACGCATCGCAGTACCATATTCCTTACAGATATGTACTAATGGTGAAAACTTCTTGTAAATACGGTCTAATTCTGCTTGATATGCTGAATCAGTATAGTCTATCTGGTCGAATTTCTTTTTGTCAGCATAATTACCCGGATTGACACGAACTTTTTCTACAATTCGCGCAGCAACTTCTGCTGCATTTGGAGTGAAATGTATATCAGCTACCAAAGGAACGGTATATCCTCTAGTTCTTAATTCCTTCTTAATATTTGCAAGATTCTCGGCTTCTTTAATACTTGGCGCTGTAATACGCACATACTCACATCCGGCGTCCACCATTTTGATGGTTTGTTCCACCGACCCCATGGTGTCCATCGTATCCACCGTGGTCATACTTTGTATGCGAATAGGATTATGGCCTCCCATAGGAATGTCTCCTATCGTTACCTCACGAGTAAAAAACCGAGAATATTCGGTTTTACTATTGCAATAACCCCCAGCCAGTGTTGTCAGATGCTTACTTTCCATATCACAGCAAAGTTAGATAATTTCGTCTTTAATAGCGTAATATCGATAATGAATTTGCGGCACCCACAACCTTTATGTCGTATTTGTTGCTTTCCTGGTCAAAGTTTTGACTTTTCCTGCTGTCTTCCTCAACAACATCAACATCTTCATATTTATTATTCGAAAAGATCGCGTCGGTTTCTACGCGACAAGCAACTCCTTTCGGTAAGTATAAAATAATCTTGGAAGCTGCGGTATTAATCTCTATTTCGCTGATTCCTTCTGTAGGCTTGGCTAAGTGTAAATCCACAGAGCTTGCCCCTGAATTTAATTCTAAACTCTTTAATTTTAGGTTTTTTAGATCGCCGGTAATAGAGGCTGCCCCCACATTGAATTCTAAATTCCATACAGGTTTCTCATTTAAAGAAACCTCAAACAAACTGTTATTGTATTTATTGTTTTTAACACTGCTTGTCAATTCCATCGCTACCTTTCTGTCTCCCTTACTTTCTAAATTTAGCGAGTTTTGTTCATTAAAAGTTTCAGCATTTAAAAGGTATTCTGAATCGGACACAACAGAAAAGTTATATTTTGCAGCCCCCCCGTTAATCTCTAAAACAGCTGTTTCAATATCTTCTGAATAGGGATGGGATACTTTTTTCGCTCTACTTTCTACTTTACGCTCATTGTTTGTGATTTTTACGGTGTCTCGGAATGTTGGGCCAATGGATAAACCGCGCACAAAAACAATCATACACAGAATTAAATTGATAGAGACTACAATTATAGTCCCATGTTTACGATTTTGCATTAATAAACTAATACCAATAGATACCAGCATAAGTGGCCACATTTGTAATGCAGCGTAAAAATTAAAGTCTATTATTTTGAAGTTGTACATTAACACCAGCCCGCCGATGAAAACCAACCATATACCCGTTGCTATTTTATTGTTCATTGTTTGTTAGCTTTGTTGTCCAAAACTAATACGATATTACAAATTATAATATGGAAAATAGGCTTAGCACTTTATTTTTTCGGTAAATCAATTAGTTTTGTCGGTGAAAATAGTCGGTGAGAATTTGTATCTTGAACATATCTAAAACATTTTTGTTAAGGATACGTTAGAAATATTAACAAAAACAAAAATCATAATAAAACCAACGTATGATATTTTATTATTTTGGTGAATATATCCTGTTACTTAAAAAGGTTTTTCGTAGACCTGAAAAATGGAAAATTTATCTAAAAGAAATCTTCCACGAAATGACAGAGATAGGAGTAGGGTCGTTGGGATTAATTGTAATCATTTCCACTTTTATTGGTGCGGTTATGACCATGCAGATTGCCTTTCAGTTGGTGTCTGATTTAATTCCTACTTCCGTTATTGGTCAGATCAACCGTGACTCTAATATCCTCGAATTAGGACCTACCATCTCAGCCCTGGTATTAATGGGTAAAGTAGGCTCTTCTATTTCTTCTCAAATCGGTTCCATGCGCGTTACTGAACAGATTGATGCCTTAGAAATTATGGGCATTAACGCCGCGGGATACCTTATTCTTCCTAAAATTATCGCAGGTCTTATTATGGTGCCTGCTTTGGTGATCATTGCAATAGGTTGTGCACTGGTAGGTGGTTTATTGGGGGGCGCACTTTCAGGTGCGGTAACTCCCGATGATTACATTGAAGGTATTCGTGGCGGATTCAATGGATTTACCATGGCCGTAGCAATGGTGAAAGCGACAGTCTTTGGCTTTATTATTACTTCTGTTCCTGCTTATAAAGGTTTCCACGTACGTGGAGGAGCCTTAGAAGTAGGGCAGGCCGGAACGCGTGCTGTAGTAGTTGGCTGTATCTCAATACTTGCTTGTGATTATTTAATCACAGCATTAATGTTATAATTTTTTATGATTGAAGTTAGGAATATCCATAAGGTTTTTGGGGATAATGTCGTTTTAGATGGTATTGATGCCATATTTGTGCCCGGAAAGGTAAGTTTGATTATTGGCGGTTCCGGATCCGGGAAAAGTACGCTTCTAAAATGTATTGTTGGATTGCACGAACCAAATCAAGGAAAAGTATACTTTGATAAAAAAGAATTTACGAGAATGAACTTTGAAGAAAAAGTACCCATCCGTAAAGAAATAGGAATGCTTTTTCAGAACTCTGCATTATTTGACTCTATGACAGTGGAACAGAATATTGTCTTTACATTAGATATGTTCACGGAAATGAGTAAAGCCGAAAAGATTGAGCAGGCAAATTTTTGTTTAGAGCGTGTAAACCTTGCCGGGAAAAATAATTTATACCCTTCTGAATTATCCGGTGGAATGAAGAAGAGAGTAGGTATTGCGCGTGCTATTAGTATGAATCCCAAATATCTATTCTGTGATGAACCTAACTCAGGTCTGGATCCTGCAACGTCCATATTAATAGATGAGTTAATCCAAGATCTTACTGAAGAATTAAAGTGTACAACGGTCGTGGTAACACATGATATGAACTCCGTGATGGGAATTGGTAATTATATCCTTTTCCTTTATAATGGTAAAAAATATTGGGAAGGATCAAATCAAGACATGCTTAAATCCGATAATAAGGAATTAAATGATTTTGTATTTGCCAGCCCATTAATGAAAGCTGCCAGAGAAACTCTTCAGGAGGATAAAGACTAAAACTATTGTTCATTTGAATTTTCTATCTTTGCAGGAAACTTTCATGGGTGCAAATAAATAAACATTGATATGAAAGTTTCTGGTGACTTTTGAATACATACAATTTCAGATAAAACACGCATCTTGAACAATAATTCCCAAATACAACTACTTACTCCTCAGTACTGGAAAGATTATGAACTTATCGACTGTGGGGATTTTGAAAAACTGGAACGCTTCGGCGATCTGATTCTAATTCGTCCTGAACCTCAGGCGGTATGGCCTAAGGCTCTTCCTGAATCTGAATGGAATAAACGCTATCATATTAAATTTAAAGGTCGCTCTGCCACCAGTGGCGAATGGTTGAAAAAAAGTCCTAAGTCTCCGGATCGTTGGCATATTCAATATAAAAATGAAAATGTAGCGATCAAGTTTCGTTTAGGATTAACCTCTTTTAAACATGTTGGTATTTTCCCCGAACAAGCAGTCAATTGGGACTATATCTCTGAATCTGTAAAGGCATTTAAAACACCTAATCCAAAAGTTTTAAATCTATTTGCTTATACCGGTGGTGCATCTCTTATTGCTCGTGCAGCCGGTGCTGATACTACCCATGTAGATTCCATTAAACAGGTCGTAACTTGGGCAAATGAAAATCAAGAGATCTCTGGCTTAAGCGATATCCGTTGGGTGGTAGAAGATGCTTTGAAATTTGTGAAACGTGAGTTAAAACGTGGAAATACCTATAATGGAATTATATTAGACCCTCCAGCCTATGGGCATGGTCCGAAAGGTGAAAAGTGGAAACTTGAAGATCATATCATGGAGATGATGAGAGATGTGGTTCAATTGTTGGATCCCAAAGAACACTTCTTAATCTTGAACACGTACTCATTAGGATTCTCTTCAGTTATTGTAGAGAATTTGATTAAAACTTCATTTCCAACAGTTGAAAATTTAGAAATAGGAGAACTTTATTTACAGGCAACTGCAGGTCCTAAATTACCACTCGGCGTATTTGGTAAATTCAGAAAGTTTTCAAAATAAATAGCCTAGATATAAAAAGCAATAGCCATCATAAAGATGGCTGTCCTTTTCATAGGTAGAAGATTAGAATATTACACATTAAAGAGGAGTAGTTCTGCTTCAAATCTATTCAGTTGCTCTTGGAACTTATCCTTCGATTCCCCAAATGCAAAGTCAAACTTTCCTTGCAATGAACGATAATAAGATATCCCGTCTAGGAGTTGCGTCTGAAATTTTTGTATGTATTTTTTCTTCCTTACGTCCAAGGATTGAATATTTTCGTTGATATAACCGGCTAAATATTTTACATATAACTCTAGTTCGTTAATAAAAAAGAATGATCTTTTTATTCCGCTTAAAACATTGATACGACCATATATATGATCTACCATTTCTTTCAAACTGTAAACTTTATTAAAATAAGCGGTATTAGGTCCCGGACAAATAGCCACAGCACTTCGTTCTCTAGGTTTTAAAAGTCCGTACTTCAAATAAGCTGGAGCTGCTAATCCTTCGCATAGACATTGCTTTTCTACAATTTTCGAATAGGCTAATTTAAAACTTACCTCATTCAGGTTTTCTGCTTCCAGATCTTTAAGCTTTTGAACCATATACACTCTGGAGGCAGTACAAATAGGTTCCTCCGAATAAGTAGTATCAGAAACTAAATACTTCTTGGTACAAGGATATCCCGGTTTTCCTTGCTCTATTCTTTTTAGTCTATCTGCTTCAGCGGAGCTGTTTCTGAAATTATTAAAAGGGACACCTAATGGGGACGCAGGAGAAATATAGAAATCTTCTCTACTAGCTTTCACTAAATGATTTAAAGTAGTATCATCTACCGTGCAGGCTTCAGGTACTAATAAAAACGGAGAACCCCATCCCACAGCATCCATACCATAATAATTCATTAAAAAAGTATGCTCCTGCGAAGTCCCCACACCTCCCTGTATGGAAAACTTTAATGCAGGAGCTTTTTCACTATATAGACCTAATTTTTTAAGTGCATCCTGATACAAGGGGTAAATTTCTGCTAATAAATCCTCCTTGTTATTCTTAAACTCTTCGAGAATCGGGCCTAATAAAAAGCCCTCGGTGGCAAACGCATGACCTCCACAATTTAAGCCCGATTCGATTCTGTATTCGGAAATCCAAATACCTCTTTTAGCCAAATACTTAGCCTGTATAAGAGCTGACCTGTAGTCAGAAACCTTCAAAGTTATTTTCTTCTGTAAATTTCCATCGGCATCCGGAAAAAATACATCTAACTCTGATAAGTATGCATATAATCTTGGGTTCATGCCTGCAGAAAGGATTAACGAGGATTTTAGATTGCTGTTGGCAAACCCTCTGACCGCTGCAGAAGCATCTGAAAAGATATCGGGTAAAATATTCCCTGCTGCATCTGAATTGATTTTATCGACCTTGGACATAATGTTTACATCAATCTCCCCCGGTATAATCGCTTTGCGAATGTCATTTGCTACTAAATGTTTTTCTATACCATGATCTAAAGTACTCCAATACCGGAACTTTGATTTACTGGGATGCCCATCCGGTAAAAGATCAAAATAACGCTTCGCCCGCTCATCCACAGTCCAATCCACGCGCTTCAGACTTTCAATCTGTTTATTTACCAAGTCATAAACTAAGTCCAGATATTTTCGAATTCTTTCTGCCCTGAAGTCCAGGGACTTTTTACTAACTGCTACAAAAGGGATATTATTCAACTTAGAATAATATTCGCGCATCCGTTCTATTAATTCATCATCTACAATCGAAATCACTGAAGAAATACCATATTGAGCAACCTTGATTGCTGTATCAACCGAAAAGGCAAGTCCCAGAACAGGAATATGAAAACTATGCGTCATCTAATTTTTTATGAAATTGTAAGTGTTTTTAAATAATCATTACACATTCATGATAACCTGAGTTAAACAAAATCATGATTGTTTTTACTGGTCGCAAATAACAAAACATCAACGAATTAAAAAGTAATCAGAAATGGTGTGAAATTGTGATACTGGTCACTAGGAAAGGAAAGTAGCCATAGATTAAATAATTGTCACTATATACTAATTGAAAGACAACAAATCACAGACATAGACATAAGATTTTGATGTCCCACATTAGCATTTTTTTGAACTATGATTAAATGATTTAGTGAAAGGCTATAATGTATAGGTTAAACACCGGTGGATTCACCCCTTAAGGTCTGTTGTCTATTATCTTTTTGTCACTTTTGAGGCGCAAAAGTAACCAAAACGCTTGGCTCATTTGAGGTGGCTTTTCGCACAAGGCCCTAGCTCAGGAAGGAATTGCCTTTGATAGCGAGGATGGGTCTTCATTCTTTATCCTCTCTAAAAGGATAAAGAATGAAGACCATCACAAGGCCAATCCCCACACACTTGGCCACGGCAATTTCCTTCCTTCTTCCGCCACTGAAAATGAGCAGGGGAGAATGTTGAATTCTGCTGCGTGTTGTCTAGCCTTCCGCTCCGCTTAGGCTGACAGAGGATGCTTCATCGCCGTGGCTGTTTGTCTCCATATAGACAATAGACGCTCATGTATTTCAACTATGTAGATCTATTTCTACGATGACTTTATGAGTGGCTTTCAGACAAAATCTATAAAAAATCACAAATAGGTTAAACAAAGCTGGATCCACTCCCTTAAAGTCTTATGTCTGGTGTCTAAAAGTCTATTTAAAAACAATAGTCCTGTTTCCATGCAGTATGATACGATCTTCGGATAAGAGCTGAATGGCACGACTGAGCACTGCCTTCTCGATTTCTTTACCGGCTGTACGCATTTTTTGAACGTCATAGCTATGGTCAATAGACTTGGTGTTTTGGACGATAATAGGACCTTCGTCCAGGTCGTTAGTCACAAAGTGAGCAGTAGCTCCGATGATCTTAACACCGCGATGATGTGCTTGTTTATAAGGATTTGCTCCGATAAATGCAGGTAAGAAAGAATGATGTATATTGATGAGTTTCCCTTTAAATTTAGCAACAAAAGTTGAGGAAAGGATACGCATAAACTTGGCCAGAATAATGTAATCCGCGTCATACGTCTGTAGTACATCGGCTAATTCTTCTTCAAACTTTTCCTTGTCTTTGCCATCATGGCTGATGTAATGGAACGGAAGGTCAAACTTCTCTGTGAATTCCTGTAGATTGTCGTAATTTCCAATGACAGCAACAACCTCAGCTTGCATCGTTCTGAAATATTGACGAACTAAAATATCGGCCAAGCAATGATGTTCTTTCGTTACGAGTATGACCAAACGTTTATTCTGATTGGGATTAACTGTGATCTGACTGTTTTGAGGTAAGCGTGCTGTAAGTGCCTTGTGTAGAGCTTCACTATCATTTAATTCGCCGGTACAAGCAATGCGGACAAAAAATTTATTGTTGATTTCATCAACAAATTCGCGCATAGCCACAATATTTAATTGATGATCAGCTAATACATTCGAGATGATAGCAACAAGTCCAACGGCATCATGACATTGGATAAGAATTAAGGTTTGCGTATTCATGGTTAGGTTAGGATGCAAAAATGGGAGAAGCTTCCACTTCTCCCAACTATTTTAAACAGCTTCTGAAATTTCCTCTTCAGCAGTTTCTTTATTTTCTTCTTTAATTTTCACAAGTTCAGCTTCTGTATCCAACTCCACTCGAAGGTTGTTTACAATATGAACCTGACGATTCGGGGTATTTTTACCCATATAATATTCAAGCAATTGAGGAAGTTTGTTGTCTTTCGAAAGAATAACGGGCTCTAAGCGTATATCTTCTCCGATAAACATGCCAAATTCTGAAGGGGATATTTCACCCAGCCCCTTAAATCGAGTAATTTCGGGTTTTCCTCCTAATTTTTCTATTGCTCTGATTCGCTCCTCATCCGAATAACAATAAAAGGTCTCCTTTTTATTTCGCACACGGAATAATGGAGTTTGAAGAATAGAAACATGCCCGGCTTTTACTAAATCTGGGAAGAACTGCAAGAAAAAGGTCATCATTAATAAACGAATGTGCATACCATCCACATCGGCATCCGTAGCAATCACAATATTATTATAACGTAGTCCTTCTAATCCATCTTCAATATTCAGGGCATGTTGCAATAGATTGAACTCCTCATTCTCATAAACGATTTTCTTCGTCAGTCCGTAAGAATTTAATGGTTTTCCTTTCAGACTGAATACTGCTTGAGTAAAAACATCTCTTGATTTTGTAATCGATCCGGAAGCAGAATCCCCCTCGGTAATAAATAAGGTGGTTTCAAGATTGCGTTCGTGTTTATCGCTAAAGTGAACTTTACAATCCCTTAGTTTTCTATTATGCAACGAAGCTTTCTTTGCTCGTTCATTAGCCAGCTTCTTAATACCTGCAATGTCCTTACGTTCACGCTCTGATTGGAGAATACGCTTCTGTAAAGCATCTGCTGTCGCCGGATTTTTATGCAAATAATCGTCTAGGGCCTTCTTTACAAAATCATTGATGAATGTACGTACAGTAGGTCCATCTGGACCGATGCTCTGGGAACCTAACTTAGTTTTAGTCTGCGATTCAAAGACAGGTTCCTGAACTTTAATAGAAATGGCTCCAATAATAGAAGCGCGAACATCCGAAGCTTCAAATTCCTTTTTGTAGAATTCACGGATAGTCTTTACTACCGCTTCACGGTATGCGGCCTGGTGAGTACCACCTTGAGTCGTATGTTGACCGTTTACAAATGAATAATATTCCTCTCCGTATTGTTGACCATGGGTCATGGCAATTTCTATATCTTCACCCTTTAGGTGAATGATCGGATAGCGCATGCCTTCTGTATCGACATTACGTTCCAGAAGGTCTTTAAGGCCATTTTCTGAAATGAATTTATTGCCGTTAAAATTGATAACTAATCCGGAATTCAAGAAAACATAATTCCAGATCATGTTTTCTACAAATTCTAATCGGTATTTATAATTTCGGAAAATAGAATCATCGGGATAAAAAGTAACAGAAGTTCCATTTCTTTGTGTAGTTTCTTTTTGTTCATCAGAGATTAACTCTCCTTTGCTGAACTGCGCAATACGGGTCACACTCTGTCTATACGATTGAACAGAAAACTGATTAGATAAGGCATTTACCGCTTTAGTACCCACTCCGTTTAATCCGACCGATTTTTGGAAAGCCTTGCTGTCATATTTACCACCGGTATTGATTTTGGATACAACATCCACAACTGACCCGATAGGAATACCACGACCATAATCACGAACGGTTACTTTGTTTTCATTAACAGTTATGTCAATGGTCTTTCCAGCACCCATCACAAACTCATCGATTGAGTTATCTACTACCTCTTTCAATAATACATATATCCCGTCATCATATGCTGATCCGTCACCCAACTTACCTATATACATCCCTGGCCTCAACCGGATATGTTCTTTCCAATCGAGGGATCGTATGCTATCTTCGTTATATGTTGTCATAAAAAAATCGATAATATTGAACCATCGCAAAAATATAAAAAAGATAATCGACTTTTGCACAACACTTTTGCACAATTAATTTAATGTTATGATAATATGGAGGTTAGAACATCTGCAAAGGAAGTTTTAGAAGATCTAGTTATTAACGGATTTGTGGATAATAATGCTGCTGTGGGTTGTTTTACAAACCAATTATCACCTATTCTTATTAAATAAAATCTTTGATTATTACCATAAATTTTTAGAATGGAAATGCTCATTATCTTCCTTGCGTTTAACTCTTTACTTTCCAGTATCTCGCTGGTATCTCATCCAATGATTGCCCAATCAAAATGGGGTTATCATTGGGTGAGATAAGAATTAGTATGGGACCATAAAAAGAGGAGTTGAGAAGAGGAGCTGAAAGTAAATAGTACCATAGATGAATGGATTGTAAGAGAATGGGTGCTAAATATGTTAAAATCGCTTGTTTATTAGCGTTGAAAATATTATTTATGTTAGTAAAATGGAGGCATTCAACAATTTTAAAAGTAAAATATCCCACTTCTTTAATTAGATTCATATTTTGCTGACGGCAATTTGCCGTATTAAAATGATAGATAAACAGGTCGATTTACAGATTGTATTAACATCCCTTAAAACATCCCTTAAAAAGGGATATAAAGTCATTTGAGTTGCTTTATAAGCAATTCTCCAACTATCTTTATAACTATGCTTTTACAATTACAAAAGACGAAGATCAAGCGATCGAAGTTGTCCAGTAGACCTTTATTAGTATGGGGTAATAGAGAGCAATTGGATTTAGAAAAATCTTTTCGTTCTTACATTGTACAAATTGCTAATCATCTTTCTATTGATTACTTACGTAAAATAGCCAAAGAAGGTCATTAAAAAACAAACTTCCAGAAATCCATTGAACAAAAATGACCGAGTAAGGTAAACCCTGTACTCAGTCATTTCTTTAGGACTCATTAAAAACTTGAGACTTTTTCAGCGTCCTCGATTTAAATCATCCCCGCTTTTGCTTTTTTTAACTTATATTCCTCTTCCAAAGTCGTCTTGTACCCTAACAATATCGTCTTCATCAGAAGGATTGGCTGCGTCTGTATGTTGCCAGATCTCGGCTACAACACCATAAGAACCTAAACCTACGAGTCTGTGTCTTTCGCCTTGTATTAAACGGATTGAGTCACCTTCTTTAAGGATTTTCAATTCGTGTTCCTCATCAGTAGGGCTTGTTACGACGCCGACCTCTCCGCGAATGACGCGCCAGATTTCAGCTCTACGATGATGATACTGCCATGATAAACGTTTGTTAGGGCCTACGATAAGTACTTTAGGGCTTAATTTTCCGGAAATCTTTAAGTCCTGAACATCAAGGCCTTCGAAATATGCATTTGCAAAATCTTGTGCCTGATCCTCATTGATAACAAAGAAACCTCCCCAAGGTCTGTTCTGATCTTCACTCTCGATCTTGAACCCCCTTTCAGTAAGTTTGGTTGCTATTTCTTGAAATAATTCGCTTTTATCTATATATGTCATGGTTACTATATTTACTAGTGTGAAGATAATATAACTTTTGTATTAAAACAAGCCTACACAAAAGTCAAACGATGTATTTACCTTATATTTGCAAAATAAGAATTACCCTCATGTCATTAGCATTCGATACACAAAACGATATTTTTGCCAAAGCTGTAGCATTTGTAAATCAAACCCAGCAACCCATCTTCCTTACCGGGAAGGCAGGTACCGGGAAAACCACCTTTCTGAAGTTTATCCGAGATAATAGCTATAAAAAAATGGCGATTACAGCGCCTACCGGAGTTGCAGCTATGAATGCCGGCGGAACAACTCTTCATGCGTTATTCTGGTTACCTTTTGGTGTTTTTATTGAAGACTATCCGTTACAATGGGAGGATAAGGATCAATTTATCTACAACAAGCATCGTCTTTTTAGTACAATCAAGCTTACCAAAAATAGACGGGCCATACTTCAAGAGTTAGAACTGTTGGTTATTGATGAAGTTTCTATGGTTCGAGCGGATACATTAGATGCAATCGATGTCATTCTGAAGAGTGTTCGCCGGGATATGCGTCCTTTTGGTGGAGTTCAGGTACTATTTATCGGTGATTTATATCAACTTCCTCCAGTTGTTCAGGATAGGGAATGGCAGGTTTTAAAAGATTATTATACGAGTGCTTTTTTCTTTGATGCCAAGGTGTTTAAGCAGCAGACACCTGTTCTTATTGAACTTCAAAAGATTTACAGACAGCAGGATAACAGCTTTATTGATGTTTTAAATAAGATTAGAAATAATCAAACTACTCAAGAAGATTTAGAAACATTAAATGCGCATTATAAACCTGATTTTGTAGCACCTGAAGGAGAACAATACATTACTTTAACTTCTCATAACCGCTTAGCTGATCAGATTAATCAAGAAAAATTAGAAAGTTTAGGTACGAAACTTCATCGGATTAAATCAATTGTTAAGAATGAGTTTCAAAATGGATTATTCCCAGCCGAAGAAACATTGAGTCTGAGAATTGGAGCACAGGTCATGTTCATTAAAAATGATGTAGGTGAGGAACGTAGGTATTTTAATGGGAAGATTGGTACTGTTAAAGAGATTAATTTAGATAAGCATCAGGTGTTGGTTTCATTTCCGAATGGCGAAGAAGATGTGGTCGTGAAAAGAGAGATTTGGGAGAATATTCGCTATTCATATAATAAGGGTGAGGATAAGATTGAGGAAGAGGTATTGGGAACCTTTTCTCAGTTTCCGCTGCGACTAGCTTGGGCCATCACAATCCATAAGAGCCAAGGTTTGACGTTTGATAAAGCAATTATTGATGCGGGGACATCATTTGCCGCAGGACAAGTCTATGTGGCACTGAGTAGATTAACAGGCTTAGAGGGGCTCGTATTAAGGTCTCGGGTTCCATCCTATGCGATTCGGACAGACTATCAAGTTGTCAACTTCATGAAACAAATGGAATCTATGGGGGATTTGAGCGAGATATTGCAGGAATCACAACGAAGGTATCTGGGACAGATTTTATTGCAAAGTTTTCGATGGGTTAATATGTGTGATGAATTAGAACTGCTTATTGAGGAGCAAGAGGGTAAGAAAATTGAGGGAAAAGAAGAAGCAGTGGAGTTCTTAAAGGATTTGTTGTCGAAGCTAAAAGCTCAGGAACAAGTAGCCAATAAATTTATGACCCAATTATATAAAATGTTGGGGACAACCGAACAAATTGATTATGAGAAGATATGTGAGCGGTCAAATGCTGCGGTAAGTTGGTTTATTCCAACTTTTACACAAGAATGTCTGGAACCTCTAGATAAACATATTGAAGAATGGAAGGTCAAGAAGAGGACAAAGAAATATGTGAGCACACTGAAAAGCATTTTGTTGGATTTTAAACGCAAGCATGAACAATTAAAACATAGTCAAACTATAGCTGAAGCATTAAATAAATCCTCTGATGAACTAACGGAAGAATTAGTTCAATGGAATAAACCAAAAGATGATCTGGCGAAAGAGGTTGATGAAAAAGAAAAGGATACTAAGCAAATTTCGCTAGATATGTTTATGGATGGGATGGATATTGAAGATATTGCTAAAAAAAGAGATATGGTAGTTGGAACAATTTACGGACATCTGATTAATTATATAGGTACTGATATAGAGGCTTCAGACTTGATGAAGGAGGATGAGCTAAAAAGAATTGTTCAAGTAATAGAAAAGAATCCTGACGCATCAGCAACGGAAATCAGATCGTTAATGAATATGAAAGTTGACTATCCACAGATTCGTATAGCGCAGAAATTTATGGAGAGTAAGTAAACACTATTGCTATATCGGTAGATTGGGAAGGTTATCCAAAAGCGTTAGCCAATTTATTGTTTTTATTGAATCAGAATAATAATGAATTTTTATGAACATTATAAAAAGAGCTGATTCCATAAATTTAGCCTAAAATGGTTTGTCCTATACATATTTCTTTATATTTGTTTCCTTAACCTATGACGTTGAGTTGAAAGAAAAAAAGTCAGATAAGAAAGTAAACAAATGGTTGGTTTTTACCTCTATGCCAGTTCAAATGGGAGTAACCGTTTATGTTTTTTATTGGCTTGGGACGTGGGTAGATGAGAAATATGCAATAGAGGGGGAGTGGTGGATGAAAGGATTAACGATGTTTGGTGTCATTTTATCGCTTTATCAATTTATTAAACAAGTGAATTATATTAATAGGAATGAATAGATATGTACTTTTTACCATTGTTTTGATTGCCCTCACGGCTGTTTGTTTTGGGAGTCATTATGCAGTTTTAAGTATTAATGACCAAGAACACTGGTGGATAGGATCCGGATACAGCTTAATTGGCATGTATGGATTTATGGGAATTGCTTCCCTTGTGATGCTTATTGTCATGTTGACAATAGATTTTTCGCTTCCAAAGCAAGTCGGTTTTGCGTTTTTAATAGGGATGACATTGAAGGCAGTTGCCAGTTATTTTTACGTACATGAAGGTGTGAATCTCTTAGAAAACGACTTTATAGAGCTGAACTTTTTGGTTGTATTTTTCGTTTATTTGATGTACGATGCTTATATAGCGTATTACCTTGTAAATCAACAGGAACCGGAGAAGCAAAACTAATTTTTTAAAAAGTTTAAACAATTCTGTTTTTATGCCAAATAAAATTGTATTTTTGCGCAAAATTTGTCATAATTCTACATTATTTAAAATGGTGAGACTTAAGAAAGTACTTTTATTATTTGCAGTGATTTTGTTCGCTGTGAATCCATTACATTTAGCTGCTCAAGAAGCGCAATCTCAAAGCAAAACATCTAGTTCTGAGGAGATTACCGCTCATATCCAACACCACTTAAAGGATGATTACTATTTCAATTTCTTTACCAACTCAAAAACAGGTAAGAGTTTTGGTTTTCCGTTACCGGTAATTTTAATAGATGGTGGATTAAAAGTTTTTTCATCAGGTGAATTTGATCATGGAAATAAGGTAGTTGAAAAAGACGGAACTTATTATAAACTATATCATAGTAAAATCTATAAAACTGACGCAGCAGGAACAATCACTTACGATGATAAGCATCACCCTACGAATGCAAAACCTTGGGATTTTTCCATTACTAAAAATGTTTTCGGTTTAATTTTAGCAGCTTTATTATTATTTATTGCTTTCACAAGTCTGGCTAAAACATATAAAAATGGTCCAAATGTGGTTCCTAAAGGATTAGGACGTGCTTTAGAGCCGTTAGTTCTTTATGTTCGTGATGAAATGGCTGTTCCAAATATCGGACATCGCTATAAGGAATTTATGCCTTACTTGTTGTCAGTATTCTTTTTAATTTTCTTATTAAACTTATTGGGTTTAACTCCATTGGGGTTAAACGTTACTGGTAATATTTCCATAACGTTATGTTTAGCTTTATTCACTTTCGTGATTACGAATTTTAAAGCAAACAAAGATTATTGGAAACATATATTTTGGATGCCCGGTGTTCCTGTTCCATTCAAGTTTGTATTAGCACCTATTGAAGTTCTAGGTTTATTTACGAAACCTTTCTCTTTAATGGTTCGTTTGTTTGCAAACATAACGGCAGGTCACACCGTAGTTATGGGATTAATTGCAGTAGTTTATTTATTGCAACATCAATTAACTGTAGCAGGTTCTGTGAGTGTATCATTAATTCTTACTTTGTTATTATTCTTCTTAGAATTATTGGTAGCGTTCTTACAGGCGTTTATTTTTACGATGTTGTCATCTCTATTTATAGGTATGGCAGTTGAGGAGCACTCACATCATTAATTAGAATTTTTTGTTAAATATTTATAAATAAATTTCATTATGTACAATTTAATTGGTGCAGGTTTAATCGTAATTGGTGCAGGTCTAGGTTTAGGAAAAATCGGTGGTTCAGCAATGGAAGCTATCGCTCGTCAACCAGAAGCAGCATCTAAAATTCAAACTGCGATGATCATTATCGGTGCGTTATTAGAAGGTTTAGCATTTGGTGCACTTCTATTAGGTAAATAAGCTGATATTGACCAAAAAGTACTAGCATAACTTGCAACGGTTGGTTGCAAGTTATGCTTAACAAAAATTACAAAGAATATTAAAAAATAACATAACATTATATAAATGGACGCTTTAATTCATGATTTTTCATTCGGGTTGTTCTTTTGGCAATTAATCATCTTATTGATTGTTATCTTTTTATTAGGAAAATTTGCATGGAAACCAATTATCAATGCTTTAGAGGAACGCGAAAAAGGTATTACCGATGCTTTAGCTTCTGCAGAAAAAGCTAAATTGGAAATGGCACGTTTGACTAATGAGAACGATCTATTATTAAAACAGGCTCGTGAAGAGCGTGATTTGATCTTAAAAGAAGCTAAGCAATTGAAAGATAAGATTGTAGCGGAGGCGAAAGACTTAGCACAAGTTGAAGGTGGTAAATTGATCGAGCAGGCAAAACGTGAAATAGAAGATCAGAAATTAAAAGCATTAGCTGAAGTTAAGAACCAGGTTTCTGCCTTATCTTTAGATATTGCACGTAAAGTATTGACGAAAGAATTTGAAGACCAAGGAAAACAAGAAGCTTTAATAGCTGACTTGATGAAAGATGTTAAATTAAACTAATTGGTTAACAAATTTAAAAATTAACGTATGTCAGTTTTCAAAGTAGCTTCACGATATGCTAAGTCATTAATAGACTTGTCGCAAGAGCATCATAATCTGGATGAGGTTAAGGTAGACATGGAAGGAATTGTTGCCTTGATTAAATCAAACACAGAATTACAAGCGGTGCTAAACAATCCGATCATAAAGGCGGAGAAGAAACTTGCCATCATGAAGGCTTTATTTCAAGGTAAAGTAAAACCAGAGATATTGGATTTTTTCAGTATTATGGTAAGAAAAGGCCGTGCGGAGCTAATTTACGCTACAGCTATAGAATTTGTCCGTGAGTATAATGAAGTTAAAGGAATTGTGTATGCGGATGTAACTTCGGCCACACCTTTATCTCCATCGAATCTGGAATCATTAAAACAACAGATTGCTGAGCAAATAAAAGCAGAGGTGATTTTAAGCAACAAAATAGACAAGTCATTAATTGGAGGTTTTGTCGTTAAAGTTGGAGATAAGCAGATCGATGCTAGTATTCAAGGAAAATTAAATAAATTGGAAAGACATTTCGAGAATTTAGGAGTATAATCCCGGATTTGAGAATAAAGATATAATAGAATCAAAAACCCCTTATACGAATTTAACAATGATAGAGGTAAGACCAGATGAAGTTTCGGCAATTCTAAGAGAGCAATTGTCAGGCTTTAAGTCAGCAGCCGAGTTAGAAGAAGTGGGTACCGTATTACAAGTAGGTGACGGTATTGCGCGTATTTATGGCTTAACAAAAGTTCAATCAGGTGAGTTGGTTGAGTTTGCAAATGGACTACAAGGTATAGTAATGAACCTGGAAGAGGACAACGTAGGTGTTGTTCTTTTGGGTGCATCTGATGAAATAAAAGAAGGTGATACCATTAAACGTACAAACCGTATTGCATCTATTAAGGTAGGTGAAGGTATGTTAGGTCGTGTGGTAAATACATTGGGTCAGCCAATCGATGGTAAAGGTCCTATCACCGGAGAGACTTTCGAAATGCCAATAGAGCGTAAAGCTCCTGGAGTAATCTTCCGTCAACCAGTAACAGAGCCTCTTCAAACAGGTATTAAAGCGATCGATGCGATGATTCCAATTGGACGTGGACAACGTGAGCTTGTAATTGGTGACCGTCAAACTGGTAAAACTGCAGTTTGTATTGACACCATCTTGAATCAAAAAGAATTTTATGAAGCCGGTGAGCCGGTATTCTGTATATATGTCGCTATTGGTCAGAAAAATTCAACTGTTGCGAACATTGTTCGTACACTAGAAGAGAAAGGTGCGATGCCTTATACGGTGATCGTTTCTGCTTCAGCAGCTGAACCTGCACCAATGCAGTTCTATGCTCCAATGGCAGGAGCTGCGATCGGAGAGTATTTCCGCGATACAGGTCGTCCAGCGTTAATCGTTTATGATGACTTGTCAAAACAAGCGGTAGCTTATCGTGAGGTGTCTTTATTATTGAAACGTCCTCCAGGCCGTGAAGCATATCCTGGTGACGTATTCTATCTTCACTCTCGCTTATTAGAGCGTGCTGCGAAAATTAACAGCTCTGATGATATCGCTCGTAATATGAACGATCTACCTGAATCTATAAAAGATAAAGTTAAAGGTGGTGGTTCATTAACAGCTCTTCCTATCATTGAAACTCAGGCAGGAGACGTTTCTGCATACATTCCTACGAACGTAATTTCGATCACTGACGGACAGATTTTCTTAGAGTCTAACTTGTTTAATGCAGGTATTCGTCCGGCAATCAACGTAGGTATTTCTGTATCACGTGTAGGTGGTAATGCTCAGATCAAATCCATGAAGAAAGTTGCCGGTACTTTGAAATTAGATCAGGCTCAATTCCGTGAGCTAGAAGCTTTCGCAAAATTTGGTTCTGATTTAGATGCTGCTACTAAAGCAGTATTAGATAAAGGTATCCGTAACGTACAGATCTTAAAACAAGGTCAATATGCTCCGGTTGCGGTTGAGAAACAAGTTGCTATTATTTATGCTGGTACAAAAGGTTTATTACGTAATGTTCCGGTAGATAAAGTTAGAGAGTTTGAGGAGGAATATTTAACGCAATTAGAGCAACGTCATCCAGAAGTATTATCAGCATTAAAAGCAGGTAAGTTCTCAGATGAATTAACTGATATATTAGAAAAAGTCGCTAAGGAATTAGCTTCAAAATATTAATTAGACAATGGACGATAGATAACAGACATAAGACTTCATTGGATAATTTCCACTGAATAGTACTAATGTCTGTTGTCAAATGTCTCTTATCTATAAAAGACTTATGGCAAACTTAAAAGAAGTTAGAAATCGTATTACCTCCGTAACCTCTACGCAACAGATTACCAAAGCGATGAAAATGGTATCTGCAGCGAAGTTGAAACGTGCAACCAATGCAATCATTCAATTACGCCCTTACGCGACAAAATTGAGAGAGATTTTGGCACAGGTTTCAGCTTCTGTGGAAGGAAATAACTCACCTTTTACAGTAGATCGTATACCGTCAAAAGTGTTGATTATTGTGGTGACTTCGAACAGAGGTTTGGCGGGAGCTTTCAATGCTAATGCCATTAAAACTGCTAATAACCTGATCGCGACTAAGTATGCTGATCAATTTGCTAGAGGTGATGTAAGCATTATTGCTATCGGTAAAAGAGGTCATGATTTCTTTAGTAGGCGTGATTTTAAGGTAATCGGGAATCACAATGAATTGTTCAACAACTTGGATTTCGAGAACGTTTCAAAAGTTACCGACTATGTTATGGATCAGTTTAAGGAAGGAAATATTGATCGTGTTGAAGTTGTTTATAATCAATTCCGTAATGCGGCCGTTCAAATTTTAACAGCTGAACAAATATTACCTCTTTTGCCTGAAAATAAGGAGAAGGATAATTTGGCAGAGCTGGATTATATTATCGAACCTTCAAAAGAAAAAATCATTGAAGAACTTATTCCGAAAGCAATTAAAATTCAATTGTATAAAGCTGTGTTAGACTCGCATGCTTCAGAGCACGGAGCACGGATGACAGCAATGGATAAAGCAACAGATAACGCTGGTGATTTGTTACGTCAGTTGAAATTGTCGTACAATCAGGCACGTCAAGCAGCCATTACGACCGAGTTGTCGGAAATCGTTTCCGGTGCCGCAGCCCTTTCAAATGGGTAATCTATAGCTAAAAAATATTTGTATAAGGAGAACCATTACTTACGAGTAATGGTTTTTTTGTATTTAAACATTCCTATCTCCGTTAGAAGCTTCGTTTATTTGAAGGCCTATTAAGGCTATATTATTGACTATTATCGTTGTTTTGTCAAAATCTCAGTATATTTTTTCCTCATTAACCTAAAATTTTAAATTTGTGTATCAGAACACGCCCAGTGTGGCTGATTATAGGTTAATTCAATTAATCATTAGTGGAAATGAAATTATTTAGGCTATGGCAAAGAAGTTATATGTTTCGAATTCAACTGAATCTTCCAGGATGTTTAAGAATGACTTTCTTGAATCACTCACGAAGGTCCATTATTCAGTACCTTTGATTTTTTGGATTCCTGTAAAAATCTATTTTATCTGGAAAGCTTTAGTACCGGGAGAGTTATCTGTTGGCACTGTTGTGATGTATTATATATTTGGATTATTATTTTGGACATTGGCTGAATATATTTTACATCGTTTTGTATTTCATTATGAGCCTAAATCAAAATTTGGTCAGCGGATTCATTTTATTTTTCATGGTGTTCATCATGATTTTCCTAAGGACAGACTTCGCTTGGTCATGCCATTATCAGCCAGCATTCCGATGGCGACAATCATTTACTTTATCTTTAGTATTTTCTTTTCTCCTTATACCTTAGCTGCATTCTTCTCAGGATTTCTATTAGGTTACTTAATCTATGATGAGTGTCATTATGCTATGCATCATGCAAATTTTAAATCCGGCTTATTTAAAAGAATAAAAGACCACCATATGCTACATCATTATGCGGAACCTGATAAGGGCTTTGGAGTAAGCTCAGCGATTTGGGATGTAATTTTTGGTTCAGGTTTTTCGAAGAAAAAGACAAATAAAAAGCAGGCGACACCTTCTAATGAGAATCAAAAAGTAGAACAATTAAATTAAAAATAGAATAATAAGAAAGGGTTCAGCATTGCCGAACCCTTTCTTATTAATGCTATATTGTTACCAGCGAATTAAGGCTGATCCCCAGGTAAATCCAGCGCCAAAAGCTGCCAAACAGACTAGATCACCGTCTTTAATTTTCCCTTCTTCCCATGCTTCACACAATGCGATTGGTACTGATGCTGCTGTTGTATTTCCGTATTTTTGGATATTATTAAACACCTGATCATCGGATAGTCCCAAGGTTTTCTGTACGAATTGTGAGATTCTTAGATTTGCCTGATGAGGGATAAGCATATCGATGTCTGTCGTTTTCAGGTTGTTTTGAGCTAATGCTTCAGCAATAACTTCCGGAAATTTAACCACAGCCTTTTTGAAAACGGCCTGCCCATCCATATAAGGGAATGCTGAACCATCTTCCAACATTTCTTTAGTCATTAACATTTCACCCAATTCAACATCAGGCCATTTAGGCATATCCTCACCTAAATAATAACCGGCTGAAGCACCAGGGTAATACATGGCAAGCTTCTCTGCATCAGCACCGTCAGCGTGTAGATGAGTACTAAGGATACCTTTTCCGGTTTCAGAAGTTGGTTGTAATACCACAGCGCCGGCACCATCTCCGAATATAACGGAAACGGCACGACCACGAGTAGAAAAATCTAGTGCAAATGAATGTTTTTCAGAACCTATAACAAGTATGTTTTTATACATGCCTGTTTTAATAAATTGATCAGCAATCGAAAGTGCATAAATGAAGCCGGAACATTGGTTTCGGACATCCAACGCACCAATTTCCTTCATTCCCATTTCACGTTGCAAAAGTACAGCACATCCAGGAAAATAATAATCAGGAGATAAGGTTGCGAATATCACAAAATCAATTTCTTCAGCAGTTGTATTGGCTCTTTCTATTGCTATTTTTGAAGCTTCAACGGCCATACTGGTTGTAGTTTCACCAATTCTATCTGCAAATCTACGCTCCTTAATACCAGTACGCTCCTGAATCCATTCATCACTTGTATCCATGAAACGAGTTAGGTCGTTGTTAGTATATACATTCTTAGGGACATAGTATCCTAAACCTGCAATTTTTGATTGAAACATAGGTCTTTCTTTTATAAACAATTTAGCTAAAATACTGATTTATTTGAAAAATAAGCATATTTTTGCTGTATGAGCGTTGAAGTTGAACAAGAAACATTTACCCTTGAAGAAATCCTTGCTGTTACTAAGGAATCAAATAAGCTTATCCTGTGGAATGATGAAATCAATACTTTCGAACATGTCATTAATTGTCTCATACAATATTTACAATATTCAGAAACCGAAGCTTCACGCATAGCATGGACCGTACATACTAAAGGAAAATGTATCATTTTGGAGGGTAGTTTTACCGAGGTAGAAGTTTATCGTAAGGTCCTGAAAGCTGAAGGACTAACAGTCTCCATTGAATAAAAACTTGAGTAATATTGCAGTTACTTTTCTCCTAGTTTCTTAATTAATGCGCAACTTTGGGGTTGAAATCACAAAAGGACGATACTGATGTTACTGAAAAAAGCCCTAAGCTGTTTAATTTTATTATTCCCCCTCATTTTATTTGCACAACAAGTTACTATTAAAGGTAAAATTATGGAACAGGACAGTTCTACAGTGGCCGTTGGTGCCAGTGTTAGTTTATTGTCTACTGTTAATAACGCCTATTTACGTGGTAATCAGGCCAATTCAAATGGAAGTTTCCAAATTGATAATGTAGATCCGGGTACCTATAATTTACAGATTACTTATATTGGTTTTAAAACATATACTCGTAATAATTTTGTCGTAGAACCCAATAAAGATATTGATTTAGGATTAATTAGTTTATCTGAAGAAGGAGAGCTCATTTCAGAGGTGGTCGTCCAAGGAAAACTTCCTGATTTACAGATTGGTATTGATAAAAAGGTGTTTGATGTTTCCCAGAGTATGGTAAGTGTCGGTGGCTCTGCTCAAGACCTTTTAGGAAATGTACCTACTTTACAAGTTGAATCTGATGGAACGATCAGTCTGCGTGGGTCTTCAAGTGTTCGAATACTAGTTGATGGAAAAGAATCTGCTATGGCCGGATCTGATATTAACGCTTTCCTTCAGTCCCTTCCAGCTGAAGCTATCGAAAAAGTGGAAATCATGACTAATCCTTCAGCAAAGCACGACGCTGAGGGCCAATCAGGTATTGTTAACATTATTCTAAAGAAAAATGCACGATTAGGATTGAACGGATCGGTAAATGCTTCTGTGGGAAATTATGAAAATGCAAATGCCGGGATCACCTTGAATTATAGACCTGGGAAAGTAAATTATTTTGGTAATTATAATTTCAGCAGACGTAATAATGTAGGTGGTGGAACCTCCAGAACAACAGATTATATTAACGGAGGTATTACGGATTTGAGCCCGATTACACAAAGCATTGAAGAAAGCTCCAGATTAGGATATAATCACACCATTAGATTGGGATCAGATTATTATATCAATGATAAAACGACTTTGAGCATTGCCGGAAACTTAAGTTTGAGGGATAATGAACGAGGAAATGATATTAACTATAATTATTGGAATGTACCAGGGCTAGGAGCCAGTAGTTTTCGTAATTCTAAGCAAAATGAAGATGATATTGGTGTGGATGCACAAATGGATTTTAAAAGGGAGTTGAAGCGTGAGGGTGAAGAAATTACTGCTAATGTAAGTTATGGCTATGACACTGAAGATGGGGTAAATGATTTCCATCAAACCTTTGCGAATGATAGGGCAGAATCCAAACGTACAAATACAACATCTGAAACAGGTAAAAACTGGAACTTTCAATTAGATTATGTGTTGCCTTTTTCAGAAGATCATAAATTTGAAGCCGGATATAGAAGTATATTACGTAACTCAGATGAAAGTCAGTATTCAGAGGAAATGGATACTGTAACATTACAATACAGACCGGATTATAGAATCATTAATGATTTTAATATGGAAAGTGCCGTTCATGCACTTTATGTCAATTACCAGCGTCAGTTGACTGAGAAATTTGGCGCTCAGATTGGATTACGTGCTGAACAGGCTTATTTAAACACGGATATCCTTTCGCATGATCTTGATGATCCAAGCATAATAAAGAATAACGAGGGTAAACTGGATTATTTTAGACTGTATCCTAGTGTTTTCTTAAGTTATTCTGTTGGTGAAGGAAGAGGTGATAAATTACAAGTCAGCTATTCAAGAAGGGTTCAGCGCCCGAGAGGTTGGCAAGTGAATCCTTTTATTGATGTTTCCGATATTCAAAATTACCGTCAGGGTAACCCTAATTTAATGCCGGAAGATATTCATGCAACCGAATTGAGTTTATCTAAATTCTACGAGAAATGGAATTTTGTGTCTTCGGTTTTCTACAGACGTGTGAATGACATGACGCAACCTGTAATTTATGATGAGAGTCTTATTGCGGATCTTGTAGGGGATAACGCGAACGTGACTTACATGAAATGGGAGAATGCGGCAAATATGGATGCAATGGGATTTGAGTGGATCAGTAAGGTAAATATCACAAACTGGTGGGATGTTACAGCCAATGCAAATTTATCGCTTTTAAATTTTCATCCAAAAGATGGATTAGGATTAGAGGGAAGGAAGACTTTTAATTGGAATGGAAATTTAACTACCAATGTTAAGTTCACGCCTACTTTTTCAGCGCAGTTTCGCGGTAATTACCGAAGTAGCATGAAAACAATGCAAGGAAGGATGGAGCCTATGAAAGGAGTTGATCTGGCCTTGAAAAAAGATGTATTAAAAAACAAAGGAAGTGTGACATTAAATGTAAGAGATGCTTTTAATACAAGACAATTTGCTATGCAAAATTATCTTCCAAATAGAGAGACACAGTTTTCGCACCGTTGGTCTAGGAGGATGTTTACCTTGTCATTTACCTATCGTTTCGGAATCCAGGACCTAGGAAAACGTAACAGAGAACAAGATGCTCCAGAGATGGAGGATATGGGCGGTCAACAATTTTAATACTTGATAATACAATTAGAATAATTAAATTTAGGCTTTCAACTTAATCAACTTTATACTATGAAAAGAAACTTTATGTATGTATTAGTAGGTGCAATTGGTTTATCCGCTGCGTCTTGTTCCATATTTAATAAAGACAAGGCGACTGTGTCTAAAGAGGCTGGAGCAGCAGTACCAACCTATGAAATACTAGATCTGCCTAAAGTATCCTTAAAAGACTTTAAAAAGAACTCATCAGGAGCTTATGTTCTATTTGATGGTTCTTCATTAAACGGATGGAGAGGTTATAATAAAGATCATGTTCCAAGTAGATGGATTATTGATAACGGAACATTAAAATTTTCTAAAGCTCCGGCAGGAGTTCAAAATCCGGAAGGTGGAGATTTAATTTTCGCACATGATTTCAAAAATTTTGAATTGGAATTCGAGTGGAACATTTCTCATGGCGGTAATTCCGGTGTATTCTTTTTAGCGAAAGAAATCAAAGATCAACCTATTTATATTTCTAGCCCGGAATTTCAATTATTGGATAATGAAAACCATCCAGATGCAAAACAAGGCGTTGATGGAAATCGCAAATCATCTTCATTGTATGATATGATTCCAGCAAAACCACAAAATGCATTTCCTGCAGGGGAATGGAATAGAGCAAAAATTGTTGTTAATAAAGGTAAAGTAACTCATTATCAAAATGATGAGAAGGTGGTAGAGTATGAATTATGGACACCGGAATGGACTCAATTATTGGAAGCAAGTAAATTTAGTAAGGAACAATGGCCATTAGCGTTTGAATTATTGAAAAATGTAGGTGGTAAATCTAAATCAGGTGTAATTGGTTTCCAGGATCATGGTGATGAAGTTTCTTTAAGAAACATTACTGTAAAAGAATTATAATGTTTAAAATATTTAAATATTGGAAAGAGAGCTTAATAGGCTCTCTTTTTTGTATCTCTACTTTTTTAGGGTTTTCTCAGGAACTGAAGTGGATTGACATACATAACGCAAAAGCTTTGCAAGGTAGAGTTCAAGTATTAAAAGCTGAAGATGGCTATGGAAGGTTACCTTTGACTTTGAAGGATAAGGTTAGAAAACCAGTTTGGGACTTAGGCCAAAATTCAGCAGGAGTTTATTTAGAATTTAAAACTACTGCTTCGGAATTCACAATTCGTTATAAGTTGAAGGGTGGATTAAATATGCCTCATATGCCCACTACAGGTGTAAGCGGCTTAGATTTATATGGCAAAGATGAAAAGTCAGGAGAATGGAACTGGATACATGGCAGTTATCGTTTTAAGGATACGGTAAGTTATACTTATCAGGATTTTGGTACTCATACAGATATGGTATATCGTCTTTATCTGCCCTTGTATAATACCGTTGAATGGATGGAACTTGGTGTTGCGGATGCTGCAAACGTACAATTTGTGCATGAAAAGACTAAACCAATTATTGTATATGGTACTTCTATTGCACAGGGTGCTTGTGCTTCACGAGCAGGTTTAGGCTGGACAAATTGGTTAGGCAGAAATTTTGATCAGGAAGTGATTAACCTTGCATTCAGCGGTAATGGACGTCTGGAACAGGAGATTTTGGATCTAATTAAAGTGGAAGATGCCGCAGTGTTTATTTTAGATTGTATCCCAAACCTTTCTGTGGCTGGTGAGGATGGTGAGAAAAAATTCACAGGATTAATAGAAAATGCCGTGAAAACTATTCGAGATGTTCATCCCAATACGCCAATTATAATTGCAGCTCATAGTTCTAGCGAAGTTCCTGGTGTGTTAAATGTAAAAACCAATCAAGATTATCAATCTCGATCAATAGTTGCTGAGAAGGTAGTAAAAGCCCTTCAAACGAAGGGTGATAAGCACCTGTTCTGGTTATCTGAAAAGGAAATGGGTTTAGATATAAATTCTACCGTTGATTATGCACATCCAAATGATCAGGGTATGGAAAAGATTACTAATGCATACACGAAGCTATTGAAATCAATATTAAAATAATATCAGACTACAACAGTTATGATAATTAAAATAACTGTTGTAGTTCTTTTAAATCTTTAATCATATAGTGAACATCCTGGGGTTTTTCTACCTCAAGCGGGTTAAAGAAAATAGCCTCCAATCCTGCATTTTGTGCACCTCGTACATCAGCATCTAAATTGTCACCGATCATAACAGCTTCTTCACGATTCGCTCTTCCATTATTTAGGGCATGATCGAAAATTCTGGGGTCAGGTTTATTAATGCCAAAAATTTCTGAAATTACAATTGTCTGGAAATAGGGAGTAAGTTTGCTGTGTTCCAACTTTTTCTCGCACGCTTCTTTAAACCCATTTGAAATCAAATGTAGGGTATACTTTTCCTTCAGATATGTTAAAGTTTCATGTGCATTCGGGAAGAGATTCGTTTTTGTGGGGCAGATTGCCAAATACTCTTCCTCAAATTCTACCGGGAATAAATCTGGTTCTATTCCCAATTGCGAAAAAGTGTCAGCAAACCTAAGTTTTCTTAAGCTAAGTTTGTCTATTTTACCATGGTGATACAGATGCCAGAGGCGATGATTATTTTCCGTATAGGTTGCAATAAAATTGTCTGAAGATGGGGAATTGAAAAGAGTATCAAAAGAATATTTGTAATATAATTCATGCAGGGTTTCTTCGGCGTTTCTATCAAAATCCCAGATAGTATGGTCCAAATCGAAAAATAGATGCTTTTTATCATTAAACATGCACAAATATAAAGGCAAAAAAATGGCAAATCAATCGAGATTCTAAGTTTACTGTCATAAAGTTGGCCTTACTTCGTAATAAGGACGTATTTAACTACATTTGCGCAGGATTATTAGTCTATGAAAAAAGCATTATTTCTATTTTATTTCCTTGTTTTTTACGCGATTACTCAATTGTTCTGGTGGGGTTTTATTTTAGTAAAGTTTGAGCCCAATAGAAAAGGTATGATAATAGGTGAGGGTTTAATCTTCTTACTTATCTTTATTTGGGGAGCATTAAAACTAAAAAAGCAGGTAAAGAAAGAACATGAAATCAATCAACAGCAACAAAACTTCTTATTAGCTATTACACATGAATTAAAATCACCTTTGGCTTCTGTAAAGTTATATATCCAAACCATTTTAAAACGAGATTTAGACAGAGAGCAGCAAAAGGTATTCTTAGCAAATTCATTGAAAGACATAGAACGTTTGGATGATTTGGTAGAAAATGTTTTGTTAACAACTAAGTTAGAAAACCGTGCTTACCAACTTCCGAAAGAAGCTTTCAATATGACAGTTTTGGTAGAAGAGATTATTGATCGGTTACAAAAAAATGCGTGCAAATCACAGGTTATTAAATTTGATCTGGACAATGATATTGAACTTAAAGCTGATAAATTTGCAATCACGAACGTGATTACGAACCTTATTGAGAATGCGGTTAAATACTCACCACCCTGTGCAACT
>Ga0308157_10000887_pt1 | contig 77167 bp, 71 predicted proteins | sample PhyBR1_FD_201035 | JGI IMG/M metagenome (GOLD analysis project Ga0308157, IMG submission 201035) | Phyllosphere microbial communities from UC Gill Tract Community Farm, Albany, California, United States - DLSLB.R1 | ecosystem: Host-associated > Plants > Phyllosphere > Unclassified | place: USA...
TTTTCGGTATTGCAATCGACTATCGGAATTGGGAATTTGGTTTCGGCTACCGCCAAAAATGGAATGCCGGCTGTGGCAATGACCGATACCGGAAACATGATGGGAGCTTTCCATTTTGTGAGTGCGGTTATGAATCACAATAAATCGGCTTCCGCCAAAAATAAAGCTTTGGTTGAAGAAGGTGCAGAACCAACCGAAACCGAAATCAAACCGATTGTAGGTTGCGAATTCAATATTTGTGACAACCATTTGGACAAATCCAAAAAAGACAATGGGTATCAAGTAGTTTTGTTGGCCAAAAATAAAAACGGCTATCATAATTTAGCCAAAATGGCTTCGATTGCCTATGTAAATGGGTTTTATTATGTGCCAAGAATTGACAAAACCATAGTCGAAAAATACAAAGAAGACATCATGGTTTTGTCTGGGAATTTATACGGAGAGATTCCGAGTAAAATTCTAAACATAGGTGAAAACCAAGCCGAAGAAGCTTTGATTTGGTGGAAAGAGCAATTTGGAGATGATTTTTATCTCGAAGTCATGCGCCACAATCAGGAAGATGAAAATCGTGTCAACAAAACATTGATTGAGTTTTCGCAAAAGCATAATGTCAAACTAATTGCGACCAATAATACATTTTATGTAAATAAAGATGATGCCAATGCACACGATATTTTGTTGTGTGTAAAAGACGGTGAAAAGCAGTCGACGCCAATTGGTCGTGGTCGAGGATATCGTTACGGATTACCCAATCAGGAATACTATTATAAGTCGCAAGAAGAGATGAAAAAGCTCTTTGCTGATTTGCCGGATGCTACTATTAACATTCAAGAAATTGTAGATAAGGTCGAAATTTACTCATTATATAGAGATGTATTACTTCCAAAATATGATATTCCAGAAGAGTTCATCGATCCAGAAGATGAAAAAGACAATGGAGTTCGTGGAGAAAATGCCTATTTGCGCCATCTTACTATGGCTGGCGCCAAAAGAAGATACGGAGAAATAACCGAATCTATTCAGGAGCGTTTGGATTTTGAATTGTTGACGATTTCGAATTCAGGGTATCCTGGTTACTTTTTGATTGTACAGGATTTCATCGCCGAAGCCCGAAAAATGGATGTTTCGGTAGGACCAGGACGTGGTTCTGCGGCAGGTTCTGCGGTAGCTTATTGTTTAGGAATTACCAATATTGACCCAATTAAGTACGATTTGCTTTTTGAGCGTTTCCTGAATCCGGATCGTGTGTCGATGCCCGATATTGATATCGATTTTGATGACGAAGGTCGTGGTCGTGTTATGGATTATGTAATCAATAAATATGGCGCGAATCAGGTGGCACAGATTATCACTTATGGTAAAATGGCAACCAAATCGGCAATTCGTGATACGGCCCGTGTATTGGATTTACCGTTGTTTGAAGCAGACAGAATTGCCAAGTTGATTCCAGCAATGATGCCTGGTAAATGGAACTTAGCTCGTTTCCTTTCTGAATCAGAAGATGAGGTAAAAAAAGCATTAAAAGGAGCCGATGAATTTGAATTGGTAAAAGAATTAATTGCGATTGCCAACGAAGATGATTTGGCTGGAGAAACCATTCAGCAGGCAAAAATTCTGGAAGGTTCGATGCGAAATACCGGTATTCACGCCTGTGGGGTGATTATCACGCCATCCGATATTACGAATTATGTTCCCGTTACGACCGCTAAAGATTCTGATTTATACGTAACTCAATTTGATAACTCGGTTGCTGAAAGTGCCGGATTATTAAAAATGGACTTCTTGGGTCTGAAGACTCTGACGCTGATAAAAGACACCGTTAAACTGGTAAAATATAGAACGGGAATTGAGTTAGACCCCGATACTTTCCCTATTGATGATTTAAAAACTTATGAACTGTTTCAAAGAGGGGAAACCGTCGGTATTTTTCAATACGAGTCACCCGGAATGCAGAAATACATGAAGGAATTGAAGCCGACGGTTTTCGGAGATTTGATTGCGATGAATGCATTATATCGTCCGGGACCTTTGGAGTATATCCCTTCTTTCGTTAGAAGAAAAAACGGGGAGGAAGAAATCAAATACGATTTGGATGCCTGTGAAGAATACTTGGGTGAGACTTATGGAATTACCGTTTATCAAGAGCAGGTGATGCTTTTGTCGCAGTCGTTGGCTGGATTTACCAAAGGTGAGGCCGACGTTTTGCGTAAAGCGATGGGTAAAAAACAGAAAGACGTTCTGGACAAAATGAAACCTAAATTTGTGGAGCAAGCCTCCGCAAAAGGTCATGATGCTAAAGTTTTAGAGAAAATCTGGAAAGACTGGGAAGCTTTTGCGAGTTATGCTTTTAATAAATCGCACTCAACTTGTTATGCTTGGATTGCTTATCAAACGGCCTATTTGAAAGCACATTATCCTGCCGAATACATGGCGGCGGTACTTTCGAATAATATGAATGATATCAAACAAGTGTCATTTTTCATGGAAGAATGTAAGCGAATGGGCTTGCAGGTTTTGGGGCCATGTGTCAATGAATCTTATTATAAATTTACTGTAAATGATGAATACGCGGTTCGTTTCGGGATGGGGGCTATAAAAGGTGTAGGTTCTGGAGCAGTTGCCACTATTGTTGAAAGTAGAAAAGACGGAAAATACAAATCGATTTTTGATTTGGCGAAACGCATTGATTTACGTGCAGCTAATAAAAAAGCATTCGAAAATTTAGCTTTGGCTGGAGGTTTCGACTGTTTTACAGATACTCACAGAGCACAATATTTCCATGACGATGGTGATGGAATCACATTCTATGAAAAAGCGATGCGTTATGGATCCAAGTTTCAGGAGAATGAAAATTCTTCGCAAGTAAGTTTGTTCGGAGAAACCAGCGAAGTGCAAATTGCCGAACCTGTCGTACCGCCTTGCGAGGACTGGAGCACAATGGAAAAACTTGCCAAAGAGAAAGAGGTTGTTGGAATTTATATTTCAGGACATCCTTTGGATGATTATAAATTTGAGATGAAATATTTTTGCAATGCGAAGTTAGAAGCGTTGAAGAATATGGAACAATATGTGGGTAAAAACTTGACTTTTGGAGGGATAATTACCAATGTTCAACATCGTGTTGCTAAGAATGGAAAAGGCTGGGGAACTTTTGTGTTGGAAGGTTATGATGAAAGTTATGAATTTAAAATCTTTGGAGAAGACTATTTAAAGTTTAGACATTTCTTTATTCAAAATAATTTCACTTTTATGAAAGTATTGATCAAAGAAGGTTGGGTAAATCAGGAAACAGGTAAAAAAACTGAACCTAGAATGCAGTTTGTTTTAGTGCAATATTTACAGGATGTGTTGAGTACTTTTGCCAAAAAACTCATTCTTTTATTGGATATTAAAAGTATTGAAACTGAATTTATTCACAGACTAAGTCGTCTTTTCCAAGAATATAAAGGAGATAATTTGGTGTCTTTTGAAATTATGGAAGTGGAAAAAATAAAGCAAATTGTCGAGACAACTCCTGAATTTGAAGAGAGCGTGGATGAATCTTTTGGTGATGAAAACGAAGAGAATACAGAAATGATAGCAACCAAATCGGTTTCAGAAGTGGAAAAGACAATAGTAGTGACCAAGGTAACCATGCCAAGCCGAAAATTAAAAGTCCAAATTTCAAATGAATTATTGTTTGAATTGGAGAAAATGCAGATTAATTTTAAGTTGAATTAATTTTTTTGGGAGCAGAAATTTTGGTTTTTTCAACAAAGTTTCCTCCTGCTCTACGCTGTATCTTTTTATCCCGATGAAAAATCGGGATAAAAAGGATGCACCTGCGATCAGGGCTAATCTAGAAAGTTTTTGTTTTCATAATTAATTCGAGATGAACAATAAATAAAAAAGCACACAGAAAACTAAAAATTTCTGCGTGCTTTTTCTTTTAAGGAGAATGATTTTTAATTGTTTGTTACAATCAAATTCACCTCAATATTATTTCTGGTAGCATTTGAATAAGGACAGATTTGATGTGCTTTTTCGACTAATTCTTTAGCTTCTTCAAGGCTAACTTCGGGAATATTAACAGACATTTCTACAGCAAGCCCAAAACCTCCGTTTTCAATTTGTCCGATACTTACTTTGGATGTTACGGTTGTTTCTCCAGTTTTTACTTTCGTTTGTTTAATGACAAGATTCAGCGCACTATCAAAACAAGCGGAATAACCAGCGGCAAAAAGTTGTTCAGGATTAGTGTAATCATCGTTTAAGCCACCCAATGCTTTGGGCATCCTAACTTGTACATCCAAAACGCCATTATCTGATTTTACATGTCCATTTCTTCCTCCTGTAGCCGTTGCAACGGCAGTATAAATTGCTTTCATTATATATTGTTTATTTGTTATTTAAAATTTTATATGAAATTCTTTTCAGAGATTCTGCTTCTTCTATTGAAATTCCTAGTTTTTCAAACATTTTCAACGGAATGCATAAAGCTTTTTCTTTAAGATTATTTCCTTTCTCAGTCAATGAAATTTCAACAACCCGTTCATCCGAAGCGCTCCTTTTTCTATTGAGCAAATCTTTTTGTTCCAGACGTTTTAGCAACGGGGTAAGAGTTCCACTATCCAATAATAGCTTTTCTCCAATTTGATTGACCATTTGTGTGCCATTTTCCCATAAAGTCAAAAGCGCTAAATATTGCGGATACGTAATATCCAATTCGTTTAATAACGGTTGGTAAATTTGGGTAATCTGCCTTGAAACCGCGTATAAAGGAAAGCACAATTGGTTTTCTAATTTTAAAAAGTTTTCGTTTTCCATTTCTAATTTCTTTTGACAAAGATAGAAATAGTATTTAATTAAATTGTACGCAATTTAATTTTTAACAATTTATTAAATTTTGGCTTGATAAATATTACGGTACATCTTGAATATTTTTTCCAATCGATACAGTGTAATTGCATTCATAATGCATAAGGTTAAAACATTAGCATTTAAAAAATTGTCTAAAAATCAAGATTCTTATGTATAATGACAAGAATAATGATTGTGCTTATAAAACTCTGTCTCGTAATTGCTTCTTTGTTTAGGGAGGATAAGTCTTTAAATACTTTATTCTTTTTTCTTTGAGCATATAAAAAAGTGATAAATGTTAACTACTTGTAAAAACATACGTTGAATAACTTCATTTTTATTTAAATGTAGTACTATTCTGCAATATAATAGTATGCGTGCATTGTAATTTTAATAATTTATATATAAGAATATATTGTTTTTAACACTATAATTACTTATTTATCAAAGAATTTAAGATGAAATAATGATTTTATACTATTCGATATGTAGGTGTTCGTAGGAATAAGAATAAAAGATAAATTTGCCCAAATTTAAATTTTAAAAATGAAGACAAAATTATTTTTATTAGGATTATTAGTTTCTACTATGACTATGGTAGGGCAAACGACCAATACAGCAGATGCTAAAAATGAAACTTGGTATTTTAAATTAGGAGGTTCTTATTTTATGCAAACTGCAGCGACAGAATTTCCAATTGTTTCAGGGGCATTACCAAATACAGATGTATATGCTCCAAATGGTACTACTCTAGTTTCCAGAGAAACAAATCATGGTTCTTTTGGAGAAGGATTTCGTACAGGTTTGAATGTTGGATATCGTTTTACACCACGTTTAGGTGTTGAGATGGGGTTTAATTATTTTACTGGAAAAAGTAAAACTATGGTTGAGACAGTTAATAGATTAGTAGCTGCTGGACCAATTTTTGTAACAGGTACTGCCGAAGGAAAAATCAATGCTTTTGATTTAGCACCAGCTGTGGTTTTGTTTTTAGGAGAAACTCATGGATTTGAGCCTTATACTAAAGTTGGGGTTATTGTGCCTGTGGTTGGAGATTTAACTATTGAAACAAAAAGGACTTATACTACACCTTCTGGAACGGTACAAACTTATGCAAAAGATGTTGTGTTGCCAAATCCAACTATTGGTTTTATGGCTGCTTTGGGAACATCCTATAAATTAGGAAATCATATTTCTCTTTTTGCTGAGGTAGAATACCGTAATTTTACTGTTCATGGAAAATCAAAAGAAACAAAGGAATATACTGAAAATGGCGTGGATAAATTGAATACTCCAACTAGTTTCCGCCCTGACGCTTCCTATTCTGCAAGTCACGTAGATTATGTTGAGCAACTTAATAGTAGTTCCAATAATCCTTTGTTTAATCCTAATACTGCTACGCCAAATATTACTACAGATACCACTAGACCTAATGAGGCAATGAATGATATTAGTTCTTATGTTGGTATTTCTGGTCTTGGTTTGACTTTTGGTTTGAAGTATAGTTTGTAATAGATTTATAATAATTGAATGAAGGCCTTCTGAAAAGAGGGTCTTTTTTTTGGTAGAAATTTTAAAATTCCAAAAAGCCTAGCTCTGATGAAGGTGGAAATCCTTGTGAAACCTGGGTTAGGCGAACAAGATTACTTCACTATGTTTTTATTTTCATTGGAGTTCAGTGAACTACGTTTAAACACAGCAGGATTAGTCCTAATTTAAATTATTGAATAGCAAATAGTAATACTTTTATAATGAAAACTAATTTTGGAATGATGTTTGGTTAAGTTTTAATTTCTAAATTTGTATCCTAGTTAAGAGAACAAGCATTTAAACATAAAAGAAAAATAATATGGCATTAGCAATAACAGATGCTACTTTTGATGAAGTAGTTTTGAAATCAGATAAACCGGTAATGGTAGATTTTTGGGCAGCATGGTGTGGGCCTTGTAGAATGGTTGGACCAATCATTGACGAACTAAGCAGCGAATACGAAGGTAAAGTTGTAGTAGGCAAAGTTGATGTTGACGCAAACCAAGAATTTGCTGCAAAATACGGAGTTAGAAATATTCCAACAGTATTAGTTTTCCATAACGGAGAAGTTGTTGGAAAACAAGTTGGAGTGGCTCCAAAACAAACGTATGCGGATAGTTTAGATGCTTTATTGTAATCTAAATTAAAACGAGTTTAAAGGTCTGGCGAAAGTCAGACCTTTTTTTGTGGATTGATTTTAAAATTTTAAAAAAAAACTTAGAAACTTAGCGTCTTAGGATCTTAGTAACTATTCTTTTAATACATTTGGAATATGAAGATTGAATCGCAAATAAAAAAAATAGCTAGTTTTCAGCACTTGGAATTGTTAGCCAATCAAGTGGTGGAAGGATTTATTTCGGGAATGCATAAGAGTCCGTTTCATGGGTTTTCCGCTGAATTTGCCGAGCACAAAGTGTATAATACAGGCGAAAGTACCAAACACATCGATTGGAAGTTGTTTGCCAAGACAGATCGATTATATACAAAGTGTTTTGAAGAGGAAACGAATTTGAGATGTCATATTATTATTGACAATTCTTCGTCGATGCATTATCCAAAACTAAAGGAGGATCAGCTATTTTTTGAAAGTAAAATTGGTTTTTCGGTATTGGCTTCGGCGGTTTTAATGAATCTGTTGAAGAAACAGCGAGATGCGGTGGGATTGAGTGTGTTTTCGGACAGTTACGAATATTATGCACCCGAAAAAGGAAGCGATCGTCATCACAGAATGATTTTGAATACGCTTGAAGGGCTTTTAGAAAGTCCAAAAGAGAAAAAAAATACAGATACCATTACTTATTTGCATCAAATTGCAGAGAAGATTCACAGGCGTTCGATGATTATTTTGTTTACAGATATGTTTCAGTCGGAAAATGAAGAAGCACTATTTAATGCATTACAGCACCTGAAACATGATAAGCACAAAGTAGTTTTATTTCATGTTATTGATAAGGAAACGGAGCTAAAATTTGATTTTGACAACTCGCCAAGGAAGTTTATTGATGTTGAAACAGGTGATGAAGTTGTTTTTTTTGCAGATAATGTGAAGGAGGAATACGAAAAAAGGGTTGGTGATTACTTTAAAAAACTAGTTTTGACCTGTGCTCAAAATAAAATAAAGTACATTCCGGTGGGAGTTGGCGAAAGTTTTGATAAAATTTTGACCTCATACTTGATTGAAAAACAAAACTTTGGATAATTTAACTAAAAATTAATTCAAATTCTCCAATAAAAGGCTTGTGTAAACGAAAAACTATTGTATCTTTGCCACCGCAATAAAGCAGAGGTTTGGTAGTTCAGTTGGTTAGAATACATGCCTGTCACGCATGGGGTCGCGGGTTCGAGTCCCGTCCAGACCGCTAATATTGGTAAAGCCTTTCGTAACAGAAAGGCTTTTTTTTCCGATATAAAGCATCTAAAATAGTTGTGTTGTTTTCGTCACGCCCTTGTAAAGCGTGGCTCGGTTTAGTAGTTAGACCAATGGGAAGCTGTCCACTTTGTGGGGAGCTTTTTTGATTTTAGAGTGGTTCTCATTTTTTTTAATTCTTGTGTTTTCAAATATTGGCGAAGTTCTTTTTACTTTTTTAGCTATAATTCGCCAATGCTCCATCCCCTAATCCATCCCCTGTTGTTTTTCACCTTTAAATCTAAAAATTTTGCTCATCCAAAAGATTTATCATATCCACAACCTCTAGTTAAAGTTTGTATTTTTTCAATAGTTATTCAGATCATTCTATTGTTTTCTAAATTTAAAATTTCCACTAAAACAAGGTGTTTTTTAAGCATTGTTTTTTTATTTATAGATTTCCGTGGCTTACTACATTAATCAAGCAATACAGGGCAGATTTAGTCCTTTATTTTTTATTTAAAGAAACTATTTGGTTTCTATTTTACTCCTATCCGTTTTTTTAGATAAGAGATTTGCTTGCAATTAAAAACTACTATATATATTTTTGCTTTGTGGGCTTTTTGGTTTCGTTTTATTAATGGTTTGGGCAAAAGTTACTTGTTGGTTTGTATTCTATACTCATTATTCTATGCCTTTTTTTCTCATTTGTCATTTGTCATTTTCATTTTCATTTTCATTTTCATTTTCTGGAAGCGAATATATTTCTTCTATATAGCTTTAATTATCTAATACATATTACTCTTATTATGTCAATCTAGCTAATTTCTTTTTAAATGCTACTAAAAGCACTTTTTGGTAATCTGTTTTTTTATCCAAAAACATTTCAAAGTTTTTTAAAAACAACTTTAGTTTAGTGCTTCTATTTGTGCTGATATTGGATGCGTTAAATTTTTCAAATTCTTCATAAAAACCATTTTCAATTATTGCTTTAAATTGTAAGTGCTTTTTCGTGTCCCTTTTATTTAATTTGGCAGTGTCTATAATTTTTTCTTTAGAATTTAAATCTACAAAGTGTATAGCTTTAAAACGTTTTAACAATTCGGCTACTATTTTTTTCCAATTAAATATTATTTTTTGCATTGTATTTGCATTGTCTTTATAAAAGGTCATTCCAGAAACTTTATTTATGTCTATTTCAAAACGTAAAAAACTAAGTTTTTTATGCATTTTCATTTTTGCTGAGTTTGTATAAAAGTTCCTGTCATGTTTATGTATTTCACTAAACTTTTCGTAAATTTTAATATTGTAATTGCTCTGCTCTCCTGATTTATTTACTTTTCCTTTAAAATACACAGTAGATTCTATTTCCTCTCTGTTAAAGTTACGGTGTTTTACAAAACACTTATTCCAGCTCTTAATATCGGATTTTAACAAAATGGTAATTCCGTTTTCTAATTTTGTATTTCTTGCATTAAGCAAGGTCTCTTCGCTAACACCAATTTTAATGCTTAAAATCCTCATACAGTCCTTAATTTCGGACAAGTTTAAATCTTTCCTATTATTTTCTCCATAGTACCATTTTCTTATACTTCCATTAATTCTTAGTCTAAATATGTCTTCTTCATCATCATACCGTAATGACAATAACAAAAAGGCTCTGTTTTTCTTGTTATAAACTTTTCTTCTAAAGTAATGGTGTTTTTTGGGCAATTGTTTTTTTTTCTTTTTTGGTTTTGGGAAATATTCTTGCCATTCGGGTATTCTATTTCTAGTTGTAATAAAGTCGTCTATATACAATGTTATGTTGTCAATCATAATCTCTATTTTTTGATTATAAATTTTTCCAAATCACTTCTTCGGATTAATATTTTTCCATTAGCTGTTTTTTGGTTAGACTTTAGTCCCTTTTTTCTAAATCCATCAATAATTTTTCTGCTTAATCCAAATTCTGTTTCTATGTCAGAAATGGACAACCATTCTTTATTGTATTCTGGACGTTCAGAAAATTCGGTTAGCAATTTATTCGTTCTAATAGCCAACTTCACAAGGTTGCTATAAACTCTCTTTTCTATTAAGATTTTTGTTTCCAAGATTTTTAAATTTTATGTTCGTACAAGTACATAATAGCTCGGAGCAACAAATTTTGTTTAGCAAAAAAGGTTTTTTTTTGTTGTATTTTTTAGGTATCAGAAATACAGACAGTTGGTGTGTAAAAAAAACGACCTTTTAGGGGTCGCTCTCTTTGTGTTAATAAATTTTTGTTGTTTTTAATCTAGTTTATATTGCATCTCTATTCGGTAAATCCAGTCAGATGTTTGTTTGTCAATGATTTATTTTAATGAAAATTCTGTGTCCTCATATCTAAGTTCAGACATATTATAATTATATATCATCAATTTAATTAGCTTTTTATATAGACTAATCCCTCTTTCTCTGAGATCATAGAGTTTATTAATCTCTTTCATGTCTAAACCTTTCATTTTTCCTGCACCTGGAGTTTTCAAAGTTTTGGTCAAAGTTTCCAAAGATTTTTTCATGTTTTGTTGCATTATAAAATCATGATTCATTTGTTGGTCGTTGTAATATTCCTCATCATATTTTATAAGTTCCACATTATTAACATCCTTAAAAAATTTCTCAATATTTATACGAGTGGCATATTCATCCATTTGTTGGTCATTCATTCTGCTAAAATCAGTGCTGTTTTTTGGAGAATATTCTTTTAAATTAACTTGGCTGTCAGGATTAGCGTATTTAGTTGTTTGTTTTGTCGTTTTTTTTGGATCAGAATTTACTCCATTGGTCGGTTTGTATTTTTCTTTGGCTATATATTCAGCAAGGTATTTAGAGCTACTTGCGGGTATTCCAAGGGAGTAAAGATTGGCGTATAAATAGTACTCATCTTTATTACATATATCACTAAAAATTTGTAAAATTATATTTCTATTTTTTGTGTTGGTTGTAATTGATTCTACTAAAACATCAATATCCATTGGTTTGTAGCCCTTACCTCTTAAAGATTCATTGATAAGAACTCTTAAATTTCCATATCCATTATAATTGTCAATAATAGCATAAGCAAAATCATCATTTATGTTTTTGGGCATTTTAGTTTGGGCATTTCCTTTTGTAAAAACAAAAAGGATAATTAAGATTGTAAACAATATTTTTTTCATTTGATATTAGTCTTAGTTATTTTTCTTTTTGTCAGTCATTACTGAAATTACATATACCCAATTCGAGGAAGTCTCATCAATATTTTCTATTTCCGCACTAATCATCAAACCTCTTTCTCCTGCAAATAATTTCCCATTTACATCTTTAGCTTTAATAAAATTATATCCTAATGTTTCAAAACCATCAATCCAAGTGTCAAAAATAGTTCCGTTGGGTAGTATTACAGTAGTCATAAATACATCTACTGTAGAGCCTTGGGAACTAGATTTTTCAATAGACAGTTTATACATTTTTCCGTTATAACTTTTTTTATAAATTGTGAATTCGTTTTTTATTCCTTTTTCATCTACCGATACTTTTCTAGGTGTAATTACAGACCAATTATTTTGTAAAAGGAACTTCTGTTTAGAGTTAAATTCAGTTTTAGCAAAATTTAAAAACTCCCTTTCATTTTTAATTTGGGCATTACCTTTTAAACAAAGAAAAAAGGTAAATAGAATTATAAATATTATTCGTTTCATAGTATAAATTTTCGGCAAAATTAATAAAAATACATAATATATGCGGTTATTTTAAAGCGGTAAATTATATGCGGTTATTTTGCAAATTTCGTCTAATGGAAAAAGAGGACAAAGAATTGGATAACGAGATTTTACAAATCGCAGAAAAGATAAAAACACTACGAAAAGAAAAAGGTTACACCAGTTACGAAACATTTGCTTACGATTTCGATATTAACAGGGTGCAATATTACAGAATAGAAAAGGGTCAGAACATTACGCTCAAAACCCTTATCAAAGTTCTCAAAATTCATAATTTAACAATCCAAGAATTTTTTAAAGATTTGTAAATTAATTTTTTCTGCTTACAAAGGCACTAGTCAAATCAATATTTATTCTCACATCTATATTTTTCACTTTAGCCTTCATTAATTTGTTTTCATTAACCTCAATTTCATATAGAAGTAATTTCACAGAGTCTTTATATTCTTTATAGGTTAAATCTCGTCCTATAATTTTTTGGGAATACCAATTGTTTAGGTTGCCTCGTACCAACAAGGTAAATTTGTCTTTTTCTTCATCTGCAAGAAGAAATAAACTCATAAAGTAATTTTGCTTTTTTCTTGTTCTGTTATATAATTTAGCAAGAAATAAAGTTTTGGGTTTATTGTCATTCAAGTCGGAGTTTGTCCATTCTATCCTTTCGGTTGGAGTGTAATTTTTGCAAATAATCTCTATATTGTCTATCATCTTACAGTCTGTTAAGTTGGTTGTTTTCGTTTTTGGGAGTAAAGCTTACACTTGCCATAACTTCTTTCATCTTTGTAACATTCAAGCCTGTATAAGAATAGGTTTGGCTTAATTTTTTGTGTCCCATCATTTTAGAAATTATAATTGCATTTACGTCGCTATTCAATAGAGTAGTTCCAAAAGTATGCCTTGCCAGATGGAAATGTAACTCCGTTTTAACTTCCGCAATTGTTCCAATCTTTTTTAAATATCTATTAACAGTTTGGTTTTCTATACTCGGGAAAATATTTTCGTTCTCCTCTCTTTTGTTGTAGAACCTGCATATAATTTTTTTGGCTTGTGTATTAATAGGGATTTTTAAATCAACACCAGTTTTAATTTGTTTTATAGAGATTATGCTGTTTTTATAGTTTTCTTTTTTTAAGGCAACAATATCACAGAATCGCATTCCAGTATAACAAGCGAATAAAAACATATATCGTGTTAGTTCCAATTTTTTTTTAGAAGTTAAATCACATGCTTCTATTTTGCTAATTTCAGAAAGGGTTAAATATTCTTCTCTTGCTTTAGGAGATACATTTAGAAATCCCTTGTAAGATTCATTTTTTAAGACACCTAATTTCAAAGCTTCTTTTAAAGTGGTTTTCAAAAATTTAATCATATTATATCTGCCACTTTTTGTTTCGATTAAATAGTTATCGAATTCGACCATAAAAGAGTAGTCGATTTCAGAAATTTTAACTTTTGGTCTAAAAGCTTTCATTTTTTTCCCAAGCGTTACATAATGGATTTGGGTACTTGGTCGTATAGTTAGGAAATGGCGTTGGCAAAAGGTTTCATAGAATTTAGAAAACAATAATTCGTTCTCTATGTCGATTTCGGATTTTCCATTCCAAAAATTAGAAATATCAGTTTGGCTAAGAGGTTTGCCAAGACTTTTGCTTTCTCGGATAAATTCTTCAAGGTTTTGTTTTTTCTTTTTAATTATGGCATTTAGGTTACCATAACCTTTTCCGATACCTTGCTCGGAATTTCTATCCCAATGCTTCTCTTCAATAAATTCAGACACGGATAATTTTTGTGTTACATTATTACGTTGCAGAATAATGTAAATAGGGCAAGTTCCATCTTTTCTAATCTTGTCCGTTCTTAAAACCGCACGCACGGTAAAGTAGTTTGTTTCCATTTTAATAATTTAGGAGTTAGTACTTTATTACATAACTCTAGTAAGGATTTTTTTCAATCACGAAATATCGGCTAAATTATAAATAAAAACTTACAAAATAAAATTAAATCATTAAAACAGTGCTACTTGTGTTTTTTCCAAGTGTAAAAAAAATAATAAACTTTAACATTTGGACAGGTTAAATACTACAATAAATCAAGAATATCGACCAAGAAATCTCTAAAATTTTTTTGTTTTTCCAATATGGATAGCTTAATTCATTTGTGTATTATTCACGAAAATTTATAACAAACATCCCCTAAGCCATTACCTATTATTTTTCAACCTCTTGTAAAGCCTTGTTTTTACTCAGAATATTTGGGTAAGTTCGAGTCCCGTCCAGACCGCTAATATTGGGGAAAGCCTTTCGTAACAGAAAGGCTTTTTTGCCCAAATACGGTATCTAAAGCTAGTTGTGTTGTTTCTCGTCCAAATATGACGAGACCGGTTTGTAGTTAGACCAATGAAAAGCTTTCCAATGCTTCTGAATTTATTCAGGATCTACGGATGGCTTTTTTGATTTTAAAGAGGTTAATTTTTTTTACACTTAATATTATAAAATAGTTGCGTAAACGAAAATCTATTGTATCTTTGCACCCGCAATAAAGCAGAGGTTTGGTAGTTCAGTTGGTTAGAATACATGCCTGTCACGCATGGGGTCGCGGGTTCGAGTCCCGTCCAGACCGCAACATTGTAGAAAGCGATTCAGAAATGAATCGCTTTTTTTGTTTTTAAACCAGAAATAAAAAGGAATGCGAATTTTTTTAGCACGCAGATTCCAGCAGATTTTTAAATGCTGAATGAATTTCCGTTTTTTGGGTTTATCTTATTCATTAACCCTGTTTCTTTCGTCTTCGGCTCCTGTTTGGCGTTCTCGGGAGGATTTTAATTTGCTGTTTCCAAAACTGTTGGAATAGGTGAGGAGGTAAGTTTTGTTGCTAAAGTCGAATTTGTTTTGGGTTTTTATGTTTTGGTCGGGCAAATCGGTTCCTCCAGAATATTTATTTGAATCAAATACATCATTTATCGAAAATTTTAAGGAACCCCATTTTTCATTGAATTTTTTCTGAAAACCGATGTCAACTCCAGCTACAGCATCATATTTTGCTGTACCAAAAAGGCTAGGTCCATAATAATAGATAGTAGTTTCATTTGAAATTGTTTTAGTTATTTTGAAGGATTGCGTGGTATTCGCCTGAAAATTTGCTAAACTCAACTCTACAATATCTTCGTTGTATAATCCTTTTATTTTTTGATCAATATAGATTAGATTATTTTGCATTTTCCACCAATCATTGACTTTTATTGGAGCTCCTAATGTAATTGAGAATGATTTTGTGTAATCTAAATTGGTTGTCGTAAAAACAAGCCGGCCTGTTTCTTCATCAATATGCTCTTGAAAACCTGCGATAGTAGATTGTTCATCCGTATATTGAAAAGAGAGCACAATCGATTTATAATTAATATCGTATTTGAAAGAATTTGAAATAGCAGGTTGCAATGCCGAATTACCCGAAATGAAAGTGGTTGGATTTATAAAAATCACAAAGGGTGCCAAATCGTTAAAAGTCGGTCTGGTTATCCTTTTCGAATAGGATACATTCATATTTAAATTGTCATTGAATTTTCTATTGAAAAAAACACTTGGAAAGAAAATGCCATATTGTCTATCGACAACTTTTCCTTCGGTATCAGTGTCCAACTGGGAATCGGTGTATTCGTAACGCATTCCAAATTTTAAATTTGTTTTGTCATTAATGTTATAATCTAAAGAAGAATAAGCGGCTGCAATTTTTTCATCCAAATTGCTTTCGTTGGTTAATGTTGGGTCGGGAACCCATAGTTCTCCCTCAAGATTATCTACATTGACACTATTTACAAAATTGGAAAATGAGCCTTTTATACCTGCATCCAATTTTATTTTTTTATTTAATTTCCCGCTGTAATCCAAATTGCTAACCCATGTTTTTATTGGAGTTATTTTACCACTTCGAACTTTTTCGGTGTATAATAAAACCTTGTCTTGATCAAAATAGGAGTTGTCGTAAGTATTGGGATTATTGTCTTTGTAATACAGATAATCGACGTTGAAAGTAATATATTCGTCCTCTTTGAAATTATGTTTTAGGTTGTAGTTGGCACCAAAATGTTTCCATTGATTTAGTTCTTGATTGAAAGTATCGGTAGAAGAGGTTAGCGAACCATTTGTCGTATCAAAGCTGTAATTATTAGCATCCATTGTCCATTTTGTATCATATCCATCAAGAAGAATTCCTGTTATTGTTTTTTCGGATAATTGATAATCCAATCCTATTCTGGCGTTGTGATTGCTTCTGGTTGGATATCTATAGGAGTTTACAGTTGTTGCCAGTATTTCATTGTCTTTTTCGTAAGCACGGCTATTTTCAATGGTTTCCGTATGCCTGTTGAATAAATAGGAGTAGCTTCCAAAAATATTGACTTTGTCTTTTCTATAATTAAAAGAAATATTATCCGTGTTTTGCGGTCGTTTTCCATAGCCTACCGCTATTGAGTAGTTTCCGTTTAGGCCAACATCGGTTTTCTTTTTAAGGACAATATTTATAAATCCCGCATTCCCTTCAGCATCAAAATCGGCAGGAGGAGTTGTGATTATTTCCATCGATTTGATATTGTCTGCACTTATTCCTTCTAAAAATTGTACAATTCCAGTACTAGGAACATAGTTTTTTTTGCCATCAATCATGATAATCACTCCGCTTTTTCCAACAACCGTAATATTATTATTCTGTCTGTTGACCGAAATTCCAGGGGAGCGTTCCAAAATGTCCAAAGCCGAACCTCCAGCCGAAATAATACTGTTTTCGACATTGATAACCATACGATCCACTTTTTGAGTGTACAATTGTTTGGTAGCATGTACTACGACTTCTTTTAGGGCGACTTCTTTTGATAGTGTAATGGTTTTGGCAGTATAATTGGCGTTAACTTCAAATGGTTTCGAATATTGGGTATCGTAGTCCGCCATGCTTACCATTAATAAATAATTGCCTGTTGGAATTTGGGTGAATTTATAACTTCCTTTTACATCGGTTATAACACCTTTGACCAATGTAGAATCTGAAGCTTTTAATAATAAAACATTTACAGAAGGAATGCTATTCTCTTTGTCTAAAACCAAACCTTCGATGGTGTAATAAGATTGGCAAAAAAGGTTTTGACAGATTAAAAAGAGGAATAATATAAAGGTAATCTTCTGCATTTTAGACAGTTATTAAATCCTTCTAAATTACAAAATATATAGAATATATTTTTGGGTACATCGTTTAACTACCTGTTTTTTAGTTGTTTATGATGTAAATAAAATTTTTTTAAGAAAAAGACCTGATTTTTTGGCTTTACAAAAGTTTTTATACAGACAAGATATGTTGTTTTACTGAGAATTGCGTGAGGGATAGGAATAAGCTACCGAAGTAGCATGGATAGCCCGACCTCGTTAAGGAAATGGGCGTATAAGCGTTGCTATAAGTAAGCCCATTTTCTTAAGGAGGTCACGCCCAAATTATTATTCGGAAAATTAGAACAATTGTGCTTTATATTGCCATACAATCCAAAGGAATAATCCCAGATACATGATGCATACAATAAATTTCATGAAAGAGGAAGCTAGAAATCCCAATAAGGAACCTGTCGCGGCTTTCAAAGCGCGTTGATGATCTTTGCTGTCGTAAAGGAGTTCGCCCATAAAAGCGCCGACAAATGGCCCAATCAGGAAGCCTAAAGGAATTGGAGCGAGGAGTCCAATAATCAGACCGATGTTGGTTCCCCAAATGCCGTAGGAACTTCCGCCAAATTTTTTAGTTCCTTTGGCAGGAATGACATAATCCAAAATAGTGAGTATAATGGTTATAATGGCCGAAATGCTCAGAATCCAATAATTAGTTGGAACAGCCGAAGTGAAATAGAGTAATAGGATTCCAATCCAACTGATGCTTGGGCCTGGTAAAACGGGTAGAAAACTGCCAAAAACACCCACGATAACACAAACAAAACCCAATAACAAAAGAAGGAAATCCATAAAAATATTTTTAGTAATTTTGAATCCGAAATACAAAGCTTGTTCAATATACGAATATGAGAAAAATAATTGTATTTTTATATGATAGTAGTTCCATTCAAAAAATAAACATTGAAGCAATATTTCCTTTTTTTAGCCTTTATATTTTTTAATTCCTGTCAGTATTTTGACAAGCAAGTTCCTTCTGAAAAGGAATTGTTGCAAAAGGAATTGAAGGCAATCAATTGGAAAGAAGTGGATGAATATCCATCGGTTGTGGATTGTGATAAAATTGAAGACAAAAAACAACGCCAGCAATGTTTTTTTGAAGTTTTGACGCAGTTGATTCAAGAGAAATTGTGCAGTGATACTTTAGCGATGCTTTATCCTGAATTGGATACTATCGAAGTAAAAGTGACGGTTTTCCCAAATGCAACTATGAAATTTGAGCCGCAATTCCCAAAAGATTCGGTTACTTATGACAGGGTAAAAATTGATAGTATTCTAAGAGTCCGTTTGGTTGATTTTCCAAAAATTAACCCTGCCATTAAGCGTGGATTGCCTGTGAAAACACAATTTATACTTCCGGTTATTCTTAAAGTAGAATAGTTTTTTTAGTCCGCAGAATTCAGATTACAGAAAGCAGTTTGTAGCAATTAGATAAAATTTCCAGATTATGTATTTAAAAAATCTGCAATCTCAAGTCTGCAATCTGCAATCTAAAACCTTCTTCCTTTCCATTCGTATTTTCCAAAGAGGCAATATAAAGCCACAGTTGTACTGAAAAAAGGATATAACAAACTGCTGAGAAGCAGATAATGGATTTTATTATTGGTTAAAAAACGATGTGTTTTTTTTATCAAAACGGTGTCAATTCCAAATTTGCTGATCAAAAGTATTCCAAGAAAAAAACAAGGAAAAATACCAAGTATCATCAGTATAAAAGCAGAAGCCAACCCCAGATTCATTAGAAAGACCAGAATTCCTAATCTTTTTCCGAAGGCAATTTGATAATCAGCAGTTTTTGAAGCCCAACGAACACGCTGGTAAAACAACGCTTTCCAGTCATTCACAGGTTTTGTGGTTACAATGGAATTTTTAGATTTTAAATAAGCCACTTTTTCTGGATATTGAGATAATGCTTTTTGAAGGAGAAAAACATCATCACCACTCGCTATGGTGTTATTTCCTTCGAATCCGTTGAGTTTTTGAAAGAAAGATTTGGTGTAGGCAAAGTTAGCGCCATTGCACATAAAACCTTTTTTGATTCCGAAGCTACCAATGGTCGCTCCTTGTAAACTCGCCAAATCCAATTGCTGAAAATGATGCAAAAAAGAGTCTTTACAATCATAAGTAACCGCTCCTGCAATCATTTCGACAGCATGTAATTGAATAAAATTGTCTAAAGAAAGCAACCAGTTTTCAGGAACGACACAATCAGCATCGGTGGTAATAACCCAATTGTTTTTTACAAATTGAATAGCTGTCGTTATCGCATCTTTTTTTGGAGAATTTGATTGTCTGTTGTTTTTTACAATCTGTATGCTGAAATCTGCCTTCTGCAATCTGAACTCTTCCTCCGATTCATCATCAACTAAAATCACTTCAAATAAATCTATTGGATAATTAAGCTGTGAAATACTGTCTAATAAAACAGGTAAATTTTCAGCTTCATTTCGGAAGGGAACAATAATACTGAAGCTATTTCTTGGCAACGAGCCAGTGTATTCAAATGAATTTATTTTGGTAAAACCATAAATGAGCCAACCTATAGTAAGGACATAAATGATAGATATGCCTAATAAAGTCAAAATCATTGAGCCGTTTTCGTTTTAAAATTCAATACATAATAACTGCCCAAGAATACAGGTAAAACCACATTTAGAAACCACATTAAGGTAGAAATAAATATGACAACCCATTCGTTCACGCCTAATATTCCAAAGAAATAGACTGCTACACTTCCTTTCACAGCAAAATCTAAAAACTGAAAAGTTGGTAACGAAGAAGCTAAAAAATAAACGCTCGATATAGCCGATATCAAAATGAAATACGGTAAATCAACATCAAATGCTAAGAATAAAAAATAGTATTGATGTGAGAAAACCAAGTATCGTAAAATAGCCAGAACTATATTTTTTTGATGAATGGCTTTTGGAATTTCGTTGATTTTATGAATCAGTTTTTCAATAGAATAGCCTTTGATGTTTACTTTTTTTGAAAAAAACAGAATTCCAACCAGCAACAGGCAAAGACCAAAAAGAATCGCAACCGTTTTTGAAGTAATCACATTGTGCTGTGCATTAAAATATAGCAATCCAAAGACGCCAAAAATAACGGTCAAAATCATTTGGATTCCATTGCAAATCAGATTTAAAAAAACAATCTTTTTTGTCTCTTTTTTGTCAAAATACAAGGCTTTTCCAGCATATTCACCAACACCGTTTGGCGTAAATAAACCTGCTGTAAGCGCGGCCAAAACCTGCTCTGTAGCTTCTTTCAAAGAAATTGGTCTAAGAAAAGAAACTAAATTTTGCCACTTTAAGATTTCAAATAAACGGTTCAAAACGCTCAAAAGAAGAATAAAGCCAATTCCTAAAACCGATTGATTTTTATGAAATAAAATTAGAAATTTTTGCCAATCCAGTTTGTCATTGTTCGCCAATTGATTGTAAATAAAATAAAACGCACCACCGACAATCAAAAGTTTGACCAGAAGTACAAGTAATTGCTTAATTTTGTTTGGAATTGAAATCATGCCGCAAAGTAACGGAAAAACTAATATACAAGTCACACTAAGGTTTACAGAATAATAAAGTTGTTTTTCAATAATAAAAATAGTAGTTTGAATAATCCATCTAAAAATTAGAATTTATGAATTTATTTCACAATAAAAACTGGCATGATCAACACAGGGAAGGACGTGGTTTTGGTAGTCGTTTGGCTGATTCTGTTGCAAACGGAATGGGATCTTGGAGATTCATTATACTTCAGACTGTTTTTATTATAGTTTGGATGGGATTAAACCTTATGGCATATATAAGTCATTGGGATGCTTACCCTTTTATATTACTCAATCTGGTTTTCTCGACGCAGGCAGCTTATGCAGCACCTATTATTATGATGTCTCAAAACAGACAGAGTGAAAGAGACAGGATCCAGGCACAATGTGATTATCAAACGAATATTGATGCAAAATTAGAAATTGAAGCTTTGGCAACCCGATTGGATAAAATTGAAACCGAAAAATTAGATAAAATAATCTCGATGTTGGAAGAGATGAAAATCAATTCGGATAAATAAATTAGAGTTAAAAAGCATTCTATTGATTACATAATAATTTAAAAACAAACCTTGACAAAAGAACGCATCATATTAGGAATCGATCCAGGAACCACCATCATGGGTTTTGGATTGATAAAAGTGGTCAATAAAAAAATGGAATTTTTGCAGCTCAACGAACTGCAATTATCCAAATACGACAATCATTACCAGAAATTAAAAATCATTTTTGAACGGACCATAGAATTAATAGAAACCCATCATCCCGATGAAATAGCGATTGAAGCTCCTTTCTTTGGAAAGAATGTTCAATCGATGTTGAAATTAGGAAGAGCACAAGGTGTTGCAATGGCAGCGGGGCTTTCGAGAGATATTCCGATTACTGAATACGAGCCCAAAAAGATAAAAATGGCAATTACCGGTAACGGAAATGCGACCAAAGAACAAGTTGCCAAAATGCTTCAGCAGTTATTAGGTTTAAAAGAACTGCCTAAAAATCTAGATTCTACAGATGGTTTGGCAGCAGCAGTTTGTCACTTCTTTAATTCTGGTAAAATTGTTGCAGGGAAAAGTTATTCAGGTTGGGATGCTTTTGTGAAACAGAATGAGGAGCGCGTTAAAAAGTAATCAGTACTGAACACTATGTCCGGAATTTACATTCATATCCCTTTCTGCAAACAGGCTTGTCATTACTGTGACTTTCATTTTTCGACTTCAATGAAGAAGAAAGGCGAAATGGTTTTGGCTATTGCCAAAGAAATTCAGATGCGTAAAGAGGAGTTTGCTAACGAAACTGTTGAAACTATTTATTTTGGTGGAGGAACACCAAGCAGATTGCAGATTGTGGATTTGAAATTGCTGATGGATTCGATTTATGAAAATTATACCGTTTCTACAAATCCTGAAGTTACTCTCGAAGCCAATCCAGATGATTTGTCGGAAGACTATTTGATTGAGCTTTCAAAAATTGGAATCAACCGACTCAGCATTGGAATTCAGTCATTTTTCGAAGAGGATTTGAAGATGATGAATCGGGCTCATAATTCGACGGAAGCCAAGAAATGTTTGGAATTCGCGACCCAATATTTTGACAATATTTCGTTGGATTTGATTTATGGAATTCCCGGAATGAGCAACGAAATGTGGAAACAAAATATTGAAACCGCGCTAAGTTTTGGCATTCCGCATATTTCGAGTTACGCTTTAACAGTAGAACCTAAAACCACTTTAAACAAACTTATTCAAATTGGAAAGATTGCCAAACCCAATGACGAATCCGCTCAGGAACACTTTGCAATTTTGGTCGAAATGCTTGAAGCAAATGGTTTTATACATTATGAATTGTCGAATTTTGGGAAAGAAAATTATTTCTCTAAAAACAATTCAGCTTATTGGTTGGGTAAAAAATACATAGGAATTGGTCCTTCGGCACACAGTTATGATGGTGTTTCCAGAAGTTGGAATATTTCTAATAATTCTCTTTATTTAAAAGAAATTCAAGAAGATAAACTTCCAAACGAAATTGAGATTTTGTCTGTCACCGATCGTTACAATGAATATATCATGACGGGATTGCGTACTATTTGGGGAGTTTCGTTAAACAGAATTGGAACAGAATTCGGCACTGAATATTTGGATTATTTGAATAAACAATCTCAGAGATTTATAAACGATGATTTGCTTTCGATTGAAAATAATATCTTGAAACCTACTTCAAAAGGAAAGTTCCTGACTGATGGAATTGCTTCCGATTTGTTTTATTTAAATTTAGAATAAAAATTTTATGATCACAATTTCTACTGATAAAAACAAACTGGACGTTCCGTTCATTCAGGATTTTCTAAAAGATATTTATTGGACCGCCGGAAGAACAATTGACGAAGTACAGAGAACGATTGATGCTTCGGTTTGTTTCGGGATTTATTTAGATGATAAACAAATTGGCTTTGCCAGAGTGATTACAGATTATGTAGTTTTTGCTTATTTGATGGACGTTTTTATTTCTCAGGAACATAGGGGAAAAGGATATTCCTCGATTTTAATTGAGGCTATGATGAATGAACCGCAATTACAGGAAGTAAAAATATGGCGTTTGGCGACAACTGATGCTCATTTTTTATATGAGAAATTTGGATTTAAAGCCTTAGCTCACCCCGAAAAAATGATGGAAAAAATAGTGTTATGAATCTAGAAACATACTACGAATATTGCCTTTCCAAAAAAGGAGTTACCGAGCATTTCCCTTTTGATGAAGATACTTTGGTTTTTAAAGTGGGTGGAAAAATGTTTGCCCTATCATCCTTATTGCAATGGGAAAAAGGAAATCCATCTGTGAATCTTAAATGTGATCCTGAAAAAGCGCAAGAATTAAGAGCCAACTATGATGGAATAAATCCAGGTTTTCATATGAGTAAAATACATTGGAACACCATTACAATTAATGATGATGTGCCAGATGTTTTACTGAAGGAATTAATAGATCATTCGTATGACTTGGTTTTTAAAAGTTTAACTAAGAAAATTCAAAGCGAAATTATGGAGTCGAAGTAAAAAAATTTACCAAATTGACGAAGCAATTAGAAAAATAGACATTACTTTTGCCAAAAAAAAACTCAGACACTTTTCAAATAAAATACTATGATTGATAATCTTAAAAAGTTTCTTAACGAAGAACAAGATCCAAAAGCCATCGAAAAAATCACTTCAAAACTGAATGATTTATTGATGAAAAATGAAGAAGTTGGGTATATAGCTGTTCAGAAAAAACCTGCTATTACTGTTTTTCCTGATAGTATTGTGGTGACTAATAAAAGGATTATTATTTGTCAGCCAAAAAATATGGGACTTTCAATGAATTTCACTGATTTTACTTGGGATGAAATTGAAGGAACATTTATGAAAGAGAATATTTTAGGTTCTGAATTTTCGTTTTCGACCAAAACACAAATTCAGGTTTCAATCGATTATATTCCAAAAATTCAAGCTAGAAAAATTGCAACGTTCGCCAAGGAACAATTGGATATATTGAAAAATGGTGCAACCACAACAGAAGCTCCAGCGCCGGTAATAACAGAAGAAATTGCCCCGGAATTAATTCAGGAAGCAGAATTGATTGAAGAAATGGAAACAGAAGAAGTGACCAATTTTGCTGAAATTATGCCTACTGTTTCTAATTATGCAGAACCTGTTGTAGAAAACACTTCTGCTTCAACTGAGAAAAAAACAAGTGAACTGTCACAAGACGAACTTTTTGCAAAACTTCAAAATTATAAAAAACTCCTTGATAACGGATTGATCATGCAAGCGGAATACGACGCTTTCAAAAAAGAAATCTTGAGTTTGATGTAGAAAAAATAAATCAAAAATCAATAATAAAAGTCAATTTCAAAAATCAATAAAGATCTTTGAAATTGACTTTTGTGTTTTAATAAAGAATACTACGGCTAGTTTGTCATCCTGACGACGGAAGGATTTCTACAAATTGCTGTCAACAATAGCTTTTTTATTTATTCGTTTAATCTATTTTCAATATCCATTCTTTCGTGTAAAACTCTAACAACTTCAATTTCATTTGTTTTGTCTTTTTTAAAGAAAATTAAATGGGATTTTACTTTTGAGTATCTATAGAATTTACGGATTTTATTGAAGTCACGAGCCATTTCAAAATTTCTAACAATATATTCAATTTCGTCGAGAATTAAGTTGTAATATCTATCTGCTTGCTCCACAGACCAATTTTCTGCCGTATAAATCCAAATGTTATTAATGTCTTCTAATGCTTTTTCACTAATGATATACTCTGACATTATTTTTGAAAATTAGCTTTTAGCATTTCAAGATTTTTATTGCGGTCAAAATTTTTGATTTTACCACTTTTTTCTCCAACTTTTAATTCATTTATTAGAGATTTTGTTTTCGTTTCTTCTTGTTCGAAAAGTCTTAAAGCAGTCCTAACAACTTCGCTAACTGAACTATATTTTCCTGTAGCAATTTGTTCGTTTATGAAATTTTCAAAATAATCGCCTAATAGTATTGATGTGTTTCGTGCCATAACTTTTTTCATCAAAGATACCAAAAATTGGTATTTAAATCAATTTTTTTCATTTTTTGGGCAAAAGGTACTGTTAACTTATAACTAAACACCATTGTATTGTAATTGGTTTTGACTAAAGCGTCTGCTTTTGTCTTTCCACAAAACCATTCGATTGCAACTCTAGTAATTCTTCAGCATTTTTGCGTTGTAAATCGTAAAGTCTTTTGTCCTCAGCGATATCTGCATACACTTTATCATGCATCAAAGCATTGGTCTTTACCAATAATTCACGTTGGTGTTTATTTTGTTCCAAAGTGGCTTTGAGAGCTGTTTCTAAATCCTCCAATTTAAAATCATATTCTCCTTTTGGCGACAATAATTTGGCAATAATTGGAGAAGTTTCGATGGCTAAAAACAACAGCATTATAAAAAATGAAGGAATCCAAGGTAGTTTATTTAAAGCATTGATTCTTGCCATCAAACCGTCAAAACCATCAATGATTGGTTGAGTTTCGGTTACTTTTTTGTCCAAATCGGTTTGCAATGTTTTGGAGCTTTTTTCCAGAACTGCAATTTTGGCTAAATTATTTTTTCTGATTGTATCAAGTTCACTGGAAGCTACATTGTATTTGGCGATTTTTTCTTTAAAAATAGGGCCTTTACCCATTTTTTTGGTTCCTGCAGTTCCTTCGGCTTCTTGAATATAAGACTGATAAAGTGTGCTTAATTCTTTTTCTTTATTGGTAATTTCAGCTTTTAAACTTGCGATGTCGCCTTTGTTTTTGTCTAAATCGGATTTGAAAAAACTAGCAACTTCCTTTTTATTATTCAAAGCCATTGCATTTTTTTCTTTCAATAAAACGGTATTGATTTCTTTCTCGAAAATTTTAATTTCCAATGGTTTTGAAATTACTATAGCAATAATAATCGCTAAAATAATACGTGGCGTAGCTTGAAGAAATTCGCTCGCAAAATTGTTTCTTTTTCGAATGGTAGAAACGATAAAACGATCCAGATTGAAAATAAGTAAACTCCAAACGAGACCAAAAAGTAAAGCGGGAATGATATTGTCAAATACCGTAAATAAGGCATAAGCACTAGCAATGAAAGCCATAACGGCTGTAAAAAATACGGTAGCGCCAATACCAACATATTTGGTTTGTTCGCCTTCGGAGCAACCGTCGAGTAACGGTTTGTCAGCGCCTGAACACAGGATGAAAAATTGTTTTAACATGATTGATGATTTTTGATTGATTGATGGTACAAATTTAAGTCCAAAAATTTAATTCTGAATGTTAAATAGTTGATTTGTTTTTGATTGACTCCATAAATTTTCTTTCCGAAATGTTATTTAAACATTAATAAGCATTCATCTAACAAGGAAAACCATAACAATATGTTAATTTTTTTAAATGATTTTGGTAATAGTAAGGTTTTAGTTTTGCAACCAAAATCTAACAAAAAAACAATGAAACACTTTTATTTAGTAACACTCTTTTTATTAACCTTCGTAGGTTATGGTCAGAAAGCAATACTTTCTGGAAAAATAATTGATGCTGATGACAAACTTTCTTTGCCAGGCGCAATGATTCAAATTGTAGGCGAAAATAAATACACGACAACTGATTACACGGGGCATTTTGAATTTCTAAATATTGATGCAGGTACCTACAAAGTTTCGGTAAAATATATTGGTTATTCACCGTTAACAGAGGATATAACTGTTGAATCTGGGAAGAATAATGTGCTGAATTTTTCTCTTAAAGTTTCGGGAACACAGTTGAATGAAGTAGTTGTTGGAGACAATTTAAAGGGTCAGGCAAAAGCATTAAATCAACAAAAAAACAATAAAAATATAGGTAACATAATTTCATCAGATCAAGTGGGCCGTTTTCCGGATGCCAATGTTGGTGATGCTTTAAAGCGTGTACCAGGTATCACAATGCAAAACGATCAGGGTGAAGCGAGAAATATTATCATTAGAGGCTTGGCTCCTTCATTGAACTCAGTTACTTTGAATGGTGACCGAATTCCATCTGCCGAGGGAGACAACAGAAACGTTCAAATGGATTTGATTCCTTCGGATATGATTTCGACAATTGTGGTAAACAAAACATTGACTCCAGATATGGACGCTGATGCTATTGGTGGTTCTGTGAATTTAATTACCAGATCTTCTCCAAATGGCGAAAGGATTTCTGCAACTCTTGCGGGTGGTTATTTGCCAATACGTGATAAAGCTAGTTTTACCGCAGGATTGGTATATGGAAACCGCTTCTTTGATAACAAATTAGGAGCAGTTTTCAGCGGATCGTATAACAATGTGGATTACGGTTCTGATAATATCGAAAACGAATGGGTAAAAGATGATTTTGGAAATGAGTTTTTACAAGCTTCAGAAATTAGAAAGTACGATGTGCAACGTATCCGTAGAAGTGCATCGCTTGCTTTGGATTATAAATTCGACGAAAACAACAGCATTTTTGCCAATGCCATTTACAATTGGAGAGATGATCGTGAAAACCGTTTTAGAACAACTTACGATGATATCGAAGCCATTTATGATGATGTTGATGAGTCAAAAATTGTTGGCTTTGAAGGTCGAGTAAAACGTCAAACCAAAGGAGGAATTGATAATGACAGAAATAAAAGCCGAAGATTAGAAGACCAACGCGTGCAAAACTATTCACTTCGTGGAGAGCATTTACTTGGTTCAAAATTAGATTTAGATTGGTCAACTAATTATTCTGTAGCAAGAGAATATCGTCCAGAAGAGCGTTATATCGAATACCGTCAAAAAGGTTTGGACATGACTGAAGATTTATCGGATTTAAGATTTCCTTTAATCACAACAACTGGAGAATCTTTAGATAAATTTAAATTTGATTCAGTTTCCGAAAACACTGATGATACTAGCGAAAGTGAATTTGGAGCAAAACTAAATGTTCGTTTTCCTTTCACCATTATTCCATCTGAAAAAGGACGAATCAGAACAGGGCTTAGAGTTCGCTTGAAAGAAAAAAAGAGAGATAATGTATTCTATTCGTATGAGCCAACCGGTGACGGAATGGAATTGTTATCCGAAGTTCCAAATAGCTATTTTGATGGAAAAGATTTCAATCCAGGTAGTAAATATGTTCCAGGCGCTTTTGCATCGGCTAAATTTTTAGGAAATTTAGATTTGAATAATGCTTCCTTATTTGACAAAGAAGCTGATCCAGCTGAATATTTGACACAAAACTACAATGCCAAAGAAAACATCTATGCCGCTTACATAAGATGGGATCAGGATTTTAATGATAAATGGTCTATGGTTGTAGGTTTCCGTGTAGAAAGCACTCATATTGATTACACTGGAAATAGAGTTTTGGACGAAGAAGAATTAGAGTCAACTGTTAATAATACAAACTCTTACACTAATGTATTGCCGAGTTTGACTTTTGAATATAAAGCTACAAAAGATTTGATTTTAAGAGCCGCAGCAACGACAGCTTTGGCGAGACCAAATTATTATGCATTGGCGCCTTATGTAAATAATATTGCTGCTGATAAAGAAATTACTGCCGGAAATCCAAATCTTGATGTAACGTATGCTTACAATTATGATTTTATGGCTGAGAATTATTTCAAATCAGTTGGATTAATTTCTGGAGGTGTTTTCTATAAAAAATTACATGATTTCATTTATAATTATAGCGATAATCAATACACAACTGAAAAGTTTGCTACTGATTTCCCAGGTCAGGTAAATCCAATTCCAGTAGGTGAAAATTGGTCATTTGTACAACCAAAAAATGGAGATAGCGTTGATGTTTATGGTTTTGAATTTGCATTCCAACGTCAGTTAGATTTCTTCGAAAGTAAATTTTTAAAAGGATTCGGAATTTATTTAAACTACACGTACACCAAATCGGAAGCCAAAGGAATTGCCGACGAAGACGGAAACGAAAGAAAAGATATTAGCCTTCCGGGAACTGCTCCGCACATGTTTAATGGTTCACTGTCATGGGAAAATAAACGTTTTTCGGCTAGAATTTCGACCAATTTCACATCAGATTATTTAGATGAATTAGGTTCTGAAGCTTATAACGACAGCTACTACGACAAACAGCTTTTCTTAGATGCGAATGCTTCTTATAAAATAACAAAAAATCTTCGTGTTTTTGCCGAAGCAAACAATTTGACAAATCAGCCATTGCGTTATTACCAAGGAGTTGAAGACCATACAAAACAAGCGGAATATTATCAAGCGAGATACAATTTAGGTTTGAAATTCGACTTGTAATAACCCATTTATATAATTCATACATTAGACAGAGCTTAATGGTTCTGTCTAATTGTATAAAAACAAAATCATAATGAAAAATAAATTTATACTAGCCGTTTTACTTTTAGGTGTTTTCTTGACAGCTTGCAAAAGTTCTAAACTAGCTCCAATTGCCAAAAATGCTGTAAAACCAACAACTGTTACCGAAGCTTTACCTCACGACACCGATGATCCTTCAATTTGGATAAACCCAACTGACGCTTCCAAAAGTATTATTGTAGGAACTGATAAAGACACCGATGGCGGTTTGTATGCTTTTGATTTGAACGGAAAAATTCTAAAAAAATCAATTCCGTTAAAGCGTCCAAACAACGTTGATATCGCTTACGGATTAGTAATTGATGGAAAAAAAGTTGATGTTGCGGTTACTACTGAACGCGAAAGTAATAAAATCAGAATTTTCAGTTTACCAGATTTAGAACCAATTGACAATGGCGGAATTCCAGTTTTTGAAGGAGAAACATTGCGTGACCCGATGGGAATTGCATTATACACACGCCCAAGTGACAAGAAGATTTTTGCTATTGTTGGAAGAAAATTAGGACCTTCAGGAAGTTATTTATGGCAATATGAACTTTCAGGTTCTGGAAAAACGGCAACGGCAACTTTGGTTAGAAAATTTGGAGAATACAGCGGTAAAAAAGAAATTGAAGCCATCGCAGTTGATAATGAATTAGGAACCGTTTTGTATTGTGATGAGCAATTCGGAATTAGAAAATACAATGCTGATCCAGCTTTGAATGATAATAAAGAATTAGCACTGTTTGGGCAAACTGGTTTCAAAGCCGACAATGAAGGAATTGCGATTTATAAAACCACTCCAACGACAGGTTATATTTTAGTGTCTAACCAACAAGCGAATACTTTCATGGTGTATCCACGAGAAGGAGCTAATGGAAATCCTAATGAATATCCTTTATTGGCTGAAATTCCGACCTCTACAATTGAATGCGACGGCGCTGATGTTACTTCAATAAATTTAGGAGGAGTTTATAAAAATGGCCTTTTTGTAGCAATGAGCAACGGCATGACTTTTCATTATTACGCTTGGGATTTGATGCAACAACGTATCGACGAAGCAAAAAAGAAATAAATGACTTTGAGAGAAGTTTAAGATATAATTAAGCAAAAAGAGCTGTCCAAAATTGGAACAGCTCTTTTAATTTGAATTAGTAATTTCCTTATAATGTTATTGGAGCGCCTGTCAGAATTTCGGCATTGGCAAACTCTTTAAATTTTGCAAAATTCTCTTCGAATTTATGAGCTAATTCCTTTGCTTTAGCATCATATAATTCAGGGTTTTCCCAAGTATTTCTAGGGTTTAAAATTTCACTAGGAACTTCAGGGCAAGATTGTGGAATTGCAATTCCAAATACGTCATGATTCTTGAATTCAACTGAATCAAGTTGTCCTTTCAAAGCCGCTGTAATCATTGCGCGAGTGTATTTCAATTTCATTCGGCTCCCAGTTCCATACGCTCCGCCAGTCCATCCCGTATTGATTAGCCAAACTTTTACATTGGCTTCTTTCATTTTTGCGCTCAGCATTTCAGCATATTTTGTTGGATGCAAAGGCATGAATGGAGCTCCAAAACAAGCTGAAAAATTAGGCTGAGGCTCTGTTACTCCAGCTTCTGTCCCAGCCACTTTTGCAGTGTATCCAGATATAAAATGATACGCAGCCTGTCCAGCTGTCAGTTTTGAAATTGGAGGCAAAATACCATAAGCGTCAGCAGTAAGGAAAAATATGTTTTTTGGATTTTTACCAATTGATCCTGGCTGAATATTATCAATATGGTCAATAGGGTAGCTTACTCTGGTGTTTTGAGTGATAGAAATATCTTCAAAATCTACTTCGTTCGTTCCAGCTTTGAAAACCACATTTTCAAGAATCGCTCCTTTTTTTATGGCTCTAAAAATATCTGGTTCATTTTCTTCAGAAAGATTAATTACTTTGGCATAACATCCGCCTTCAAAATTGAAAACCGTATTTTCATTCGTCCATCCATGTTCGTCATCACCAATTAGTTTTCTTTCTGGATCTGCAGATAAAGTGGTTTTTCCAGTTCCTGATAATCCAAAGAATATAGCAGTGTCTCCATCTTCACCAACATTGGCACTACAGTGCATTGGCAACGTATTTTTGAAAACTGGCAGAATGAAATTCAATGCAGAGAAAATTCCTTTTTTCATTTCACCCGTATAACCTGTTCCGCCAATTAAAGCAATCTTTTTAGTGAAATCAAGGATGGCAAAATTACTTTGGCGTGTTCCATCAACTGCTGGGTCTGCTTTAAATTCTGGAACACAAATTACGGTCCACTCAGGAGTGAAATTTTCTAATTCGTCATTCGTCAATCTCAAAAACATGTTATGACAAAATAAATTTGCCCAAGCGGTTTCTGTAACTACTCGCACATTTAATTTGTAGTTTGGATCAGCACAAACGTAAGCATCTCGAACAAAAATTTCTTTGTTTGACAAGTATGCGGCTACCTTTTTAAGAAGTGATTCAAAAGCAGCAGGTTCAAAAGAAATGTTCACTTTTCCCCACCACACTTTGTCTTCGGTGATATTGTCTTTAACGATGAACCGGTCTTGAGGAGAGCGGCCAGTAAATTCTCCAGTGTTTATGGCTAATGCGCCTGTATTGTTCTCAAATCCTTGTCCCGATTGAATGGATATGTCATGTAACTCATTAGGACTTAGCTGATATCGTATTCTTGCATTTTCGATTCCCAAATATTTCAACGAAATCGATTTCGTAAATAAAGCGTAGTTATCCATAAAAAATAATTTTTGTGAGGTTTTTTATTTCGTCACAAAAGTATAATTTTTTTTATAACTACGTAAATATTTTATTTTTCTTTTTTAGAAGGCTTTATTAAGTCAAAAAATACTAAAAACCATGAAGTAATAAGAAATAGTCCTCCGATCGGTGTAACGAATCCAATTATCTTAAAATCAATAGGAGTCAATGAATTGGTTGCCAAAAGGTAAATCGAAAGAGAGAAAAATACGATTCCAATAATGGACAGATTGAAGATGATTTTTTTTGATTTTCGATTGATTAAAGGTGTTGTTCCAATGAATAATAAAAATAAAGATTGGTACATCTGGTAACGAACACCAGTTTCAAAAGTAGAAAGTTGACCAACCGTGAGTACATTTTTTAGGCCATGAGCTCCAAAAGCTCCTAAAATGATAGCAATCATTCCAAAAACGGCAGCTGTTGAAATTATCTTTTTATCCATTACTTTTTAATTTGTTGTTTAAGCAAAAGTATTTCTTATATTTTTAAAGTGAAAGCTTTTTATATTCAAGTTTAAAGTTGTTTTTTAGTATTCTGAAATATTGATTTTATTAATAAAAAAATTCAGAATCATTTGTTATAAATAAAACAGTATTGTAAGTTTGAGTTATATTTTTAATATTTTATAAATATTTTTGGAACTTGAATTAAGGATTACCATTTCATAATTAAGAAGAATTTAAGCTAGACAAAAAGTGGTAATTTTGAATTAAACAAAACCTATGAGAACAATTCTTATTATAGGAGCTGGACGATCCGCTTCGTCTTTGATACAGTATCTTTTGAACAAATCGGTTTCAGAGAATTTGCATCTTATTATTGGAGATATGTCTTTATCATTGGCCCAAAAGAAGACCAATAATCATCCAAATGCGACTGCTATTGCTCTAGACATTTTTGATGAAAATCAAAGAAAAGAAGCTATTAAAAAAGCTAATATTGTTATTTCAATGTTGCCCGCCCATCTTCATATAGAGGTGGCGAGAGATTGTTTAGTTTATAAAAAGCATCTTGTGACCGCATCATATATCAGTGATGCGATGCAAGAACTGGATGAAGCTGCCAAAGCCAATAATTTAATCTTCATGAACGAAATTGGTCTCGATCCTGGAATTGATCACATGAGTGCCATGAAAGTGATTGATGAAATTCGGGAGCAAGGTGGAAAAATGCTTTTGTTTGAGTCTTTCTGTGGTGGTCTTGTAGCTCCAGAATCGGATGATAATTTATGGAATTATAAATTTACTTGGGCTCCTAGAAATGTAGTTCTTGCTGGTCAAGGAGGTACTGCTAAATTTATTCAGGAAGGAACTTACAAATACATTCCCTACGTGAATTTATTTCGCCGAACTGAATTTCTGGAAGTAGAAGGTTATGGAAAATTCGAAGCATATTCTAATAGAGATTCGCTTAAATATAGGAGTGTTTACGGTTTAGATGATGTACTTACTTTATACAGAGGAACTATCCGAAGAATTGGTTTTTCTAAAGCTTGGAATATGTTTGTACAATTGGGAATGACTGATGATAGTTACATTATGGAGGATTCCGAAAACATGAGTTACCGTCAATTTGTAAATTCTTTTTTGCCGTATCATCCAACAGATTCCGTTGAAATTAAAATGCGTTTGATTCTAAAGATTGACCAAGATGATATCATGTGGGATAAACTTTTGGAATTGGATTTGTTCAGCCATCATAAAAAAGTAGGATTGAAAAATGCCACTCCTGCACAAATACTTGAAAAAATACTCAGTGATAGTTGGACTTTAAAACCAAATGATAAAGACATGATCGTGATGTATCATAAATTTGGATACGTTCTTAATGGTGTCGAAAAACAAATAGATTCCAAAATGGTGTGCCTTGGTGAAGATCAAACCTATACCGCAATGGCAAAAACGGTTGGATTACCTGTAGCGATGGCTACTTTATTAATTTTAAATGGTAAAATTACAACTCCAGGTGTTCAGCTTCCAATTAAGAAAGAAGTGTATCTCCCGATTTTAAAGGAATTAGAAGAATATGGGGTTGTGTTTAATGAACAATCTATGCCATACATCGGATATAATCCGGATAAGGTTTTTAGTTGATATCGACTATGTATCAGTGTCTTTTAGTTAAAGAGACTTATTTTTAATCTCCTCAAGTGCGTCTTTTTACTTATATTATTATTTTCCATTTCTTAGGGTTTTATTTCGTTGAAAAGGGTGCTAATTGCATATAACTATTGGTTTTAATTGCCAATAGTATATGTGTTTATTACATATACTATTGGTGTTTCCTACCTGTTTTATGAGTTTCAGTTGTTATGAGAAGTAAAAAAATCCGCTCATTGCTGAACGGATTTTGAATTTTTATTTAAGTCAAAACTACTTTGAAAGTTCTACAAAATATTTGTAAAACAATGGAATAGTTTCAATTCCTTTCAGGTAATTAAAGATTCCGAAATGCTCGTTTGGCGAGTGAATTGCGTCGCTATCCAAACCAAATCCCATTAATATGGTTTTGCTTTTTAGTTCTTTTTCAAACAAAGCAACAATAGGGATACTTCCTCCAGAACGTACAGGAATCGCTGGGACACCAAAGGTTTCAGTATAGGCCATATTTGCTGCTTTGTAACCGATGCTGTCTATTGGTGTTACATATCCTTGACCACCATGATGAGGTGTGACTTTTACGGTAACGCCCGCAGGAGCAATGCTGATGAAATGTTTTGTGAATAATTCTGTTATTTCTTCCCAATCTTGGTTTGGAACCAAACGCATGGAGATTTTTGCAAATGCTTTGCTGGCAATAACGGTTTTGGCACCTTCGCCTATATAGCCTCCCCAGATTCCATTAACATCTAGTGTTGGACGAATTGAGTTACGTTCGTTGGTAACATATCCTTTTTCACCATAAACATCATTTAGGTTTAAGGCTTCCTTATAATTATCAAGATTGAAAGGCGCTTTGGCCATTTCGGCTCTTTCTTCAAGAGTTAATTCTTCTACATTGTCATAAAAACCTGGGATGGTAATATGATTGTTTTCGTCATGTAAAGAAGCAATCATTTTGGCCAAAATATTAATTGGATTGGCAACCGCACCTCCGTATAATCCCGAATGTAAATCGCGATTTGGACCAGTAACTTCAACTTCTACATAACTCAATCCGCGAAGACCAGTGGTAATAGATGGCTGCTGGTTAGAAATCATTCCTGTATCCGAAATCAAAATGACATCATTTTTTAGTTTTCCAGTATTGTTTTCTACAAAAGTTTTAAGATTAACGCTACCTACTTCTTCTTCGCCTTCGATCATGAATTTTACGTTACAAGGCAAAGTATTGGTTTGAATCATGTATTCAAACGCTTTTACGTGCATATACATTTGACCTTTGTCGTCACAAGAACCTCTGGCAAAGATGGCGCCTTCAGGATGAATATCCGTTTTTTTAATTACTGGTTCAAATGGGGGAGAAGTCCATAGTTCTAATGGATCGGCTGGTTGTACATCATAATGGCCGTAAACCAAAACAGTTGGTAGTTTAGGGTCGATTATTTTCTCTCCATATACAATTGGATAGCCGGCTGTGTCGCAAATTTCGACAGAATCACATCCTGCTTTCACTAAACTTTCTTTTACGGCTTCGGCTGTGTCAAGAACATCTTGAGAAAAAGCAGTGTCCGCGCTTACGGATGGAATTTTTAATAGTTCTATTAATTCGTTGATAAACCGATCTTTGTGTTTTGAAACGTATTGTTTTATGTCTTCCATTAAGTCAATTTTTTTTAGAAAATCAAAAATACAAAAAATAGAATGAATATTTTTTTATAAAAATCCTTTGTAAATTAGAAGATATGATTATCTTTGCACCCACAATTACGCGGATATGGTGAAATTGGTAGACATGCCAGACTTAGGATCTGGTGCCGCAAGGCGTGTAGGTTCGAGTCCTATTATCCGCACCAAAAGCTTCTCAACTTGAGAAGCTTTTTTGTTTTTATGCTTTTTTATTTGTGAAATTGAACTTTGTATTAATAATTTTGTAAAGTTTCAAACTTTAACAGAGCAAGTTAACCTGTATAGTTATTTCAGGACGAGACATAGTGCATAGCAAAGTCCACTCAAAGGCATGGATAGTGTATGAATAGTGTATGAATAGTGTATGAATAGTGTATGAATAGTGTATGAATAGTGTATGAATAGTGTATGAATAGTGTATGAATAGTGTATGAATAGTGTATGAATAGTGTATGAATAGTGTATGAATAGTGTATGAAAAACATTATGTCAAATAGAAGATTCATAAATAGCTCTGTTATCCGTAAAATCAGTTTTTGCAAGGCTCGAAAAAAACTTGATCCAATTTGTATTATCAAAATGACCTTTATTGACACCTACAATTGTTTGCTTTGTTCTCAACTTTTGAACATGATCCTAATTAACTCACTAAATAATTTAAAGGAATAAGTTTTTTGCTTTATAATTAATAAATTGAATTCGTTTTAGCGTTAAATGATGTATTTGATATAAAATAAAAATTGATTATAAAAAAAAATAGCTATAAATTCGCCACTTGATTTTATATCAAATTCAAAACCCCCGAATTTATGAATGCAAATTCAAAGAAAGTTTTTTATAGAATAATCCTTTTGCTTTTTTGCTTTATTGGGTATGTTGCATTTGCACAAACGGGTGGTCCAACAGATCCAGGGTGTACAGATGAGGATGGAAATCCTATAGAATGTCCTACTCCTCTTCCTCCAGGAACAGGTGTGCCAATAGATTCAAATCTTGCAATATTAGTAATAGGAGCGTTGACTTTTGGAGTACACACTATATACAATCATAAACTAAACAAAAAAAGACCAATTTAAATTGGTCTTTTTTTGTTTATATATACTTCTTCCAGTTTAATTGTTATTATACAACCTAGAAACATACTTCCCAATCACATCAAATTCTAAATTAACCTTTGTTCCTACAACAAATGAATTAAAATTTGTGTGCTCATAAGTATAAGGAATTATGGCGACGCTAAAGTTATTTTTGCCAGAGTCAACCACTGTTAAACTTACTCCATTAACTGTAATTGATCCTTTTTCGATAGTGATATTTTGTAAATCGGAATCATATTCAAAAGTATAAAACCAGCTTCCATTGGTTTCTTGTACGGCGATACAAGTTCCGGTTTGATCTACGTGTCCTTGTACTATATGGCCGTCTAAACGATCACCAAGTTTCATTGCTCTTTCTAGATTGACATGATCTCCAATATTCCAATTGGATATATTGGTTTTTTTAATTGTTTCACCAATGGCTGTTACTGTGTAATGATTTCCGGTAATAGCAACAACGGTTAAACAAATTCCGTTATGAGCTACACTTTGATCGATTTTTAGTTCATTGGCTAATGCCGAATCTATAGTGATGTGAATATTATCTTGCTCTTTTTTAATTTCTTGGACAACACCAAGTGTTTCGATAATTCCTGTAAACATTTCTTATTTTATTTTACTAAATTTGCAGCTCAAAATTAGCAATAAATAACTAGAGACATTATGAAAAAAGCAGAAAATATAATCGTAGGAATTTCGATTGGAGATTTAAACGGTATTGGAAGCGAAGTAATTCTAAAAACATTCGAAGATAGTCGTATGTTAGAGTTATGTACTCCTGTTATTTTTGCCAATGTGAAAATATTATCATTCATTAAGAAAAACTTTGAATCAACAGTTCAGTTGCACGGAATAGATAAACTAGATCAGATAGTAATCGGTAAAGTCAATGTTTTTAACCTTTGGAAAGAGGGAGTTGATTTAAATCTTGGAACTAATGATGAGAAAGTAGGTCAATATGCTATCAAATCATTTGTTGCTGCCACTAAAGCATTGCAAGAAGGTGAAATTGATGTCTTGGTTACAGCACCAATAAATAAGTATAATATTCAATCTGAAGATTTTAAATTTCCAGGACATACGGATTATCTGAATCAGGAATTAGAAGGTGATGCATTAATGCTAATGGTGCAGGATAGTTTAAGAGTAGGGTTGTTGACGGATCATATTCCGATAAATGAAGTGGCTTCGCATTTGACAGAAGAATTAATTATCAAGAAAATCGAAACGATTAACCAAACTTTAATTCAGGATTTCAGTATTAATAAGCCTAAAATAGCGGTACTTGGACTTAATCCACATTGTGGGGATGGTGGAGTTATTGGCACAGAAGATGATAAAGTATTAAAACCTACATTGAAAAAAATATTTGATAAAGGGATTTTAGCATTTGGTCCTTTTCCTGCCGACGGTTTTTTTGGAAGTGGTCAATATGAAAAATATGATGCCATAATTGCTACTTATCACGATCAAGGACTTATTCCTTTCAAAACATTGTCTTTTGGTAATGGTGTAAACTATACAGCGGGGCTTAATAAAATTAGAACTTCTCCAGATCACGGAACTGCTTATGACATTGCTGGAAAGAATAAAGCTGATTATAATTCTTTCAAAGAAGCTGTTTATCTTGCTATTGACGTTTATAATTCAAGAAATCAATATGCAGAAATCAGTCAAAAGCCTTTAAAAACAAAAGAAAAACAGTTATAAACAAAAAAAGGTGGATAACATTATTAGATTTCCATTTATTTTATATCTTTGCACTCCCGAAGTTTAGGGCAAATTGTTGTTGACATGAAACAGACAAAAGAATATACAATTCCTTTCGTAGGATTGAAGCTGGGGAAACATAAATTTGAGTATCAAATAAATAATGCGTTCTTTGAAATCTTTGATTATAATGAATTTCAAAATTCAGATATCAAAGTAGATGTAGTTTTAGACAAAAAAAGTAATCTACTTGAGTTAAGTTTCAAGCATAAAGGAACAGTTAATGTGCCTTGCGATCAAACAAGTGAAGATTTTGATTTACCTATAAAAGGGAAATTGAAATTAATTGTTCGATTTGGAGAAACTTACAATAATGACAATGAAGAATTGCTTATACTTCCTTTTGGAGAGTTTGAAATAGATATCGCTCAATATATATATGAGATGATTGTACTTTCTGTTCCGTCAAGGAGAATTCATCCAGGGATAAAGGATGGAAGTTTAAACACTGAAGCTTTGGCAAAACTGAAAGAATTGACAATTAAAGAGCAAAAAAAAGAAAAGAAAGAAGAAGAGAATATAGACCCACGTTGGGACAAATTAAAGCAACTATTAACGGATAAATAATATAGTAAAATGGCACATCCTAAGAGAAAAACCTCGAAAACAAGAAGAGACAAAAGAAGAACACATTACAAAGCTACTGTAGCTCAAATCGCTACATGTCCTATTACTGGAGAAGCACATTTATACCACAGAGCTTACTGGCATGAAGGTAAAATGTACTACAGAGGACAAGTTGTTATCGATAAATCAGAGGTAGCTCTTGCTTAATACGTTTTTGTAGACAATACTAGAACTCTCACCTCGTGAGAGTTTTTTTTGTTGTTTATAATTTTCCCAAATTAGAAAAACTTAGCCCAATTAGTTTAGTTTTTTTATTGTAATTTTAGAGACTTTTTAAAAATTTGCCAAATGGCAACATTTGACAATAAATAATCGCATATAATGAGTACAATTACAGCCGCAATTACCGCAGTTGGTGGTTATGTTCCTGACTTTGTTCTTTCAAACAAAGTATTAGAAACAATGGTCGATACTAATGATGAATGGATAACCACACGCACCGGAATTAAAGAAAGAAGAATACTAAAAGATGCTGATAAAGGAACTTCTTTTCTTGCTATAAAAGCTGCACAAGATTTAATCGCTAAATCAAATATTGATCCTCTTGAAATAGATCTAGTTTTAATGGCTACTGCTACTGCAGATATGCCGGTAGCTGCCACAGGTGCACATGTAGCTACTTCAATTGGAGCAACAAATGCATTTGCATACGATTTGCAAGCGGCATGTTCTAGTTTTCTTTTTGGAATGTCAACTGCTGCTGCTTATATTCAATCAGGAAGATATAAAAAAGTACTACTTATAGGTGCTGATAAAATGTCATCCATTGTTGATTATAAAGACAGATCAACTTGTATCATTTTTGGAGATGGAGCTGGTGCTGTATTATTTGAACCTAATTACGAAGGGTATGGCTTGCAAGATGAATACTTGAGAAGTGATAGTGTAGGTCGTGATTATTTAAAAATCCCTGCAGGAGGTTCTCTTATGCCTACCACCTTAGAAACGGTAAATGAGAACAAGCATAATATCATCCAAGACGGGAAAACAGTTTTCAAATATGCTGTTACGAATATGGCAGATGCAAGTGAATTGATTCTGAAAAGAAACAATTTAACCAATGAAGATGTAAACTGGCTAGTGCCTCATCAAGCGAATAAGCGCATTATTGATGCTACAGCTCATAGAATGAATTTAGAAGATGACAAAGTATTGATGAATATTGAAAAATATGGAAATACTACATCTGCAACATTACCTTTAGTACTTTATGATTTTGAACATCTTTTTAAGAAAGGTGATACAATCATTTTTGCTGCTTTTGGCGGAGGGTTTACTTGGGGATCCATTTACTTAACATGGGCATACGATAAAAATAAATAAAACTAAAAAGAAAAATTATGGATTTAAAAGAAATTCAAAATCTAATTAAGTTTGTAGCAAATTCAGGTGTTGCAGAAGTAAAATTAGAAATGGATGATGTTAAAATCACCATTAGAACCACTTTAGAAGGAAATGTTACAGAGGCAACTTATGTACAACAAATTCCTGTTCAAAATGCACTTCCACAAGCTGCTGCTCCACAACAAATTGCTCCTGTAGCTGCTGCCCCTGTTGCTGAACCAGTTGAAAAAAATAATTACATTACTATAAAATCACCAATCATTGGTACTTTCTATAGAAAACCTGCTCCAGACAAACCTATGTTTGTTGAAGTTGGTAAATCTATTGCCAAAGGAGATGTTCTTTGCGTAATTGAGGCGATGAAATTATTCAACGAAATTGAATCTGAGGTATCTGGTAAAATCGTTAAAATATTGGTAGATGATATGTCTCCAGTAGAATTTGATCAACCTTTATTCTTAGTAGATCCATCATAATTTTAGATTTTAGATTTGCAGATTTTAGATTGCAAATTTGATTTTAAATCAAATTAAAAAAACTAATTATCTAATTATCAAAAATGTCTAATTATCTAATTGAAAAAATATGTTTAAAAAAATACTAATTGCAAATAGAGGAGAGATTGCGCTTCGCGTTATCCGAACTTGTAGAGAGATGGGTATCAAAACGGTAGCCGTTTACTCTACAGCTGATGCGGAAAGTTTGCATGTGAAATTTGCTGATGAAGCTGTTTGTATTGGACCGCCCCCAAGTAATTTATCTTATTTAAAGATGTCAAATATTATTGCTGCTGCAGAAATTACAAATGCAGACGCAATTCATCCCGGTTATGGATTCTTATCTGAAAATGCTAAGTTTTCTAAAATCTGTCAAGAACACAACATAAAATTTATTGGTGCTTCTCCAGAGATGATTGATAGAATGGGGGATAAAGCTTCTGCAAAAGCGACTATGATTGAAGCAGGAGTTCCTTGTGTGCCAGGTTCTGTTGGAATCTTAGAATCTTTCGAACAAGCTGCTGAATTAGCAAATCAATTTGGATATCCAGTTATGTTGAAAGCAACTGCCGGAGGTGGAGGTAAAGGTATGAGAGCGGTATGGGCTGCAGAGGATTTACTAAAAGCTTGGGAAGGTGCTCGTCAAGAATCGGCTGCTGCTTTTGGAAATGACGGAATGTATCTTGAAAAATTAATTGAAGAGCCTCGTCATATCGAAATCCAAGTTGTAGGTGATGCTTATGGTAAAGCTTGTCACCTTTCTGAAAGAGACTGTTCTGTTCAACGTCGTCACCAAAAATTGACCGAAGAAACTCCTTCTCCATTTATGACCGATGAACTTCGTGCTAAAATGGGTGAAGCAGCTGTAAAAGCAGCTGAATATATCAAATATGAAGGTGCAGGAACTGTAGAGTTTTTGGTTGATAAACATAGAAATTTCTACTTCATGGAAATGAATACCCGTATCCAGGTAGAACACCCAATTACGGAACAAGTAGTAGATTACGACTTAATTCGTGAGCAGATTTTAGTAGCTGCTGGAGTGCCGATTTCAGGAAGAAATTACATGCCGCAATTACACGCTATCGAATGTCGTATCAATGCTGAAGATCCTTACAATGACTTCAGACCTTCACCAGGAAAAATTACTACATTGCATATGCCAGGTGGTCACGGAGTACGTTTGGATACTCACGTTTACTCAGGTTATACGATTCCACCAAATTACGATTCGATGATTGCTAAACTGATTACTACAGCTCAAACTCGTGAAGAAGCGATTAGTAAAATGAGAAGAGCATTAGACGAATTCGTAATTGAAGGTGTTAAAACAACGATTCCATTCCACAGACAATTGATGGATAATCCAAAATACATAGCAGGAGATTATACTACTGCTTTTATGGATGATTTTAAAATGAATGATCCTGAATAATTGCTAAAGGCTGTTAATTTTGACAGCCTTTCTTACATACTATTAAGCTCGACAGTTTTTTGACTGTCGGGCTTTTTTTGTTTTGGTTGAAAAATCCAAATTTATACTTTTAGCCCTGATCGCAGTGGAAATCCTTGCTTGCTGGGGTTCAGCAAGCAAGATTACTTCACTATGTTTTTATTTTTATTGGAGTTCAGTGAACTTCGTTTGAAACGGAGTGCAGGAACTATCTTTTTGAAAAAGCCTAATTTTTTTGCTCTCAATAATGTATATTCAAATTCAGTTTAAGCTCTAAGTAAACAGTATTTGTGTATATTTTTTACACAGTGTTTCTGGGAATTACACACTTTTATCTTTTTTTGAATTTTGGCACATATTAAATAAAGCCTTTAAAAATGGGCCTTGCCAAGGTTTGATATGCTTCTTTTTGGTTATGGCATAATAATTTCATTATCTAAAGCGTAAACAACTATTAATTAAATTATTTAAGTCATGAAAAAAGTATTTTTATCAGCCGCAATCGCTTTAGGGAGTTTAACTGCATTCGCTTCAACTTCTCCAGTATCAAACACAATCGTAAAAAATATTTGTATTGCCGACGAATACACTGAAATTAAGTTAGAGGATGTTCCTACTGCTGTAACAGATGCTCTTAAAAAAGCACATCCGGATGGAGTTCTTTCTAAAGCTTACAAAAATGAAAAATCAGAATATAAATTAGATATTACTGAGGGCGGAAAAACGGTAAGCCTTTTTGCAAAAGCAGATGGGACTTGGATTAAACAATAATTCCATCGTCTTTTTAAATTTCTAATTAATTACAAATATTAAATATTTCACATATTATGAAAAACTTATTTTTATCAGCTGCAATAGTTTTGGGAGGTTTGACTTCATTTGCTTCAACTGCTCCAATTTCAAATACAATCATAAAAACAATTTCTGTTCAGGACGAATACACTGAAATTAAGTTGGAAGAAGTTCCTGCTGCAATCACAGATGCTCTTAAAAAAGCGTATCCAAATGGTGTTCTTTCAAAAGCTTACAAAAACGCAAAATCTGAATATAAATTGGAAGTTGCCGTTGGTGACAAAGTGGGGAATTTGTATGCAAACGCAGACGGAACCTGGATTAAAAAATAAAAAAGAATACAAAACTACAACTCTCAGTTGAAGACCAGAAAGCTACTGTGTATGCAGATGTTGATGGCAACTCTTTAAAGATATAATTGGGGAATTATGTTTATTTTTTTGATTGAAAAGAGATTGTTTTCGAACAGTCTCTTTTTTTTGCATAATTTTATGAAAATACAATTTTATTAGTAGTATTTTAGTGAAAAAGTCCCTAATAATAGATGTCAAAGATATTACTAATAGAAGATGATATTTCGTTCTGCAAATTATTAGAGAAATTTCTAATAAAGAAAACATTCGATGTAACCATTGTTTTTTCTGCTGCAGAAGCCAGAGTAGCAATCCAAAAAGAATCATTTAACTTGATTTTAATGGATATCCGCCTACCTGATTCTGATGGTATTGAACTAATGACTGAGTTTAAAACTTCGAATCCAGCGATACCCGTAATTCTTATGACTGGATATTCAGATGTGAATACTGCTGTGAAAGCAATGAAAAATGGCGCAGCTGATTATATTTCGAAACCTTTCAATCCTGATGAAGTTTTATTGGTAATTACCAATGCGATGAAGGAACCTCAAACTGAAGTTCCTGAAAAAGAGGCCAAAGTCAATAAAAAACCAACTGCTTCAGAGAATGAATTTGTAAAAGGAATTTCTGTAGCATCCAGAAAGTTATTGGATCACATTCATTTAGTAAGTCCAACAGATATGTCGGTTTTGATTATTGGAGAAAGTGGTACTGGAAAAGAAATTATTGCCAAAAGCATCCACCAACAAAGCAACAGAAAAGGCAATAATTTTATCGCCGTTGACTGCGGAGCAATTCCAAAAGAGTTGGCTGCAAGTGAGTTTTTTGGTCATTTAAAAGGTTCTTTTACTGGAGCAATTAGTGACAAAACTGGTTATTTTGAAGCTGCTAACGGCGGAACTCTTTTTTTGGATGAAATTGGAAATCTTTCCTATGAAAATCAAATACAGTTACTGAGGGCACTTCAAGAGCGAAAAATAAAACCCGTTGGGAGCAACAAAGAAATCAACGTTGATATTCGCATCATTACGGCAACTAATGAAGATTTACGTGAAGCGGTCAAAAACGGAAATTTCAGAGAGGATTTATATCATAGAATTAATGAATTTTCTATTCTTTCACCTTCTTTAACGGATAGAGGAGAAGACTTAATGGTTTTTGCCGATTATTTTTTAGAGAAAGCCAACCAGCAACTCAATAAAAATATCATAGGATTTTCACCAGAAGTTATCATGATTTTTCAAAGATACAATTGGCCAGGGAATTTACGAGAACTCCAAAATTGTGTAAAACGAGCTACACTTTTGTCAAGTGGTAATTATATTGAAAGCGATGTCTTGCCGGCAGAATTTTTTCAAACCCAAAAGCAGCAAAATTCTGATGCTAATTTTTCTTTATCAGAAAATGAAAAAGAAGCGATTATTTATGCCTTATCAAAAGCTCAAAATAATAAATCCCAAGCGGCAAAATTGCTTAAGATTACTAGAAAAACACTTTACAATAAATTGAAACAGTATAATATTGATTAAACCATTTCTTTTTGTAAAGCTGTAAAAAGCAAGTCAGTTTTTGTTTTTAAACTGTCAAATAAATTGTCTAAATCGAAATTTTGAAGGTCACTTTTTTCTAATGTTTTTAAAATACTACCTATTTCAGAAGCTTCAATTTGTCTGAACATTGGGGCTATTCTGTGCGCAATTGCATTAATTTCAGGGATGTTTTTTTTCTTTACAGCATTTTCTAAATGAATGATATTTTCTTTACTGCTTTGAATAAAATGTTTTAAAACATCTCTTAAAGCAACGGTGTCATCGCCTAAAAATTGTTTTAAACTTTCTACTGAATATAAATTAGTTGCTATTATTTCTTCTTCAATTTTATTATTTTCTACTGTTGGAATTGCATTGTTATTTAAAATATTCTGAATGGTTTCCAATAAAAATTTTGGAGAATATGGCTTCTTAATTACTGTTGTAAATCCTGCATCTGCACAAGAGGAATAATCCAAATCCGCGCGGCCTGTAAGTGCGATTATTGGTTGGTTTTTATATTTTGATTGGGTTGTACTTTTCAATTTTTGGACAAATAAAAAGCCGTCCGTTTTAGGCATTTGGAGATCAGTAATTATAAAATCAAAATCTGTATTTGCAATTGTCTCTAAGGCCTCATCTGCACTAGTAAAAGACAAAACCTGATGTTTTTCTTGTTTTAAAATATGACTCGTCAAATTCAATAAATTGATATCATCGTCAACAACGATAAAGGTATATTTTTTTGCATCTAAAGGAACAGGTTTTTCAATTTCTGAAACAGCAGGCATACTTGAATCGAAAAGTAAAGGAAGTTCTACCGTAAACGTACTTCCTTTTCCGAATTCACTTTTCAGATGTAAACTTCCGCCTAAAATTGCTATTAGTTTTTTACAAATAGACAATCCTAAACCAGTTCCTCCATATTTTTTTTCGATGTTTTCATTCGCTTGAGTAAATTCTTCGAAGACCAATTTTTGGTTTCCTTTTGCTATTCCAATTCCTGAATCTTCAACAGAAATAATAAAAAAAGGTGTCGTTTTAGATAAAGAAGCATTGATTTTGATATGGCCTTCTTCCGTAAATTTAAAGGCATTTCCAATAATATTACTCAAAATTTGTTTCAGTCGATAAGGATCACCAACGATTCTGTTTTGTAGTTTTTCTTCAATTGAAATGACAAGATCAATGTTTTTTTGTTTGTAAACAGTCTGAATATTTTTGGCAACATCATCGATAATATCGGGCAAAAGAAAAGGAACTTTTTCAATGGTAATTTTTCCAGCTTCAATTTGGGAGAAATCTAATAAATCCTGTACGAGTTGCGTAATATATTCTGACGAGTTTTTGATATTTTTAATGAAATAAGATTGTTTGGTATTAATGTCAGAACTGTCCAAAAGTTCTGTATAACCTACAATCGTACTCAATGGTGTTTTTAAATCGTGACTGACAGTCGAAATAAGTTGTTCGCGGCTTTTGAGTAAATTTTTAGTTTTGAAATTGGCAATTTCTAACTGCTTTTTGTACAGCTGTGATTTCGAATAATCACTCACAATCAAAAAGGAGAAAAACAATGTCAAGACCAATCCAAAAATTGCTGAAGCCGTTACAATTTTGTTGACTTTTTTAAGTGATTTTTCCTTTAATGCGTTGCTTTTTATGGAGGTTATAATAATCTCTCTTTCAATAATCCGAAGAATTTTTCGAAGTTGCTCCGAGATTGCGATTTCATTTTTTAACAGTTTGTTTTCTTCAAAATTTAATGATTCTCTTTTTCTTTCAACTCTCAGTTTTACGGAATTCAAAAGTTTTTTCGAATTGGCTAAAATGGAATCAGAAGCTTCTTTGCTGAGTGTATTTGTGCTGTCATCGGGAATGTTTTGATTAAGATAATCTACATATTTTCGAAGTACATTTCGCTGATAACTCCCCAATTGATTAGGATTTACAACAAAATCCCTAAGTTCTAATTTTCTAAGTTTATACTCTAATTTAGTAATCTCTTTAATCGCATTATTAACCGAAACTTCGTCGTCAGATTTGTTTTTTATGGCTTTTAATTTTCGAATGTTTTTAGTTTTCTCCGATAACAAATAGGTCACGCTATCTAACAAAGTTTTCTGATAAGGCGTCACAATAACTTGTTTCAGGGAATCAATTCCAGCTTTCAAGGAATCAGTTTCTGCGAGATAGTTTTTGAAATCTTTTTCAGAATTGGTCTGGATTGTCTTTCGAGCCAGACTTTCTGTCTTGTTAACATTCGAGAAAAGTTTGCTAACCTTTAGAAATTTACTTTTCTCGAAGGCTATTTTATTTTCAAGTTTGGTGTAAACCTCATTTTCGGAATATAAAAACCAGCCCACAGTAACAATGAGTGCCGCCAATGCCACATAACTTAAAACTACTTTTATAGGGATATAACTTTTTTTACTTTCCATAAATTATATAACGAGGTTTTAAAAGTTTTAGTCGCTACTAATTTACTTTTTCAGAATTAAACTATAATTATATGAGAGAGAATAATTAACAACGAAAATCAAAATTGCAAACTTTGCCCTTATGACATATGTTATTTATCTACAAAAAATATTGAGTACAGTTAGGGTTAAATATTTTTTTATCTAGAAAAACTTACTATATTTGCACTCGCAATCTGGAAATGATAGCGACATACTGGAGAAATGGCAGAGCGGTCGAATGCGGCAGTCTTGAAAACTGTTGACTGTAACAGGTCCGGGGGTTCGAATCCCTCTTTCTCCGCCAGTAGAAGTTTCCAAAGAAACTTTAAATATAAAAAAGCCTTTAAACTCAGTGTTTAAAGGCTTTTTATATTATGTGGAGGATATGAATTCAAACTGGTCGTCTTCCAGATTATTATCGGATGCTCTAGTTTTTATTCTCAATAAGATTTTCGATATATTTTCTACTCTTCATTTTTTCGATTTGCATTTCTCTTTGATAAGCCTCGCTTCTGGAAGGATAAGTTTCGAAATATTTTAAGTCCCAATCTTTAGTTTGTTTAGTGTATTTACTTCTACTATTCAAATGATCATTAAAGCGTTCTTGAACATCCTGACAAGAACCAACATAATATTTATTAATAGTTTTTGAATAAATGATGTAAGTGTAAAACATATTAGTTGGTGGAAATAAAAAAAAACTCAAATCTATATGACTTGAGTTTTGTTAAGTGGAGAATACCGGATTCTCTACAGTACTTTATAATCGTCTATTTTTAAGGTCTTTATGTTATTTTAAAAAATAAAAGAGCTAAAACAGTGCTAAATTATCCAAACGCTTTGTATTTTTGTAGAATTAAATAATCCCATATGAGCAAGTACACTATCCCAAAATTATACAAAGGTAAAGTTATAACAAATGTTCCAAAAGGAAGCACAAAACAAAAAGAACAAGCAAAAAATATCTGGTATATCAATTATTCATACGAAGGAAAGCAAATAAGAGTAAAAGGTGACCTCAACAGAATTAAAGATGCCGTAGAAAAAGAACACCAGGCAAATATACTTTTAGCCAGCATTAAACAAGATTTGGCTAATGGGTACAATCCTAACAATGAAACCGAATGGATTGAAGAACAAATAAGAGATAACACTTCATTGTCAAAGGCTATCATCCTTTTTAAGGATTATCATGTTAGACATCAAAGCCGTAAAAAAACTATTGGAACCTACTTGAGCAAGCTTAACGCCCTAAGCTCATTTTACCCTAGTATAATTCTCCAAGATATTACTACGAAAAATATGCAAAATTTTATTCAATCTAAGATAGATGATTTAACTTATGCTCAGGGTAGTGTAGCAAGTGCTAAACGGACTTTCAACACTTTCTTCAATGTTTGCATCCAATTAGAAATACTTAAAACAAATCCAATGCTTGGTTTCGATAAAAAGATTAAAAGCTTCAAAGAAACCGATGACAAACATATACCTTATACAGACGAAGATTTAAAAGCAATTCTTGCCTATATGGATTTGAATGATAAATACGCTGCGTTTTTCTGCCGAATGATTTATTATACTTGCCTTAGGCCGGCTGAAATAAGGGGACTTAAATTAAGAGATATTGACCTTACAACAAACACTATAACAATTCTGCCCACTGTTAAAAAAGTAACCACAAATGACAAGAAGGAATATGTAGAAATCAACGAAAGTTTCAAACCATTTTTGGAACAGTTAAACTTAAATCAATACCCAAAACATTTCTATCTTACAGGAAGCTCAACAAATATAGTTGGAGAAAATCGAGTAGGAGAAAACACGCCTTATTACAAACTTATTGCCGTTCTAAAAAAATTGGAGCTAGACAATAAAGATTATGATCTTTATAGTTTTAAACACACTTCAAACATTAAAAAATATTTGAGTGGATGGAATTTATCAGAAATCATGAAAGCTAACAGGCATACTTCCATTACTACAACTGAAATATACCTTAAAGATCTAGGTCAATTTGTAGATATTAAAACAAAAGTGATTCCTGTGATTTAAAAAAAAATATTTAACGTTAACACCACCAAAATCAATTAACCCAATAAAGGATCCATGCATATTTATTGTGGTTAATCTGTTTTATGGCCTTCCACCTATTAGTTACATAGAACTCGAAAATATCCTCATGGTACGGGTAGAGAACTATAATATTGGTTTCAGATTCAAATCTATTCCTTTATGCCTTTAATTAAAAATAAAGCGACTATTAATATTTGGAATTCCAAATTGCCCAGTGTTTAATTAATTTAACAGAAACTCAAACCAAATAGGGATGTGATCAGAAATTACTCGTGCATCTTTTAATGTTTTGAAATTTTTATAAAAATGGATAACACCACTATTAATATTTCTCACATTTTGATTATAGAACACATTATCAAATTCGGAAGCAAGAGATTGACCATTCTTCAATTGTTTCTTTAAAGATGTTTTTTGATTAATTAATATTGAACTATACCCCTTTTCCCTTAAAGAATTAAATACAGTATGTGATTGAGGGCAATTAAAATCTCCGACAAATATTAAATTTAAATTAGGATATTCAGACGGTAAGAATCTAAAATATTTAATTTCTGTTTCAGGCTGTTTACTTTTTGTTATTGCGTGGAAATTAGTAATAGTAAATTGTTTTTTATTGTATTCAAATGTGCAATAAAAAGGTTCTCTGTCAATTTCTAAATGGTATTTTTTTTCCAACCAAGCTTTGCCTCTTTTCTTTACTATTGTTGTTTTCCAGATAAATGCATAACGTTCTGTCTTATATGCACTACTACTTGTTGGATCACTTATTACATAATCCCATTTACCACCTTTACGATTTAGTTCATCAGCAAGTTTGGCAACTGCTTGAGCCCCACCATAACCTGCAACTACTTCTTGTATAGCAATGATGTCAAAACTTTTTAAAGTGTTTGCAATAAATTGAATCTCAGCGTCAGACTTTGATTTTCCAAAGTTCTCTATATTCCAAGATACTAATTTTACTTGAGCTACAACATTAGAAAATGAAGATGATAATATAAAAAGTATAAAAAATACTTTTCTAATATTTTTAGTCAAAAGTGATTTCATTTCGATTATAATCAATTGATACTTTTCCAAATCGAGCAAGAGCGGATTGGCCTAACAATAGAGGAGCATCCATATTATGAACGATAGAAGCTTTTACATTTTTTAGAATTTTCCTCCCAATTTTTACAGTCCTTAAATTTATAATTGTTCCCTCAGCTATACTACCATCTGCTATTTGATATTGTTGAGTTCCTAAAATATCCTCTTTTAAAAGCTTACCTTGTTTATATAAAAATATTGCTTCAACATCAGAGATAGTAATATCAGATGCGCCTGTATCAAAAATGAATTTCATCGTATTACCATTAATTTCTACCGGCACCATAAAAACCCCAGATTCTTTGGTCATTTTAACAGTAAAACCAGCAATAGATTCTTGATCTTCATTCGGATAATCTTCTTGCTCAGTAACGACATTATTTTTGCTTTCCTGAATATGATTAACTCCTTGTTGATTTTCTTTTAATTTTCTTCTACCTGAACGGGTACAGCCATCACAACTGGTTAAAGAAATCGAAAAAATAGATACAATAGCTAAAATTATAATTTTGTGCATAAAATTCTAAAGTTTTCCTATTTTAGGAATAATTTGTATTAAAAACTGTTGGTTTTTGTATTCCATTTTCCCGGTATATCGACCGACTCCTCTAACGCCACTTCCTGCAATTTGTAATTCACAAAATTTAGGATCAAAATAGATTTTGTTTTGCTCCCATAGTTTATAAAGTGACAAAGCTCTGAGATAACTTAATTCATCATTTTTTGAATAAGCATAATTAGAGGCCATCCCTTCAATGATAATCATATATTTAATATTCTGACCTTTGTAATCTGTTTTCAGTTTGTTTATTAAATTTACTATACTTTGGCCTACTCCGACCAAATATTCTTTATTAGCTTCAGGTATTACATTTGATTTAGCTTGAAATTGGATTTGTTCCTTTAATGAAAAACGCTTATACTCTTCTTGATAAATAAAATAACCTCCTTTTAATTCTTTTACCGAATTTTGTATTTCTTTAATACGATTTAATTGTTCTTCAGTTGCCTTTTGTTGTTTTTTCATCATAGCTATTGCAAGAACAAATAATACAAGCATGATAAAAAAGAGGCTAGTCATCAAATCGGCATAACTTGTCCAGAAAATTTTGGCTTTTTTAGGCATAATTAAAATAATTTAAAGAGCAACCAAAAACAATATCCAACTCCGACAACAGTACCAGTTCCTAAAAAGGCATAGGACAGATACTCAATATTTTTTGGAAGTTTAAATTCTATATTTTGCTGTTGTTCCTGCTTTTTAAGTACATCAGTCAATGCATTTATACCTTCTGTCAAAGTTGTTAGTTTATTATTTTGCTCGGAAGTTCCTTTTTCAATTTTAGACATGGTTTTATCTAACTTACTCAACTTTTTTAGTTCTTCAAGGTTCCCTCTGTCGTTACCTAATAAGTTTTCTAAGAAACTCTCTTCTTTGATTGTAATGTCTCGTATTGATTCAATTTGTGCACCAATATGCTTTTTCAATTCTTCTAAGCTTTTTGCAATTGAATTATCAATATCAATAACTGCATCAGATACGAATTGCTTTCTGCTAGAAACCTCTCGTAATTCTGATTGCAAAACACCTATTAATTCTTTATTGGCCGTTATATTGGTACCAATTGATTCTGCAACCGTTTCGATAGTTTGTGTTCTCTCAAGTTGATTACTAATTTGGTAATTCAATTTCTGAGCATTATCCACAAAAGAATTAACCTGATTAAGATAAACATTAAATTTTTCAAATTCTTTTGTACTTGTTCGCAACTCCTTTAAAACCGTTACATTGATTTTTGCCAATTCGGCAACATCAACATCTTTCAACTCGTTCATTAGAGCTACCTGACTGTCAAATGATACCAGAACTTTGTCTAGAACATTATTGAAATTACCAACATTTGTTGCAAAAGTATCATTGAATTTAAGTAGGTTTGCCTGCAATGAGTAGATACTTGAAGAAGTATTATTAGAAAGTACGGGGAGTAAACGGGTCTGAATCCAAGAAAAAAAATCATTTTTGGATTTTAACACTGATGTTTTTGCTCCTTTATAAAAATAACCCGACAAATAAACAGTCATAGATAGACCAATAAAACTGGCAATCATACCAATTTTGACACCACCTATGAGCATATCAATAGCATTTTCAAAATTTTTAGCACTTATACTTGGCATAAAAAACAGTCCAATAACAATACCCAACATCGTCCCCATCAAGCCTAAATACAATGGGATTGACATTAGGGTATTTATTTCATCGTCCACTGCGTCAACATTTCTGTCCACCACATCTTTGATTAAATTAAAATCACTTACAGCTCCCTTATTGCGTATTAAATAAGTATTCGTAGATTCTATTATATTGTCTAATACCTCATTACTTTTGTTTGAAATAACTAAGGTTACTTCTATTTTTTTTTCTTCCATTTTACTTCTTAATTTGACGAAATATTAATCACCTTATTAATGTTCTCTCACTTTTATCTCTACCGCATTCGATTTGTAAATATTTCCATCATACTCAACGGTTGCCTCATTTATTAACAAAACTCCTGTTTTAATAGGCTTAATTTTATAAAAATAAAATTTTGTAAAAATAATCTTGCCATTTAGCCAAGATTGGCTAACTTCTTGTTTTGGCCCATTAATTAAAACAAAATCGTCGAACGATGTTGTAAAATCATTACAGTCCCTATTCATACTATATGTAACATATAATTCTTGATTCAGAACTACTGATTTTTTATCTACCTCAACTGTAAATGAGAATACGGACTGATGAATACTATCTATGTCATTTTCGTCAGCATTATTGGTAATGTTTATTATATTTTCAATATCATTACCATTATTTTTTTTAGATAAATCATTCAAATTCATATAAATATCTTTCAATCTAATAGATTCTATTTCGGTTTCAGGAATTGAAACATTTACTATACTAAAACTGCTTTGATCCGGAATAATATTTTTATAAATCTCAATTTTTCGCTTTGTAATTCTGAAAACTTTAACTTGTATTATAACAATCGCTATGATTAGAATCCATGTAATTATATCATGTAAGTAGTGCATCTTATTCGTATTTAATTGTTGCTTTTGATTTGACTACCCATTGGTTATTTCTTTTCTCCACTGTCCCTGATGTTACAAAAATATTGGAAGCATTCTGATTTAACGCATTTAATTCATCACAGACAGGCTTGATATATTTGTTTGGGTAATCAAGAATTAATTTTTTTTGATTTTTAATAATTTCAAAACTAGCTAGATCTGGATTGTTTTTATTAATGACAAACTTGAATACTGCATCATTTAAATTAACATCATTATCCGTGTCAAAATATCCACTTTCATGCGGGGCATGTCTGTAAAATATTTCATCCTCTTGTGTTACTATTGGGGTTTTAGGGACTTCGAAAGTTACAACTGGGGATAAAACATCTTTTTCAGATTGAATTTTAATATCTTTTAAACTTTTAACTTCGCTTTCTAAACTTTTTATTTTGTCTTCTAAACTTTTTATTTTGTCTTCTACTAATCTGTTTTGGCTACTAGAATTAGTAGAATAATTAGGTTTGTTAGTAAATTCTTTTTTTTCGTTTTCATTTATCATAAATTGTACTCGCTCAATACTTGCAAAATTTCTTTGTTTTTGATAAATAAAAAAAATAATGAATAATATGAAAAGAACAGAACTAAATCCATAATCTTTCATAAAGTCTAAAACTCCATATTCTTGTGTTTTAGGATAAATAGATAAATCGTTTATAGATTCTGATACATCATTTGATGCTGATTCGGTATCAGGACTTTGATTATCTATTGAATCAGACGTTTTATAGTTATTCTCTTTTACTACTGAATTCTCAGTTGTTAGTGAATTTGCTTTTTCACTAATCCTATTAATGATATCGTTTATTTTTCCATCTTCCCTTTTTTTAGCAAATCCTTTTATTTTTTCATATTTAGAAGAATTAAAAACTTCTCCGGTTAAAAACTTAACTGTAAGTTCGTTTCCCGTTTGGGCATCTTTCAGCTTTTGAAACTCTTTAAAAAGATCAAGTGTCCTTGTATCTGTATCAGGAATGTCATTTTTGCTTATAGATGTTTTTTCGCAATCAACTGAACTATTACCTAAAGCATCATTAATGCAAATACAGCACATATAATCGACTAATTGTTTATATTTCTCTTTATCTAATTCCTGTGCGTTAGCAAAAAAATTAGAAAGTAAAAGGGCTAATAGCAAAACTATTTTTTTCATATTTGGGTAGTAATTATATGTTACTTAAATTTTATAATTTATCTTCACTAATCGTAACAATTCTAATTTGAAAGAATGGCGATTTATTAATTAATTTCTTGATTTATTTTGTAAGCTAAGTTATTAAGACCTCCTATCAGTGGGTAAAAAAACAAAGTTTCGATTAGTTCTTCGTCTATGTTTCCTTTTAATTCGTCTTTTTTAGCATCAACACCTTTCTTAATATTATCAGCAATATCCTCTTTCAAATAGTTCTTATAAATATCGAAATGAGACGGATTAATTCCAAGTTCGTCATTAAACTTAAATTTATTATTTAGTCTAAAAAACCATTCAATAAAACTGATATATTCTTCGGAAACATCATTATAAATGGCATCATTTAGGTCTGTATATTTTAGTTTTTCTTTGTTATTAAAACCAAGATCCTTACATCCAATATATACGGTCTGTATCGTCTTAATATCGAGCTCTCTGTCAGAAGGATTTTGGAACAAAGCCCCAATACAACTGATTTCTTTCGGGTTATTCACTTTCTTTAAATCAATCTTAGTCCCGTTATCGTTCCCTAACACATCATCAAAAATGGTTTGAGACAGCTTCTGTAATGTACTATCACTACATATTAAATTAAGGATTTTAGACCCGGTACCGCTAAACGTTATATATCTTGGATAAACAATACCCTTGTCTCTTATCAATTTAGCAATATGATATAGAATAGAAGAATAAAAGAGAGTAACTACTACCTTCATATCTGTATCTTTTGACAAATCTTTCGAGAAAGAAATAGGAGCACCTTTAGCAAGTACCTCCTCATTTCCTTCCAAAGAAAGTAAAAATGAAATTATTTCCTCTGATTTTCTATTTTGATTTAAAATGTCTAAAACACTTTTTAGGCCGTAAAGACCATTACTATCTAACAAATTGGAATATACTTCAGTGTATTTTTGCACAAAACCATTCATATTTGAATTTCTGTCACCAAATGCATCTCCAAAAAGAGCATTCCCAGCAAAACGGAAAGAAGTTAATAAAGAAGGCTTATTCTCCTTGTAGATTACAACATCTGTAGTTCCGCCACCAATATCTATTGAAACAACTGAATTTGTTCCAGCAGTAACACCCATCTCATTTCTGAAAAAATAAAAAGGTGTTATTGATTCGGCCACCTTTATTGGTTCACAAACATTATTTATATGCTTTTTGAATAACTCCGCCCAAATACTTTGAAACTGATTCACCTTGAAAGTAGACATACTTGTTGGATACATCCAAATAAGTTCAGTATTATCCAAACTACCTTTTTCTAAAATGACTTTATTTCTTATCAATAGAATAATTTTTTCAAGAAATGTTTCTATACGTTTTTCATAATGCTCTACGGATTCCCATTTTAGATTAGATACAATTTTAGTATTGCTTGGAGCTACTTTTCTACCGTAATAAAAAGGTATGTTTGTATCTGCCAAAGCGTGGACAGACTTATTGTAGTTTAATTCCTCACTATTACTGATTACTGTTCTTGTGGGAAAAAAATTAACTATCTTAGGAATTTGTTCAAGACCGATATGATCTTCTAATAATCCCAAGTTTGAATTCCTGAATATTTTTTCGGTATGATCATTCATCAAGAACAAAGGCTCAATTTGACTGTCGCTAGGAGAAATTTCAAATTTCATGGCGTTTCCTCCATCTTTTTTGTATTCAATATGAGTATTAGTCGTCCCAAAATCGACTGCAAAAGTAAATTTTGCAACACCACTTGGTTCTTTGAAAAGTGGAATAAGTATTCCTTTTGCCCATTGGTGTCTTATTTCAAGAAAATCGAAATTCTCATTTAATATAAAATAATCACTATCTAATTGTGACCCCTTCTTTCGATCACTACGTCTCGATTTTGGAGTATTACTTTTAATTTCTCCTTGCTTATTGTAAAAAGACAGATGGTATTCACTGTGGGCATATAGGTTATGATTGTCGATATTCATAATTCCTATACGATAAGACGGTGTACCTTGGGTAGATTTTAAAAACGGATAGACAGTAATATTGAATCGGTTTTCAATTACCGCCCCTTTGTTTCTATCCAAGTCTGGTTCAGCTAATTGATGTTCTTCAATTGCTCTGGTATATATCCTTGTATAGCTTATGTATTTATTGTTTTGAATCGGGATTCTAAGTGTTACACTTACACTTGAGTTAATTCCTGTTTTTATTTCAATTGCTTTTGTTCCATCAGGCATACTACCCATCAGATCATTTATATTGAAATAATCAAAATACGTTTTTTTAATTGGCAACAAATAGCCCTTATTTGTCTCTGTTTTATGATTACCAGTAAAATATTTATCTCCATCAATAGGGTATGGAGTGGAAATGATATAGTCTTCAAAAAAATCGCCAATCGTTAAATATGGATAAGCTGACCTATCAAACGGCAATACTCTTTGATCTAACTGTTTTGTATCGTTGTATGGTGCTTTATTGTTTCTATCCCAAATTGCAGTTGTATATACGATTGAATCACTCAATATATCTACAGGCAATACTAAAGGTTTTATCCCCTGATATTTACTGCTATTGATAGTAAATCCACTTTTGCTTTCTATAGTTTCAGCTGATTCAACTCTTTTTCTTAAATTAACACCTAATATCTCAACTGGGTTTCCAGGATTAACTTCTAGAAGTCCAAATTGACTTTCAAATTCTAACTTTGTTAAATTATTTAATTCTGTTCTCTCTTGTTGAGAAAGTATTTTACGGCTTAAATCTAAATAATCGCTAACCGCTTTGAAACAATTATTAAATTCCGGATTAGCCTCTCTCAATCCATAAATAAATTTTTGAAATTCAAATTCACGCTTATACAAAGGCTGAAAATCTTCGTCGAATACTTTGTCATTACCAAACTGAATATCAATAGTATTTAATTTATTGGCAGAAGTAAAAAACAGAGATGCAGGCGAAGTACCTCCAATAATGTTTATTTTATCGAGTCCTTTCGTATAATTCAAAAGATACAATCTTTGAATTTTGTCAAAATTATATGCGTCAGCATCTTGTTCAAGAAATAGTTTCAAAGTTTCTCCCAAAAGTTTATGTTTCTTATTATCTGAAACTAAAAGATTACTTAAATCTGTTTTTGGATCCCAAACAATAATATTTATTTTGTCTTTGAATTTATCGATATTGAAAAAAATTTCGGCAACATCCAAACTGTCGGAAACCATTTTGTGATAGATTGTTTTACCATCTAACTGCTGACTATTTACAATGTTTTCAAAAGCTGTTTTAACCAAATCGATTCTTGCAAACGGAGAAGGTATTGACGTTATTTCTTTTGAAGATTTAGCTCCATCAGGGTCTGCAATACCATCAATAGCATTTTTGCCATAAGGTTGTGAATCTTTCCAGTCTTCAATTGTGTTTTTATCGGTGTGAAATCTAAATACTTTTGCCATCTTTAAAAATTGTATTTTTCTTTAACTAAATCTTCTGTTGTTTTATAAAACAAAGACATAAAATATTGTTCTTGAGAATCTAATTGAATATCGGTGTGATTTTTCGATAAAATAAAATTATATCTGTCATAGTTTTTTCCTCCCCTTTCAAGAAAGCCTACTTTGGGTTGTACTCCTTTAACCATTTCAAATAAATTGCTGTCTTCTGCATTCAAATTCAATGGAGAAAAACTCCTTTTGTTTTTTGACAATTCTCCTAACCATTCAGTGAAGTAGTTATTGAATGTTTTTAAATTATCGTAAAACGGTTTAGTTAAAAAAGTATTTAGAGACATCTTTTCTGCCCAGTTAGTACCTTTTGAACCGTTCAACTTATTTGAATAAAACAAGTTGAATAATTGATATTGCGTAAACTGTTTTTTTAATATATTTTGAGTATCATCGCCAAGATGAGAAAATAGGATTTCGGTAACATCATCTTTTATTCCAAATTCTTTATACTTTGGGTATTCAGCTTTACCGTCAATATTTTGAAGTTCGATAATATCTGTTTTAGCAAAATCGATGATTGACAATGCAGATACTAATTCTAAGAAATGAGCATCATTTTTTTGGCTCACCGATCCTTCATTGTTTTCATAGTCTTTAGTAGGTTCGTCACCAATATAATACAAAGCATTTATAGAATTGTTACCACTAACATTTTTATCATAATAATTCAACGCCGATTTTGATTTAGAAATAAAAGTGGCTTTGTCAATTTTACTGTTTTCGTCGGGAGCTACACCAAAATATGGTAGCATAGTTACTGCTCCAATAGGAGCATTTTGAAGAAGTGCCGAGTTTGGAATATTACCTGCATTTCTAATATTTTTCAGCAACAAAGGAAAACCAGAAGCTCCTGTTCCTCCAAAAATAGAACTAATGATAAATATTCTATCATTAGCACCAAATGAAGAAGTAAATTCTTTAAAATCTTGTGATTGTTCAAATTGATTCAAAACAACGCTACCTATATTTGGGTTTCCTTTGAATCCCACTTCCATATCAGAGTTCAAATTATCTTCTGAAAACAAAAGACTTATAAGTGCTTTATTACTCTCGTCGAGTGAGGAATATTCTATATAATCTTTAAATCTATCGTTACGAACATTACTTAATTCTAATTTATAACCCTTAGTAATATCATTTATCTCTGTTTTAAAAAACTTATTGGCTTTTTTATCACTGAAATTTAACTGACTATTAATACGGTTATAACTCTTCAATATCTCTATTGTTCTGGTAACATCGCCATTCGCTTGGTCGGGATCGATGATTATTGGAACGATTTCATATCCGTTTATATCAACGCCTGTCGCTAAAAGCATCGTCAAGGATTTTATCACTCTGGAACCAGTTCCCCCAATTCCAAATACATATAATTTTGCCATAATTTAAAACGGTGTTTTTGAAGCTTGGATGCTTTTTAATTTTAAAGGAATTGATATAATAAAAGAGAAAACAATTGTCCATATGAAATTAATAATTGAAAAAGAAAATAAATCTAAAGCAGTATATGGACTTCCGTGTTCAGTGTCCTTGTAAAGAATGTCTAATTGTATTCCTGCATTATAGTTTGCTACCGAAAAATTTATTATTGCAATTATTAAAATCCATATTGCCCAAACTGAAACTTTATATAATTTGCCATAATTTGAAATTATATAATAGTAAATAGGCATCCAGATAACTGTTGTTATGATCATTATCATACCTACACTACTGTAAGTATTAGAGTCAAATAAGTCGTTGGCTAAATCTTCATTTGAAATAAAATTATCGTAAAGTATTGGAAAAAACTGCATAATTGATTATTTAATTTTAATATTAAATTCGAATATATTCTTTGATTTACTATTTATGAGTTGGTTGGCTTCACTAATTCCTTCAACCAGATATTGAAAGCCAAAAGTTTTATTTTTATCAATAGTTTGTACGATATCGTTCATTGTATTTGTTTCATAAACCCAAGCAGGGATATTGTTTTCTAAAACACATTCCAAATCGCTTTGCCCTTGTGACGTGGCTTCAAAAGTAATATAATGAGTCACTTTTTTCTTTCCGAGAATTGCTAAAGCAGGAGCTGTAATATTTTTTTTTGTAGCAGAATTTACTTCTGTAATGCTTTTTATCTTGTAATTACCCTCAACTACCTTATAATTTTTCAGATTAAGTACATAACTTGATTCTACTGGTATCGCACTAAAATCTACTCCAACAGAAAAGGTAAATTTTCCTCGACCACCATCAATACCCTCTATTCCCTTTTTAGAATCCTTTGTAGAAATTTCTCTAATATATGAATATCTACCAACATCCGATTTCGTTTTCAATAATGTGTAGTAAACTTTGTCAGAGAAATTTTCACTTGTTAGAACGAGTTTGTTTGAATAGCTCGACATTTTCCCGTCATTGAAAGGAATTTTCGTATTCAAATCGCTCAATACGGCATCGCTCCCCATTGCTATCATATAGTAAGGTCGCATCTCACCATTCAGTGAATGTTTGCCATTATTCTTATCGAAGTAAATTCCGTTAAATTGAGAATTGAGCTTGACAATTTCCGATGAAACATTAAATCCCTTTTTGGATTTATTAAGATAAGCATTTTCGATACCTGTTTTTTGAACAGAGAGAGGAGATGCGCTTCCTTTAACTGAATAAATACAATCTGAAATCAAAATAGAAAGTGTGTTAGTTGAAGTTTTGTTTAATACTTGGCTAAATACTTTGTTCAAGTCACTCTGATATATTTCACCAACGTTAAAGGTTTTGTCAGTTAGGTTTGTGATGAATCCCAGATTATCAGTTGTATTTATTGGATATATATCTGAGTTGATAAAATATAGATTTACTTTTTTAGCATAATGATAATTTAAAAGAGTCAATAATTCTCTAATATCTGTTTTGAAATACGTATTACCTTTTATATATCCAATCATACTGGCAGAGTTTTCTATGTAAACATTTACAACGGGATCAATTGATTTCTCTTTTGCAGTTTTTGTTTTCTGAAAATCGTTTTTTTCATTTCTGTCCCGCTTACAACTTACCGTAAAAATTAAAAAAAGAATTATTAATAATTTAAATTGAATTTTCATTTATGACTATATATTATATTTAAAAAATGATTGTTTTATATTTTAATTATTCTGGACTGATACTGTATCTGATAATATTTCATCAGCCAGACCTTTTCCTTGCTCTAATGCATCTTGGAATTCGTTTTTCAGATCATTGATACCTGCTTTCATCCTAATTGCATAGTATTTCCCGATAAGTTTATTTACTTTACTTCTCTCTTCAGGCGACATTTCCGATTTATATTTGTTATAATCCGATTCCATAAACTCTTGAAATTTCAAATCAGTTTCTTCCCATTTTATTGATTTGTGATATTTTGTTTCTTGATCAACATCGGTGACCAACGAATTTAAATCTGAAATAAATAAATCTTTCTGTATGTTTTTACATGAAGTAGATACTAACAATATGAGTATCATCAAATAAGTGTTTTTATTTAACTTAAATTTTTTCTTCATATTAAAATTTATTTAGCTTTTGATATTTTTATTTAATAAAATTAAAGTCAAAACTTATATATTTTTTTTACAATTATATCTTTTTTAAGCTTTTTTTGTAAAAATAAAATAAAAAATCGATAAAGTGTTTATTTTTACCGTTTTAACACATTATTTTTTATTATTAACGTTTAAATTCTTACTAAATAAATATTTTTATATAATTCACTGTGGTCAATTTTTTTAGTTAATGTTTTATTATTGCTTTTTATCTTTTAAAATATTTAATAGTCTAAAATTAAGGTATAGTTTTTCTTTTCCAACCTGTTCGCTTTTTAGGAATCCTTCTACTTCTAATTCTTTTAGGTAGTTCCCGACTGTTTTTAGGTTCCCTAAGCCTGCTTTTTCGAATTGGCTTCTTTTGGTATAGGGCAATCTAAATAATTCCTCTAAGAGGTCTTTTGAGTAGACTTTTGGAAGCTTCTGTTGTATTTCCTTGCCCATTTCGTTCATTAGATTTTCTATGGATGCAATTTGATTTCTACCTTTTAAAGCAGTTTGTTCTACCATATCTAACATATAGAAAATCCAGTCTTCCCAGTTGCCTTCTTCTGTTACTTTTCGCAGATTGGTATAATACTGGTCTTTATGTTCAATTATATAGTTGCTTAAATATAGTGCCGGCAAATTTAAAAGTTCGGTCATTTTTAAATATAACAACAAAATGATTCTACCTGTACGCCCATTTCCATCAAAAAAAGGGTGTATTGCCTCGAACTGGTAATGTATAATTGCCATTTTTACCAATGGATCAATATCGTCTTCAGCATGAATAAAGTCTTCCAGATTTTTGAGTTTTTCTCGAATTATTTGTTCTCCTTCGGGTGGTGTATAAACTACTTTACCCGTAGCTGGATTTTTCAATTGTGTTCCTGGTGCATTTCGAATTCCTGACTGGTTCTCTTTAATAATTTGCATTAATGCTACAAAAAGATTTGTGGTCAGGATTGGTCTTTTTTCAATTTGCTCTACTCCATACCATAAAGCATCTTTGTAATGCATTACTTCTTTGGTTGCAGGGTTTTCGTTCTTCTTTTCTGCTATAGAAGCTTTGAATAATTCATCTTGCGTGGTAATAATATTTTCGATAGCCGAACTTGCTTGTGCTTCCTGTAGATTGATTGTATCAATGAAAAGTGTTGGATTTGGCAAGTTGGTTATAGCCCCCTTTAATTCCGACAATGCTCTACTTGCCGAAATTGTTTTTTTTAAGATATTTGTGCTTTCTATTTCCGCATGTGGTGGTAATAGCGGTAGAGCATTGTATGGTATTTCAGGATTGTATATTGTTTTCTCGCTCATATAATATTCCCTTTTGAACAAAGGCGTTAATTACCCTTGTTTTGCAATCAAGTATAAATATACTAAAAAATTACTCTCGTTTTGTTTTTGAAGGTAAAATTTGACCTCGTTGTTTTTATGTTCGGTATTATTTAGTGAATAAGTACATTTATCATTGGAATTTTACGGTAAAAGACTTGACAAATTCACAAAAAAATCGTATTTTTGATTAACTAGTTGATTAATGGGAAAAACTGTTTAAAATACAGCTCCATTGTTAATTATACCCCGAACCTCTGGGGGGATAGCGGTTTAGCTATTCTATTTGAGATAATATTCTTTTTTCTATTCTGTCTTAAAGAATAGGTCAGCACAACACATTAAATTTTATCGTTGGAACATTAGTTCCCATACCGACAATTTACCATTGTCAAATAAATCCAATTTTCGGCATGAGAAGAACTCTTTGATGTCAATATGAAAGCGGTTACAAGTATTTACAATTCTTGTATATAACAATAATAAAAATAAAAAAACATGAAAAAAGACCTAATCCGATTAAACACATCTGAATTAATACAAATAATTAACACTAACTATATAGGAATAAAAAGTAAATATGCCCCATTAATTTTAAAATTTCTTATTGCGGAAGATAACTTCTCTAATGAAGATATGTTTGCACATGGACTAAATAGTGTTGATTCGATTGATTTTACCTTGTTTGAATCAATTTTGCTTGATCCTGATTCTATCTTCGTAGATGAAATTTCTACTTTTCCTAAAGATTTTCAAAAAGCAAGCATCGCACTACGTGAAGAATATAAAAAAGATTTTCCAAAAGCTTATTTTACTGATTTATTGCTTAAAAATAAGGTTAATAGGAAAAACGATAGAAGCATTTCAAAACACTTTAACCACCAATCAGAATTCGATGAAATTAAAATTCACTCAAGAGAATCAATGTTAGAATATGTAGACAAATTAGGAATTGTTGCAAATCTTGAATCTTATGACATCTATGCTCGTTGCATAAATGACAGGAAAAGTTCTAAACTTAGATTGGAAATGCATATCCGTGAAGAAAATAGTTTTCCTGTTTTTGAAGCGACTCCCTTTTTAACACCAAAAAAACCATCAGATTTAATGTTTATTCATGAAAAATATGAACTTATAGAGCAAGCTCAACTATGGGCAAATAAAATTGAATATAAATATATTATGCAAAAAGGTAATGAAATGAAAGAATATTTTCCTGATTTTTCAATAGAGTTGCCTGTATATTAGTTGAATTTTTGGAGGCAGGCTATAACTTTAGGCTAAAAATAATGGGGTTTAAAAGCCCCATTATTTTTTTATATAAGATAATTTAGAGGAAAACAAAAATTAAATAAAGCATAGATAAAGAACACAACCATATTGATAAAAAGCATCTAAAACAACTGTTTCTACCTTGAAATCTATACCATCAACAGGGTTATACAATATCTCTAGAATTTGTGCTACTTGCTGAAACTATTTTTGAGGGTGGTGGAAGTAAATTTTATATGGATCTCGGGATTACATGTTGCTTTTGAACAAAGACGTTATTTACCTTCGTGCCATACACGGGTGTAAATATGTTTAAAATTTGCCCTCGTTGTTTTTGTGTTCGGTATTATTTGGTGAATAAGCACATTTATCACTAGAATTTTACGGCAAAAGACTTGACAAATTCACGAAAAAATCGTATTTTTGATTAACTAATTGATTAATGGGAAAAACTGCTTGAAAAATCGGCTCCATTGTTAATTACACCCCGAACCTCTGGGGGTAGTCATTTGACTATTTGAGATAAACTTCTATTCTGTCTTAAAGAATAGGTCAACAACACATTAAATTTTATCGTTGGAACATTAGTTCCTATTACCGACAATATACCATTGTCAAATAAATCCAATTTTCAATTTGGCAATAACTCTATTATGTCTATTGAAAGTGGTTACAAGTATTGTAAATATTTGTATATAACAAAAAATATAAATAATAAAAACCATGAAAAACAAAATTAATTTAAACGAAGATATATTAGAAGAATTAAAGAATCGTAGCTACGAGGGAATAAAAAGTAAATATGCACCATTAATTTTAAATGTTATTATCGCAAACAATAACCTCCCTGATGAATTAAAAGACTGTATTATTGATCACTACATGTTTGAAGACATTTTACTTCAATTTGATTTTAATTTCTTAAACCATGAATTTGGCAAAAACTTTAATGAGTTCCCTGAAGAATTTCGAAGTGCATGCTATTCATTACATGAAGAATTTCAAATAGATTTTCCAAAGGCTGGGGTTGTAGATTTAACTCTTAAAAATATGGTATATGGGAAAAACTATAATAGTCCTTTACGATACTTTTATTACGAACCAGAATTCGATGAAATTAGAAACCCTCTAAGAGAACTAATTCTGGAATATGTAAATAAATTACGCATTGTTGCAAATCTTCAACCTTATGTTGTAAATGCTAGTTGTGTAGATTCTGAAGAAAAATTTAAACTTAGATTAGAAATGTATGTGCGTGAAAAAAATAATTTTCCACATATTTTTGAATCTAAACCATTTTTAAACGCTGTTGATCAAGTTGATTTAAAACATATTGAGCAATATTACGAAGGGTTAGCTATTGCTGAAAAGTGGGGAAATGAAATTGATTATACTTATGCTATGCAAGATGGTAATGAAATGCGAAAATATATTCCTGATTTTTCATTGGAGGATCCCGTGTTTAAATATACTAGAGGTCAATTTAGATGTATAGTAGACTAAAAAATGGGGGGTTAAAAGCCCCATTTTTTTTAGAAGGAGCGGAATAGACTACTTAGTTCTGGTACTATTATTAGCCAAAAAAAGCAACTTTACTAGCTGATTTTCTTTAAAATTTAGTATTTTAAACACAACCCATAATATAACAACCAATTACAAGTATTAAAAACAGCATTTACTTTTAGTTGTTAAAAAACAAATACGTAAGCGTGTTGTTTTTATAGGTACTTATTTTTTTAACTATTTACAGGAAACAGGAAACGATTTTGTAAGGAAAAATATAATTTTTTTATAGTTACAAGGTCTTATTTTGAAGCCAAAAATTACCCCCGCCCCAGAAACGACATATCATTCCTGGCATATTGAAAAGGGGTACAGGAGGAAGGATAAACCAGTTTACCGGAGGAAGGAAGGGGCTCCACTATAAAACAATAAATATTTTTAGACTAACTGATTAGTTGATATATTAAAAAAAGAGTCATATTCTAATGAATTGCACTTTTTTCACAAATTAGATAAAGCCTATTGTTGATCTAAATCAAATTTGGCTTGACAATAAAATAGTGTGAAATTCTTGACTATTTAGACTTTATGGAGTATAATTAAAAAAGATTTTTCATTAAAATTAAAAACTTTTTTAATCCTCGATATTTATAATAAGAGTACCTATTAACTCAAAAGATAGGCTGGGTGCTGAGGAGTAATTACCTCAGCTTCTCACACCAGTTAAAGTGAGAGAAAAATAACGTGAGAATAATATTTACCGCAAATGTTACCTACAAATGCATCAGATGAAGATATTAAAAATTATATAGCTTCATTAAAAAAAACAAAACCATCAACTACATCTAACAATTTTCATCTTGACCCAGTTACTTTTAAAGAAGTAAGAGATTTAGACTTCTCTATTTTTGATAAAGTGCAATCCAATATAATAAAGGAAGATGTCTCATTCAATACTACCGATTCTTCTACTAATGAAAAGGTGCAATTCACTGATATAAAAGTAAAAGAAGAAGAGAAGAAACATATAGAGACAAACTGCACTTTTGATATTGATTTATTCAAGAATGGTAAATCACCGTATGTTAAATCAATTATTAAAATTGATACAATATTTGAATATATAAAAACTGGTAATGGTAATTTATCATTTATTGAATTAGCCAGAAATGCTGGGAAAGGCAGTACTCAGTATGATATAATTAAGATGGAAATACTACCATCTGTTAGGTTTAATTTTAACTTTAATGTATCTGCCAAGGATAAGAATATTAAGAGCCCTACTGGTCTTATTTTCATTGATATCGATAACATTAATGAATTAGACACCACCAATAAATACATCTATTCTGCTTGGAAATCATTGAGTAATACTGGTTATGGAATACTGGTAAAAATTGATGGTTTAACATTAAAAAACTTTAGCACTAATTATCTACATCTATCAACCTTATTGGGTATTACCAGTGATATAGGTGCAAAAAAAGCAACGCAACAAACTATTCTTTCTTATGATAAGGATATATTCATTAATAATAATTCTATCGTTTTTAAGGCAATTAATGAAAAAGTGCAATTCAATCATATAAAGAAAGGGAGAGAAGAGAAGAAACATATAGAGACAAACTGCACCTTACAAGAATATAAAGGAGAAACTAGATTTAATAATATAACTGATTATTTTAAAGATGAATCACCATATATTGTATTTGAAGAAAAAGAAAATCTGATGATACCGTTTATTCCAAAAAGCATAATAGGTAATAGAAGTAGTAATATGTTTTCTTATTTAAGCCAAATTGCACTTTTAAATACTCAATCAAATTTTAATTTATTATTATCAATAGCAAATTCTTTCAATAAACATTGTCAACCTCCATTAAACATTGATAAAGTAATAGCTATAGTGAATGATGTAATTATGAAAAAAAATAAAAACGAATTAATAGAAAATAGGAATAAAGAAAGAAGGATAATTTTTAACCCTTTAAACAAAATGGATAAAAATGAGAAACAAAAAATAGTTAATCAAGAAGTTGGAAAAATAAGAACCGAAAAATCTAAACAAGAAATACATACAATTATCGAAAATTGGGATTTTTTAAATAGTGGTAAAATAACCCAAAAAAAAGTATCTGACCTAACCGGAAAATCCATTAGAACAATAAAAACATATTGGGATGAATTAAAAGACAATGTAAACGAAATGAATAAAGGATTTAAAATTAGTCCTAAGGTAATTGAGATTAAGAATGCCGAAAAAGAAGTACAAGATTTACTAATAGTTGAATCTGAAATAACTGCTAAAATTACTTTTGAAGATTTTTATTTTACTCCAAAAAACATCAAGTATTCAAATATTGAATTTAGACTAGGGAATGGTGTGGTGGTCTTAATCCCAAACGCCTTTTTGGAAAAATGGAATGCTAGTTTAGATAAAAAAGGATTGATGAATCGCTTTAAGTATAAGAATTGGGCTCAGGCTACTTTTGATTATGATTTATGGAATCAGTTTATGTATTTTGGGCTTTAATTTTAATCAAAAAATCACATTAATCTTTACACATATTTACTATAATTGTGGATCGAAATTAATTCATCCTTATCATGGACATGACTATCATAAAATTAATCAATCTATTGGACAGCGTATTTACCACCTCTTTCAAACATACTTCAAGTGTTTTATATGACGTAACATTTGAGACCAGTAATGTTTTGATAACAGTAGAGAAGATGAAGTTGTTGGAAAACAACTTTACAAACGGAATTAGTGCCGGAAAACATGTTGGCTACCAAATTACCCATGACGATATTATTTTGGCAAAACAAAGCCTTAATTCGCTAGTAATACATTATGAACTGATGAATGAAATTCAGACGATACCATCAAGGCTAAAGCTCCATGAAATGTTAAATGAATTACGTTCTAACGAGGAAAAATTAACCGTTAAAGATTTAGCTAAAGAAGTGGTTACAGAGATATTACAACCTGCTAAAACAGATAAAAAACTAACTAAAAAGCAAGAATTAGACGAATCTGCTAAACAAAAATCTCTTGAAAGAAAGATGAAAATGATTAAAAAGCTAGGAAAATAAAGGGTTTAAGTCAAATGACAATCAAAATAATCAGTGCTAAAACAGTGCTAAAACAGTATCAATACACCTCGAAAAAGGCTCTTTTTGGACATAAAAAAACCCTTTTAAGTCAATAAAAGGGCATTTTTCTATATGGTGGAGAATACCGGATTCGAACCGGTCGCCTCTACGCTGCCAGCGTAGCGCTCTAGCCAAATGAGCTAATCCCCCGAGATAGGGCAAATATAACATTTAATTATACGAATATGCAAATTTCAAAATGACTATTCTTCAAATCCAAAAAAAATAGCGTTTTGCTTCTTTTACTTTTTTAACTTTACATAAAAATCGCTTGCATGCTGACACCTGATAAAAACGGAACACTCTTAACAACAATCGAAAATAAAATTGCTACGGTTCAGTTTGGACATCCTGCTAGTAACTCTTTCCCAAGAGTATTACTAGATCGACTGACTAATGAGCTGCTGTATTTGAGTGACAATGATGAGATTTCTGTAATTGTTTTAAAAAGTGAAGGATCAGGTGCTTTTTGTGCTGGTGCTTCTTTTGATGAATTATTGGCCGTGAGCACCATTGAAGAGGGGACACGTTTTTTCTCAGGATTTGCTAACTTAATTAACGCGATGCGTACCTGCAAAAAAATAATTATAGGGCGTATTCATGGTAAAGCCGTTGGAGGTGGAGTTGGAATCATAGCTAGTTGTGATTATGCTTTGGCCACTTTAGGGAGTAGTGTTAAATTATCAGAGTTAGCCATTGGAATTGGACCTTTTGTGATTGAACCCGCTGTGAGTAGAAAAATAGGTAAAATGGCAATGTCAGAAATGACTTTGGCTGCTCACGAATGGAAAACAGCTTCTTGGGCTTCCCAAAAAGGATTATATGCAAAAGTGCTGGAAACAACTGAAGAACTTGATTTGGAAATAGATGTTTTCTCCAAAAAATTAGCCACCTACAATCCGGAGGCTCTTCTTGAAATGAAAAAAATATTTTGGGAAGGAACAACACATTGGAACAAACTTTTAAAGGAAAGAGCCTCTATTTCTGGAAAACTAGTACTATCCGATTTTACAAAAAATGCTTTAATTAAATAACAATGACACTTTTTATTCAACTGCTTCAAAAAGTAAATATTGAGGAAAAACTTAAAAATGCACCCGATGAAGGCTATCACATAGGTGTCCTTATTGGTTCCTACCTTCCTTTTGTTTTACTTGTGGCGTTGGCCTATTGGACTTACCATCGTGCAAAAAATCGAAAAGAGTAACTTTAAAAACTTCCTTTTTTTTGAAAAAAATAATTCTTTTTGGAATAGTCATTGGTTTCCTTTTTTCTTGTCAGCAACAGGAGAAACCTAATGTTTCTTTTTATTATTGGAAAACCATTTTTAGGCTTTCGCCAAAAGAGAAAAACAGCTTGACTGAAAATCAAGTGAAAAGAATTTACGTTAGATATTTTGATATTGATTTAAATCCCAAAACGAATCAGCCCTATCCCAGAAGCCCAATTCTTTTTGAAGAAAAAGCAGGTAATATCGAAATTATTCCTGTCATTTACATCAAAAATAGAGTGATGCTCGATGCTAAATTAAATGTATCGGAACTCGCTCAAAAAGCCAATGATTTCGTTAATCAAATCAACAAAAAAAATAATATTCAGATTCAAGAAATTCAGATTGATTGTGATTGGACTCTTGAAAGCAAAGACAATTATTTACGATTTATAGAGATTTTTAAAAAAGTTTCAGCTAAAAAACTTTCAGCAACCATTCGTTTACATCAGATTAAATATTTTAAAAAAACATTGATTCCAAATGTAGATCGGGGCGTGCTCATGTATTATAATATGGGCAAAATAGCACCTGATTCTTTAAATTCTATATATGATCGCAACATTGCCAGTCGTTATTTATCAAGTCTGAAAAAATATCCTTTACCTTTAAATATTGCTTTGCCTATTTATTCTTGGGGAATACATGTTAGAGATGGAAAAATAATTGGATTGCGAAATAAAATTAATGATAACAATTTAAAAAGCAATCGTAATTTTGTTCTTACAAAAAATAATTGGTTTATTTGTAAAGCATCAACTTTTGCAGCTGGTATTTTTTATAAAGAAAATGATCAACTCAAGATTGAAAAAATATCAACTCAAGATTTGCTAGAAATGGCAAATGATTTAAAAGAAAATATAGATCAAAATCCAAAAGAAATTATCTTTTATGATTTAGATGAATTCAATAGTAAGAATTATGAAAACGACATTTTTGAAAAAGTTATTAATTGCTTTTAGTACACTTACTCTTTTAGTTTATGGTACTATTTGTGCTTGTTCTGATGGAGATTGGGGCTGGTCATTTGATTCTAATTTCACGCCCGAAACCTTTGTCGATAAATCGTATGCGCCACTTTTCCTGTCCTCTGACTTTTTCTACAATATAGGTTTTGATAAAGAACATATTACTCGATTCAATGATGAGAATAGTAAAGATTGGTCTGCTTATTTAGAAAGTAGGATTAATGAAAAAGACTTAACTTTTTTCTTAACAGATTCGAGTAGTGCCGATGTGTCTAATTTATATATGTTTTACAAAAAAGGAAAGGCAAACAAAGTATCTGAAAAATGGAATAAGAAAATAAAATTAGATGATGATAAAATCAAAAGTTTTTTACTGTTTTTAAATGATGCTCAGGTAGTTGAAACGTATTCTACCCGTACATTCGACTCTTGGAGCTATGACAATAGTGTAAAAAAAGAATCTTTATCGGATATCAAATGGATCAAATTATTAGAACAAAAATACAATGATGCCAAAGATCCTTTCTTGAAAAACAGATATTGGTTTTTAACTATCAAAGCTAGTTTTTACAGTACTGAACAAGCAAACACAGTTGCTTTTTTTAACAAAACAGAAAAAATGGTACCCAAAAATACTTTATATTATAGAGCATTATCCTATATCGCAGGAATTGAATATGGGCAAAAACAGTATGCGAAATCTAATTTTATTTATAGTAAAGTATTTGATAAATGCCCAGCATTGAGAGTAGTTTCGGCTTATTGTTTTCATCCTCAAGAAGAAAAGGATTGGAAAGAATCTTTGGCTATGGCCAAAACCGATGAAGAAAAAGCGGCACTTTGGGCAATACAAGGGTATTATAATGACGAAGAAAAAGCCATTGCGGAAATTTATAAACTGCAGCCAAAAAATCCACACATTGATTATTTATTGACTCGATTAATCAATAATCAGGAAAACAAAATCACCCGTTCATTCGAAAACAAAACCGTTCTTGAAAATAAAAAGGCGACCAAAGACAGTATTCACAAATCGACTATAAATTTGGTTACCAAAATTGCTCAGTCTAATAAAACATCGCAACCCTATTTATGGAATGTAGCGGCTGGTTATTTGGAAACCCTAAATGGAAATTTCAAACAGGCAGACAAAAATTTTGATGAAGCCGAAAGTAAAATGCCAAAAACTCCTTTGGCTCAGAATCAAGTACGGTTGCTAAGACTAGTAAATAATCTTAGTAAAATTGATCAGTTGACTCCTCAAAACGAAAAAACTATTCTAGCCGATTTAAATTGGTTGTACTTTGAATTACCCAAAAAATCAATCGAGAATTTCCGATTCGAAAATGCAACAGTTTGGAGTAAAGATTATCTGGCTGCGTTATATCGTGCGCAGAAAAACATATTGATGGCCGAAATCTTCAAGCGTGAGAGCAATTTTTATGACAATGAAAAGCAATTGTTGGATATGAAAGCATTTTTGTCTAAAGAAAACAAGTCTGAAATGGAGAAAATAGGGACTTCTATTTATTCTGTAAAACTAGCGGATATCAATTATTTTCAAGGTGTAAAAGCTGCTTTTCAAAATAAAATTCCAGAAGCTATAGCATTTTTAAAACAATCTGGTGCACAAGAAAATGTTTTTTTCTACGGAAATCCATTCCTCGGAAACATCAAAGATTGTCACGATTGTGACCATATCGCTCCTCAAAAAAAGAAATACAGTATGCTTGATTTCCTTACTATTGTTCAAAAAATGCAGGATAATGTGAGTAAGCAGGTAGATGTTTATAACAACAATCTTTTGCTTGGAAACGCATTTTATAACATCACTCATTTTGGGAATGGTCGCTTGTTTTATGAAGGAAACATTGCTGGAGAAGGTTCTACACCTGATTTTTTTAGAGACCCAATTCGAGACATGATTACCAACTGCTCTTTGGCGAAAGCCTATTATCAAAAAGCATTTGCTGCGGCTAAAAATAACGAGCAAAAAGCCAAAACAGTATACATGATTGCCAAATGCGAACGCAACGAATATTATAACAAAAAGTATTACTCTCTCCATTTATCGGCATGGGATATTCAAGATGATCAAACCAACTTTATTGCCTGGGAAGGTTTCAAAAATCTTAAAGCCAATTATTCAAAAACCAAATATTATAAAGAAATTATCAACGAATGTGGGTATTTCAGAACCTATGTCCGAAAATAATGCTTTATTCATTTGGCGTGACCTGGTTAATAAAAGGGGCTTACTTATAGCACCGCTTATTCGTCCATTTTCTTAACGAGGTCGGGCTTTCCGCTCCGCCGCGGCGGACAACTGCAATCCCTCACGCAGCTCACCGAATCTTTAAAGAAAGCAGAAATTAAGAATGAGCCATTGCCATACAAACAATACTAATTTTAGTTCCTGGAATTTTAAGTAATGCTTTCGAACAAGCTTCGAGAGTGGCACCAGTAGTGAGTACATCATCAATAAGGACATAATGCTTGTTAGTATCTTCTTCACTAAAAGTGACATCAAAAACGGTTTGAATTCCTTCTGTCCTTCCCAAAAGATTTTTTTTTGATTGGGTTTTAGAATATACTTTACGCTTCAAAATGCGATCATTCAAAGGGATTTTAAAAGTGTCAGATAAAGCCAGTCCAAAATTGGTAACCTGATTATAACCGCGTTCCTTCAATCTTTTTTTATGCAGAGGAACTGGGATAATAGCATCAGCATTTTTCAAAATAATACATTGTTCCAAATCGGGAGCATACCATTCTCCCAGAAAAGTGCCTATTTCTTGATGTCCTTTATACTTCAGGTTGTGAATCATTTCCTGAACCATTCCTTTTTTATGAAAATACAAAAAGGCAGAAACATATTCTACTGGAATTCGTCCATAAAATTTTTTGAAAGCTTCATTTTCAGGATTCAAATGATGATTGGTTAAAGGCAATTCATGCCGACAGACTGTACAAACAACATATTCGTTAGTTCCTAAAAACGATTTACAACCAAGGCAAACCTTTGGAAAAAACAAATTAATTAAGCTGTCTAACATTTGATTAAGAGATTATTTGTAAAACTATTTTATATCAAATTTCTTTGATACAGAAACCAGAACACGAACAAAAGAGTAATAAACAATAGCTGTGGCCAGATACTTTTCAGTCCTGATTTTATATTTATTAAACCTTCTTTTATGTTTTGAAAAAAATGTTCTCTGTTGTATTTTAACTGATATCGTATGTCAATAACAAAATACACAGCAACCAAAACATAAAGTATTTTGAAAGCAGGGTCTAGGCTTTCCTGTGTGAATTCTTTTTTTAAAATCGGGCTAAATAAACTGTAGCCTAAAAACAAAAAAAAGAGTGTCCTCTTAAATAGTAGTAGGTATTTATTTTTTTTAACCGGGTTTTGCATAAGTAATTTAAAATTAAGTATTTTTTTACAAATGTAAGATTGTTATGCTAAAATTATTTATGTTTTAATAAATAATTTAGTGGTTTTATACTACAAATTTTAGTGCAACAGTTATCTTTACGAAAAAGAAATAATCTCGTTTGTAAAAATTAACAATTCGAAGTATTAGAAAATTATATATTGCAACGTGTAAAAACATGACAGAAGTCACTTTTTATGTCTTAAAATATTCTTAAATTTATTTCCATAAAAACAAAAAAAACAACTATTTCAGCCAAAAAACAAACCATTAACTTTTACCAAATGAGAAACCAAAAAACATCCAAATTTTATCTTTTAACCTTACTTTTAATGCTGATGGCAAACAATTGTTTTTCACAATGGAAAACAGCTGAAGCAAACAATATTAAAGGTGATATTGTAATAACTTATGAAGTGATTTATGATCGGGAATTGTCTCCGGAAGAAAAACAATCAGCTGAATTCTTGAACGATATTGGAATAGCTTTTAATAAGGATATTGTTGTAGAGCGTCGATTTGGTAGCAAAATTGCACAAAACAAAAATTTTACTCTTTATAACTACAAAACTTTAAAAGGTTATGCATGTACAGTTGCAGGTGATAGCAAGATCGCAGTCCAATTTAATTTTAAAGAGCCTAGTGTTATGGTTGAAACTGCAGAAAGCGCTGAGCCAAAAATATTCAGTGACTATCCTTGCGAAAAAGCAACGGTAATGATAAATAAAGTTCCTAAAGATATTTATTATACCAAAAAAATAGGCTTGAGATATTGCAGGCAATTCAAAATAGATGGATTTCTTATGGAATATCCTGGGTACAGCAAAACATTAGGGTATTATACTGTTAGAGCAAAAAAAATAACCAACGCGGAATTGCCAGCAGCTTTTTATTCTTTGGATGATTATAAAATACATACAGAAGAAGATTTAAAAAAACAGCAACAAGAACATGCCGAAAAAATCAGTGAAATTCGCCTGAAAAATATCGGGGAAAAAGCAGTTACATTTAAAGATCTTAGTTTGAAAAACGAAAAAATAGATACTAAAAAAATGCTCGGTGATATCATTGTTTATAATTTTTGGTTCACAACCTGCGGCCCATGTAAAGCCGAAATTCCGAAACTAAATCAATTGAAAGAAAAATATAAAGATAAAAACGTTCACTTTATTGCTATCGCATTGGATGAAGATTACCAAATAATTCCTTTCCTAAAAAAATCTCCTATAGCTTATGATATTATTCCAAACGGAAGGTGGATCGCCGAAAAATTTGGCGTTAGCAGTTACCCTACAAATATAATAGTAGATAAAAAAGGAATCACTCAATTTTATGAAGTGGGTTATAAATCTGATATTTTAGAAAAAATGAGTTCTTCGTTAGATCAATATTTAGAACAATAATTTTAATGAATAAGAGTTTGATTTTGACTCTTAGAAATTGAATTTAAACATGAATTCCACTAATTTGCACGAATGAATTTGTGCTAATTAGTGGAATTCGTGTTTTAGAATTAATTAATTCAAGTTGCTAGTTAATTGACTTACTTAATTGCAATCCAAATACAAACAATGTTAGCTTTATTAAAAAACCGTCCAAAGTCACTGCATGTATAGTTCTTGGAAAAAGTTTTTTAATA
>Ga0308157_10000888_pt1 | contig 77071 bp, 72 predicted proteins | sample PhyBR1_FD_201035 | JGI IMG/M metagenome (GOLD analysis project Ga0308157, IMG submission 201035) | Phyllosphere microbial communities from UC Gill Tract Community Farm, Albany, California, United States - DLSLB.R1 | ecosystem: Host-associated > Plants > Phyllosphere > Unclassified | place: USA...
GGGTTTCTTTATTCGTGTCTTTAGCCAAAACTGAAATTAATTTGCAAAAGCCATAAAGATAGCACGAATATGCATTGTACGGTTGTTTTGTTGAAAAGTTGAAAGATTGTTAGCAAGGTAAGGCTGGGTTAACTGGTTAATGGTTTAAATCGGTTAATTGTTAGCAAGATCATACATGGTTAACCAGTTTATACGGTTTAAACCATTATTTGAAAATGAAGGGTCTTCACCTTTTGGAAAGTTCAGTCCTGCTTTTCGCTTGTAGTCCCTCTTTTCAATCAGGAGCTACCGCTTCAATCAGGTTTAAAAACAAAGAGCAGTCACCCCACACTGAAACAAATAACCAAGCTTAAGTGTTAAACTAAAAAATAAATATTGATATGATGACGATACAACTCAACACCGACAAAAACTTAACCATACACCAGGAATACGAAGAAAAAATAAATAACCAATTAAACGAAGGCTTAAGCAGATATAGCGATTTAGTTACACGTCTTGAAGTTCATTTATCTGACGAGAATGGCAGCAAAGATGGTTTGGAAGACAAGAAGTGTTTGCTGGAAGCCAGAATTGCAGGAAAGGAACCTGTTGCGGTAAGCAATTTAGGTAATACTTACGATTTAGCAATTACAGGAGCATTAACCAAACTAAAAAGTACGCTTGAAAAGGTAGCTGGTAAGATGAAAAGTCATTAGAAGATAAATAGTGGCTAAAAAACTTGCCACTACAGCAATGAGTAAAAAGCAATCTAATTTGATTGCTTTTTGTGTTTTTAAAACATGGTTGGCCTTCTACCTTTAATATCGAACTGGGAATAGCATTTTCCAGTTACAAATTCAAATTTAGTATTTGAAATAGCCTTTATAAACAGCTTATCTCCATCTTCGTTCATTGTAGTGATGTGAATATCACCATATTGGCAAATTGAGCCTATTATTTGTTGAGATTCGTCAATAAAGTGAACATATTGTATAAGTCCATTAACAGCAGTTAAATTGGTAAGGTGTTTAACAAATTCTACCATATTTTCTCCTCCAACAACTAAAGCGCCAGAAAATGTTTTCTTAATACCTTCATTAGCAAGGTAGCTCATGCCTTTATTAAAATTCTTGTATTTCCCATCACGAAACTTCCATGCCAGCTTTTCATCACCCAGGAAAATAAAACGTTTTGATTTTAGTCTTACGCAAAGGTTGAAAAGTTCTTTTCCTAAATTATTTAAAAGCTTTTTATAGCTTTTCGATTTCAATATTAGCGTATAACTTGCAAAAGTGTCAGGATAGAAATAATCATAATCTTCTATGTCTTCATTGTAAGTTCTTTGCGGGAATATTGGATATGTTTCAAGGCATTTCTTCCTTTTTATTTGCCTAATCACCTGAGCGCCAGTTTTTCATCCAATTGCCCAATATAACTCAAAAACAAGCGCATCGCCTTCATCCTATCCTCCGTCACCTCAAACTGCAATTTATGATACAGGTAATCTTCCAGATCAAAATTATTTACAGCCGGTAATTCTGCTAAAACCTCTTTACGATGATCTAAACCAAGCTTTAAGGCTGCATTAAACTCATTTTTAAACTCCTGCGAAATTTCTTTATTGGCTACCCAGGCAGCATACATAAAAGGTAAACCGGTAAACTTCTTCCATTCTTCGCCCATATCGTAAACGAAAGCAAAATCCTGGGTTTTACCAAAAGTGCGGTCGCCGATTAAAACAAAAGCATCGGTTTCTGCATTTTGATCTGTTGTAAATTCTACTTCCTGCTCCCAGTGAAATTTTAATAAAACTTTAGCCAGGTTGTTCGAGGTCCGGGAATGTGCATCCAATCGGAGCGTTTTAATTTCATTAACCGGTACATTGCTGAAAATAAATACCGAATTCACTGCGCCGTCACTACCTATACAATAATCTGCTACGATGTTGGCATTAGGGACGTTTGGAATGGCAGCTACAGGCATCAAACCAATATCTACCTGGCCATTAATTACTTTCGCAGCACAATCTGAAGGAATATCTAAACTTAAATCTATTTTATTAATAATGGACGAATGTGCTAAGCCATATATAAATGCTTTGGTATTGGTATAGGCAACAGCCGATATTTTGATCTTATTCAAGGTGTTATGTTAATGTTTTGCGTTACGCAGATTATCCAATCACTAAGCCGTCTAAATGAACGGCACTGTTAAATTCAAGTACGGTAAATTTTCCATCTTCGAAACCCAGTTTATATAAAACGGTGTTCTGGTGCGGAAATTCGGTCATTTCACTTAATGGCTTTCCTAATAACAAGCATAAGAAAACACGCATTGCCCTTCCGTGCATGCAAAGTAAAACTTTCTGTTCTTCGGGTCTGGTCATTAAAACCTCCATAGGCTGTTTTAAACGTTCATATACATCCTGCACGCTCTCTCCGCCTTCAAAATGCGCCGTATAGTTACCCTCCTGCCAGCACTGCAGCATCGTTCTAAATGCCTCGCGCGCCTCTTCGGTATTGGGCTTTCCTTCCCAAATACCCCATGCCAGCTCATCTAAACCCGATAAACGCTCCCAGGACAAGTTAGAATCGATAAATTTCTGTACGGTTTGCCAGGTACGTTTTAACTCCGAGGTGTAAATTTTATCGAATCCTACATCTTTATAAGTTTGATAAAATGCCTCAGCCTGTGCTCTGCCCAGATCATTCAAATCAGCATTTATACCCCTGCCTTGTACTATGCCTTGTCTGTTCAGTTCCGTTTCGCCGTGGCGGATGATATAAATTTGCTTCATATTTTATATTTATAGAGTGAATCAGTAAATATTGAGTGATTGAGTTCGACAGCAAATCCCATTCAAACTTCTATAAGTCACCCCTTCGATTATTAATTCACTACCGGTAGCTTGTAGTAAGCCGGTTTTTTTTCTTCTTCAAAAACTACATTTTCAAAATCGGTTACCACATTATATAAGGTATCGCGTTCAATGGCCTTCCTGCCCACCTGTTTAATCAGGTTAACCAATTCTTTGGTACTCATTGCCGGATTTTGCTCTTCGGCTCCAGCCATCGAATAAATTTTAGTTGTATCATCGAGTGTACCATCAATGTCATCCACACCATAATTCAGCGACAATTGTGCGGTTTCCCGGCTAATCATTGCCCAATAAGCTTTGATGTGGTCAAAATTATCCATATAAATACGCGCAATGGCATAATTTCTTAAGTCCTCAATTACTGAAACTTCAGGCACATTACTCATCTGGTTATGTTGATTCCTGAATTTTAAAGGAATGAAAGTCTGGAAACCACCTGTTCTATCCTGTAGCTCACGTAATCGCTCCATATGATCTACCCGGTGCCAAAATTTTTCGATATGGCCATAAAGCATGGTTGCATTGCTGCGCATGCCCAGCTTGTGCCATTCTTCGTGTATAGCCAGCCATTGCTCGCCGGTACATTTATCTTTTGCAATCTGGTCGCGTACTTCGGGGTGGAAAATTTCTGCACCTCCGCCTGGAATTGACTCTAAACCTGCTTCTTTCATCAGGCGCATTCCCGTAGCGTAATCGATCTTGGCTTTCTTAAAAATATAATGGTATTCTACAGGCGTTAAAGCTTTAACATGCAAATCCGGACGATGTTGTTTAATGGCCGTAAATAGAGCTGAGTAAAAAGCAACATCATATTGCGGTAAAACACCACCTACAATGTGTACCTCTGTTACCGGCTCACCATCATATTTTTTAACAATATCGAGCATTTGCTCCATGGTTAAGGCCCAGCCTTCTTCCTTTTGCTTTAATAAGCGCGAGTACGAACAGAATTTACAATCGTAAACACAAAGATTGGTCGGTTCTAAATGGAAGTTACGGTTAAAATAGGTTTTATCGCCGTGCTTTTGCTCTCTGACAAAGTTGGCCAAAACGCCAAGGTAGCCTAATTCGGCGTGTTCGTAAAGGTAAACGCCTTCATCAAAACTAATCCGTTCTCCGTGAAGAACTTTGTGTGCAATGTTTTGTAGTTCAGTTGATAAGTTGGTATCAGCTAGTATTTTTTCAACCTGATCAGTTGTATTCATTCCTGAAATATTTTGAACAAAAATACAATAATGGGGCGAGTTGAAAATCATTTTCTTGTAACAAACATCATTTAACATAGAAAGCGAGTATGAACTAAAGAAATATTTTCCGTGTACTTCTTGCTTCCGTGGCAAAAGATTAAAGAGGTACGTACACAGCGGCGTTGTAAAATAATAGCCACGGAATAAATTATCAAGATTACTTTCTGTGGCAAAACAGTTGTATAAAAAAAGCACCTCTTTTCAGAGGTGCTTCCGGATATGTTTTTCAAAGGTATGTATTATCTTGCAGCTGGAACAAAAGTTAAAATGATGTTTGCTGTTCTGCCACCGAATTCAATTGGCGATTTCAACACCATTTGTGTGCTCGAAAGCTCAGTCAATACCAAACGGTAACCTTCACTTACATTTTTAGCTTTATCACCTTCATAGATTTTTTTAAACTGGAAAGTCTGGTCTTTAGGTGCTGCCGACCAGAAAATAGTTTGCATCACCGATCCGCAGGTACTTGATGCTGGTAAGGTGTACGATCCGTTACCGCTGTTGGTTAACTTCCAGGTACTCCCCTGAAAACATTTATAAGATTTCTCTCCGAACAAACCTTGCACTGCGCCATCAGGCAAGCCTTCTAAAGCTACATTGCTTACTACCCAGTCGCGCACTACCGTACCCCTGCTACCAGTAACACCAGCGGTTACTCTTTTTGCAGTATTACAGCTTTGTAACATTACTAAAGTAGAACATGCGATTGCGATAGCTATAAATAATCTTTTCATTTTAGTTTAATTTAAATTTCGTCAAACTTGTTACATAAATCTTGCCAAAACCATTACGAAGCTTAAATTAGCAGCAAAATATTAAATTGTAATCTGATATTATTTCGATTAACCCCTATTATTATGAAACCCGAAACCCTTGCTATTCACGCTTCTAATCTGGTAAAGAGTACTACAGGCGATGTTACCCCTCCCATTAATCTGTCTACAACTTTTTTTCGCGATGAACATGGCGGCTATCCGGGTGGCCATATGTACAGCAGGGTAAGCAATCCAAACCGGTCTGCTTTAGAAAACACTTTAGCTAAATTAGAATACGGCGAAGATGCAGCTGCTTTCTCATCAGGTAATACTTCGGGAATGGCCTTGTTTCAGGCATTGAAAGCTGGGAGCCACATTATTGCTCCTGATGACATGTACTGGGGTTTTAAAAAACAATTACTTACTATCTTTGCTGATATTCTTGAATTTGATTTTATAGACCAAACTGACCTGGAACTGGTTAAAAATTCTATTAAATCCAATACCAGGCTCATTTGGTCTGAAACACCCTCCAATCCTTTATTAAAGGTCACGGATATTACCGCTATCGGGAAAATTGCCAAAGCAGCAAACATTACTTTTGCCTGTGACAGCACTTTTGCTTCACCTATTTTACAAAATCCAATTTTACTCGGTGCCGATATTGTAATGCACAGCAGCACCAAATACCTGGGCGGACATAGTGATGTTTTAGGCGGTATTTTGGTTACAGCCAAAAAAGACGAACTCTGGGAGAAAATTAAAAATGTACAACAAACAGGAGGTGCAGTACCTTCGCCATTTGATTGTTATTTATTAACCCGAAGTATCAAAACACTGGCTTACCGGATGAAGGGCCATTGCGAGAATGGCAAAAAAATAGCTAATTATTTAAATCAGCATCCGCAGGTTGAAGCTGTATTTTATCCCGGTTTAGTCACACATCCACAGCATGAAATTGCTAAAAAACAAATGAAAGATTTTGGCGGAATGATGTCATTCCTGGTAAAAGGCGGTGTTGAAGCAGCCAGTAAGGTGGTAAATAAAGTAGCCTTATTTGCACAGGCCACCAGTTTAGGCGGTGTAGAAAGTTTAATTGAACACCGTTTTTCAGTTGAAGGACCAGATAGCAAAACACCTAAAAACCTGTTGCGTATTTCAGTTGGACTGGAACACGCAGATGATATTATTGCCGATTTGGAACAAGCTTTGAGCTAGCAGCGAAAGGCTTAATTTGCGAGAAGGAACGACGAAGCAATCTTAATACTTTGGCTTACAAGCCCCCAAGTAAGATTGCTTCGTGCCCCGCAATGACAACCTTATTTCGGATTACAAACAGTAGTCAATTTCAGCCCGTAATTAGCTTCTAAAGGCTCGTTAGTTTGTGCTAAACGTTGTGAGCCAGTGTTTGCCGGGCACGCAATATCGCCCGCTGCATCATAAATCAATTTATTGCCATTGGCCAATAACTCTTTCGGTACATAAATCTGCACTTTGGTAATGGAATAACCAGAAGGGAAATAACGGATGTAATAACCATCAGGATGTTTGGTCCAGATACCACTGGGTACATCGCTTCTTGCTGGCGCCATTCCTGCAATAATTGCATATTTTTCCATATCTGCATAGGTATAATTGCCGGATGCCACCAACTGCCTGATGTTGTTTTCAGCCTCAAACACGGCTTTTACACCAGCCGGCAGCTGATCTTTAGCTTTCTCCATAACATCAAAAGGTAAAACACCCAGTGCGCCGCCCTCTAACTGTGTAAGTTGTTTTGGTGTAAGCAATTTAATTGCGGTAAGTTTAACCTGGCCACTGTAGTCGGCAAATTTTGTCCTCGCAATAATAGTCCACAATAAAACCTGGATATCATGTTGTTCTACTTCCGGGTGTTTTTCGGCACTTTTTAGTATTGACACCACAATCTCTTCTTTTGGACCTAAAACAGGTGCGAACATATAGCCATCTCCTTTAGATGGTGCAAAAGTTCCTGCTTTAAGGCAATAGCTTTTGTTTGTCATTTCGTAAAAACCCTCACAAAGTACGTAACCACCTTCCGGATTTTTAGGTAATAAATATAAAGGCTGAAACTTCTCTTTCGATTTGAAATCGGGCATCATCTCACCTTCCCGGTTTACATCTTCAAAACTGGTGGTAATGGCGGCAGGTTGTTTTAAAAATTTATCAACGCCCAAGGCTTTGGCACCTTGCGCCGTACCAACTTTCAATAATTTATCTTTTAAACCACCGAACTGGGCATTGGCGTTATTTAGACAGGCTACGGTAAACAGCAGTGCTAAACCGAAGAATTTTACATTTTTCATGATGATTAGATTTAGATAGGTAGCACAAACTTAAAGTTTTAACCGTTAATATTATATTAAAATATTTAAAACCATTTGGTTGTTCTAAATTAGAACACTCATTATCAGTAGCTTAATATAAATTCAAAATTTTATTTTGCAGATTAAAATTAAATTCAGACATTTGAAATATTATTTGGCAGAAAGCCAAGTAAAAGTCAATCTTCATAGGTTGATTTATAAAGAAGTGGCGAGAGACTGGCTCCATGACCCACTGGCAACCCTCAGAAAGAGAAGGTGCCAATTCCTGACCGGCTAACATGGTGTTATCTGGTGATATAAATTTTAACTGATGAAAACATTAAATCTTCAATCGCTAAGCGAACCCGGTTCAAACCTTAAAAAAGTAGAAAATCTTTCTGTCTCTTTTATGTGTTGCAATATGCAGGCGATTACTTGTATGTGCTGTTGCATACAGTAATTTAAAAATCTTCCCTTTTTGTATTTTCAAACTGGAAGGTCCCGCTAAAACGGGATACGCCTACATAGGTTTAACCTTTAATTTAGGTTAATCTGACCTCTAAAAATTATTCAACATTTAAAAATCAAGCATTAAAGATTATGTCAACTTCATATAAATTCGAAACTTTACAAATACACGCAGGTCAGGAAATCGATCCAACTACTGGTTCAAGGGCTGTTCCTATTTACCAAACTACTTCATACGGTTTTAAGAATGCTGAACATGGTGCCAATTTATTTGCCCTAAAAGAATTTGGCAATATCTACACCAGAATCATGAACCCAACCAGCGATGTTTTTGAAAAACGCATCGCAGCTTTAGAAGGTGGTGTAGCAGCCCTGGCGGTAGCATCTGGTCAGGCCGCGCAGTTTATTGCTTTAAACAATATACTGGAAGCCGGTGATAGTATTGTTTCTTCATCGCATGTTTACGGAGGCACCTATAATCAATTTAAAGTGGCATTTAAGCGTTTGGGCATCCATGTTGATTTTGCCAACCCGGATGTGCCTGAAGAATTTGAAGCTAAAATTACGGATAAAACCAAAGCCATTTATTTAGAAACAATTGGTAACCCGGCATTTAGCGTGCCCGACTTTGAGAAAATTGCTGCTATAGCCAAAAAATACGACCTCCCTTTAATCGTTGACAATACTTTTGGTGCAGCAGGTTATCTGTTTAAGCCGTTGGAACATGGCGCTAACGTAGTGGTAGAATCGGCTACCAAGTGGATTGGCGGGCATGGAACCAGCATTGGCGGTGTAATTGTAGATGGCGGAAATTATAACTGGGGAAATGGTAAGTTTCCGCAGTTTAGTGAACCATCGGAAGGTTATCACGGCCTTGTTTTCAGCGATGTATTCGGAATTAACGGTCCTTTTGGAAATATCCAGTTCATTATTCGTGCCCGTGTAGAGGGCCTGCGGGATTTAGGTCCTGCTATTGCACCTTTCAATTCTTTCCTTTTATTACAAGGACTTGAAACTTTATCGCTTCGCGTACAACGCCATGTAGATAACGCTTTAGAGCTTGCTACCTGGTTAGAAAATCATCCGGCCGTTAAAGAAGTTGCTTACCCTGGTTTAGCCAGCAGCAAATACAATAATTTAGCCAAGAAATATTTAAGCAATGGATTTGGTGCTGTTTTATCTTTCGAATTAAACGGCAGTAAAGAAAGTGCAACTCAGCTGATCGATAATTTAAAGCTAATTTCACATCTGGCCAATGTGGGCGATGCCAAAACTTTGATTATCCAGCCTTCGGCTACTACACACCAGCAATTAAGCGATAGCGAACAACTGGCAGCAGGTGTTAAACCCAATTCCCTTCGCGTATCAGTTGGTATAGAACATATCGACGATATTAAAGCTGATTTTGAACAGGCTTTTGCAGCCATTGGCTTATCAGTAAGCACAGCCAGTTTACAAGCCTAATTTTTTTATTACCACGACCATTATTTAGCATGAGCACCTCATCAACATATCAATACAATAAACAATTTAAGCTGGAAAACGGAAAAAAAATCCGTAATCTGCAAATCGCTTACCAAACATACGGCAAACTAAACGCAAAGAAAGATAACGTAATATGGGTTTGCCATGCGCTTACTGCCAATGCTGATGTTTTTGAATGGTGGGAAGGCTTGTTTGGACAAAATGCCTTATTTAACCCGAACGATCATTATATTATTTGTGCTAACGTTTTGGGCTCTAATTATGGTACAACGAATCCTTTAAGTACCAACCCGGTTAACGGCCTGCCCTATTACTTATCATTTCCACAGTTTACCATCCGAGATTTTGTTTCCGCTCATCAGCTTTTGGCCGCGCATTTGCAAATCGACACCATTAAGCTTTTAATCGGAGGCTCACTTGGTGGTCAGCAGGCGGTTGAATGGAGTATTAGTGAGCCCAATAAAATTGAGAACCTGATTTTAGTCGCTACTAACGCTGTGCACTCACCATGGGGAATTGCTTTTAACGAAAGTCAGCGTTTAGCCATTACCACCGACCGTACTTTTTATGCTAACAAACCTGATGGAGGGATCAAAGGTTTGAAAGCTGCGAGAAGTATTGCACTTTTAAGCTATCGTACTTACCATGCTTATGGCAGTACGCAGGTGGAAAGTGTAAATGATAAAACCGATAATTTCAGGTCTTCGTCTTACCAAAATTATCAGGGCGAGAAATTAACCAAGCGCTTTAATGCTTACAGTTATTACTATTTAACTAAAGCAATGGACAGTCACAATGTTGGCCGTAACCGCAAAAGCATTTCCGATGCCTTAAAGCTGATCAAAGCGAACACTCTGGTTATTGGAATTGAAAACGATTTCCTTTTCCCGATTTCAGAGCAAAAATACCTGGCCGATCACATTATCGGTGCAGAATTTGCCGCCATTCATTCTGAGTATGGTCATGATGGATTCTTAATCGAAACCAATGCTTTAACTAACATTATCGGCACTTTTATTAAAGAAAGCCGCGATAAGAAAATAATCAAGTTACAGCACACCGCTTAAAGGAGAAACACTAAAAAATTAATATAAACACCCCATGGATGCGAATCTGTGGCAAGAAACAACAAAAACAGATACCATTGGTGTAATCCGCCTATCTGTGTAATCACAAAAAACAATGAGCAAAAATTTAAAAATCGGTTTATTTGGTTTCGGAGTTGTAGGACAAGGCTTACTGGATATCATTCAGAGCCAGAATCTGAATCTTGAGATCATTAAAATCGCGATAAAGGATCCAAAAAAGAAACGGACACTCAATAAAGATTTATTCACTACCGATCGAAACGAAATACTGAACAATACCGAGATCAACACGATTGTAGAATTGATTAACGATGCTGATGCCGCATACGAAATTGTAACTACCGCTTTAAAGAATGGTAAAAATGTTGTTTCGGCCAATAAAAAAATGATTGCTACCCACCTAAAAGAGTTGGTAGATTTACAGGCTGAACATGGCACGTCACTGTTGTACGAAGGTGCAGTTTGCGGCAGTATTCCAATTATCCGTAACCTGGAAGAATACTATGACAACGAATTATTCCATGCTTTAAGTGGTATTTTTAACGGCTCATCTAACTACATTCTGTCTAAAATTTTTAATGAAAACCAGAGCTACGATTCAGCACTTAAAGAGGCCCAGGATTTAGGTTTTGCTGAGACTGACCCGACTCTTGATGTAGGTGGCTATGACCCTAAATATAAGCTGGCGATTGCTACTGCGCATGCCTATGGTTTATTTGTAAATCCGGATATTATTCTCAATATCGGTATCCAGAACCTTTCCCAGTACGACATTAAATATGCACGCGAGAAGAACTTTAAAATTAAACTGGTTCCAACGGCACGTAAAGTAAACACTAAAGATGTAGTAACTTATGTTTTACCAAAACTTGTGGCCAAAGATGATTTCTTGTATAATGTAGAAAACGAATACAATGCCGTTGCCGTACAGGCTGCCTTTGCCGATAAACAGTTTTTCTACGGAAAAGGTGCAGGTGGTCACCCGACTGGTGCCGCTGTACTTTCTGATATTGCAGCTTTGCGCTATGATTACCGTTATGAGTACAAAAAATACCACTCGGAAAACGGTGTAAAACATACGGAAGAAATTTTACTGGAAGTGTATTTACGCTATGCAGATGAAGAGCTGATCACCCTATTGGAATTCGATAACATCAGCGAGCGATATGCTGCCGATAGCTATAAATATGTGGTTGGAACACTTAAACTGGAAAGCCTCATCAAAAACCGTGAATTGCTTTTAGATTCGTCTGTTTTTGTGGCTTATACCGGCAGGCAGATTTACAAACAGGAGCTGCTTAGCGAAAACGTTTTTGCCGAAGAACTGGCAGCACTTTAAACTTAATTTTTAAGGTTAATTTTTTTTATTTGTTTTGTTGTTAAACATAAAGGCCGGAGCGATTCCGGCCTTTTGTAATTTATTTAACTTTTACATATTTTTCTACAATCACCCTATCCACACCTTCCCCTTCTACTTTTTCTATACCTTGCTGAATTAAAGTATCCTGCTTAATACTCAGCTTAAAATTAAAAGTGTTTCCCTCCCAGTTTTTATTTTTATAATATTCCAGGTGTTCAGTATAATTATCTTTATCCAGCTTAAAAGTTCCTCCGCCCGCATCAAAATCAGCAGTATCTTTCGGGTTAATACTGTGCTTTAAAAAGGCGAAATGGGTATCGTTAAACATTTTGATCATCTTCAACTTACCTTTATAATCGGTTACCTCGCTTTTGCCATGCTGCGTTGTAGTAGCTGAAACCAACTGCCAGGTGCCTTGAATATTCAAAGACTGATCTTTCTTTTTTCCTGCCGGGTCACTGCAGGCTGCCAGTGAGAGTAAGGCAAATCCCATTAAATAATTAAATTTCATAAGTAATCGATATTTGGTTAGTGTTTTTATTATCCGCGCCCTGCCATTTGCATCAGTTTGTGTGCTAAATCTTTGCCCAGGTAACCATCAATAATGCGGTGTACCAGGTACAGAATTGGGGTCATTAAAATTGCTACGATAAACTTATAGGTATACCCTACCAAACCGATAGCAAAAACCATTTTCCAGGTGTAATGATATTGCGGGTTAAGATAAAATGCTATAAAAATCACAACAAAGCTATCTACAAATTGAGAAATGAGTGTGGAACCGGTAGCCCTTAACCATAGTGCACGCTCACCGGTTATCTTTTTAATGCGGTGAAAGATCAGAACATCAACCATTTGACCAACAATAAAGGCGGTTATTGAGCCAACAATAATCCACATACCTTGCCCAAATATTCCTGCAAAGGCATTGTTCATGTTCAGGTCTTCGCCATTAATTTTTTGATGTACCCAGAAATCGGCAGCGCTTAAATGCATAGATCCCCAAACTACAATAAAGGCAAATGCGATTAAAATAGAAGTAAGAATGGATAAAAACCTTACCTGTTTCACTCCGAAATACTCGTTTATAATATCGGTCATGATAAAGATAATGGGCCAGGTTAACACCCCTGCCGACATCACAAACGACAGATGTGGCACACCTAACAGGTTGATATCAAACTTCTTCAGGCCAAGGGTTTCCTCTACACTGAATAATTTAACACCGATAAATTCTGATAATATAGCATTGGCCACAAAAAAACTACCCAGAACAAGTAATAAACGGCTTTCTTTTGTTTTAAAAGTCATAGGGAATAAATCTAAAGATAATCTGGCAAATTATCACAGAGATTATGTTTTTTAACAAGCAAGCTTACGTTCAATATTGCTTTCAACCTTGCTCTAACAATAAGCTACAATTTTTACAATCGCTCGACCCATAAATTTAGGTTAACAAATTAAATCTCCCAATCTTTGCGCCTCCGAAAAACTAACAGATTATGGCTAAGAAACAACATTTCTATTTAATACTTATTTTAGGTTCACTGGCCGCTCTGGGGCCATTTTCTATCGATATGTATTTACCAGGTTTTGTAGATATTGCCCAGGATTTAAAGAGTACCGAATCTGTTGTGGCACTATCGCTTTCAAGCTTTTTTATCGGGATTTCGGCTGGACAACTTTTATACGGTCCTCTGCTGGATAAATACGGCCGCAAAAAACCATTATACTTTGGTTTAGGGTTATATATCCTTTCCTCACTTTTATGTTTAGCAGTAACTGATGTAAATCAGCTTATTGTTTTGCGTTTTATACAAGCCATCGGAAGCTGTGCTACCGCTGTAGCTTCGGTAGCTATGGTACGCGATTTATTTTCTGTAGAAGAAAGTCCTAAAGTATTTGCTTCCCTGATGCTTGTAATTGCTGTTTCTCCAATGCTGGCGCCTACTGCCGGTGGTTATTTAATTTCGGCACTGGGATGGAAATATGTATTTGTATTTTTAGGCTTAATGGCTGTTTTAATGCTGTTGGCCTCTATTTTTAAATTGCCCGAAAGCTATAAACCCGATCCCAGTTATTCTTTAAAGCCGAAACCAATTTTAACCAATTTCTTTACCGTTTTAAAAGAACCTCAATTTTATACTTATGCTTTAATCAGCTCAATAACATTCTCTGGTTTATTTGCCTATGTCTCTTCCTCGCCGACTGTATTTATGAAAATTTACGAGGTAAGTAAAACCGGTTACGGTTGGATATTCGCGCTGTTATCGGTTTCTTTTATAGGGTCAAGCCAGATAAACAGTTTAATATTAAAATGGTTCAGCAGTAAAAAGATTGTCACTTGGGCTTTAATTGCACAATGTATTTTTAGTCTGGCATTTCTGATTTTTGCCTTAAATAACTGGCTGAACTTATACTCCACTATTGGTTTTATCGCCTTGTTCTTAGCTTGTTTAGGTTTAATCAACCCCAATGCAGCAGCTTTGTCACTGGCTCCGTTTTCTAAAAATGCGGGTAGTGCTTCCGCCTTAATGGGGGCTTTACAAATGGGCTTAGGTGCCCTGGCTTCTGTAATGGTAAGTTTATTTAGCGAACACTCCGTTGTACCTATGCCCCTGGTAATGACAGCAGCAGCATTTATTGCCTTACTTTGTCTGCTAATTGGTCGAAGGTTTATTATCACCGAGATAGCTGCAAGTGCAGATGCAGCAGTGGCTGGCCATTAAATGGTCACCAACAAAAAACGGTGACCAGGTATTTATTTCATTCACGAATAATTTAAGTTGCGTTGCGAAGAAAATAGTTTAAGTTGGAACAAGGCATAAATAGGTTAAAACGGATCATTGTCCATATAATTTTAACTTTATTTAAATTATTCTAGACCAAATTTTATATCAAATCATTGACACCATATTAAAGTCAGGGCTTAATTCGATATCAGCTTTTATTCATACAATCATTCAGAATAACAATTGCATCTGATCCTTTTAAGGGCTTTTCTATAGGCTTTAAGCTTTTTTTTCTATTTTCGCTAATAAGATGCTGAATATACAATCTAAACTTCCTGGGGTAAGTACCACCATTTTTACGGTGATGAGCAAACTTGCGGCAGAACACAATGCCATTAATTTATCGCAGGGATTTCCTGATTATGCATGCGACCCAGGCTTAATTGAACTGGTGAGTAAAGCGATGGAAGATGGTTTTAACCAATATGCACCTATGCCTGGCTTGCCCGTTTTGAAAGAAACCATTGCTGCAAAAGTCGAAAACCTCTATAAAGTAAAATACAATTCAGACACCGAAATTACCGTTACCGCAGGTGGTACACAGGCTATTTTTACGGCCCTTGCTGCCATAATCAATGCCGGCGATGAGGTAATCATATTCGAACCCGCTTACGATAGTTACGCGCCAACCATTAAACTGCTGGGCGGACTGGTTAAAACATATGAACTTGCCCCTCCCGATTATGCTATTGACTGGGATATGGTCAAGAAATTGTTTACTGCCAGAACACGGATGATCATCTTAAATTCGCCACAAAACCCAACAGGGAGCATTTTGTCTGCAGACGATATGAAAGCACTGATTAAACTGGTTAGTGGTACCGATATTTTGATTTTGAGTGATGAGGTTTATGAACATTTAATTTACGATGGGCAAAAGCACCAGAGTGTAATGTTATATCCCGAATTGAGGCAGCGGAGCTTTGTTGTAGCCTCATTTGGCAAGCTTTTACACGCTACAGGCTGGAAGCTGGGTTATTGCCTGGCACCCGAAAAACTAACCAAAGAATTCAGGAAGGTACACCAATTTAATGTTTTTAGCGTTAATAGTCCCATGCAACAAGCTATAGCTACGTACTTGCAAACCCCTGCAAATTACACCGGAATTGCTGGATTTTTCCAGGAGAAACGTGATTATTTCAGGAGCCTTTTTGCAGAAAGCAGATTAGAACTCTTGCCTTGTAATGGTTCGTATTTTCAGTGTGCAAGCTACCGGAATATCAGCGATGAAAAAGATACCGATTTTAGTATGCGGCTGATTAAAGAATTTGGCGTGGCCACCATACCTGTCTCTGCATTTTATCAGAAAGGTACTGATCACAAAATTATCAGGCTCTGTTTTGCAAAAAAACACGAAACGCTTGCTTTAGCTGCAGAGAAATTGAAGAATATTTAATGGCACCAAACTTATAAAGAAATGGAAGCACCTGTTTACACCCAAATCGAAAATCTGAAAGTAACTGTCTTTCAGGCCTACCTTTTTTGGGAAAACATTGATAAGAATCTCTTAAATCTGGCCCTTCGCCTGTCTATGGGCGTACGGGAAAAAACGGATTTAATTATCCTGCCGGAAATGTTCAACACCGGTTTTAGTATGAACTCATCAGCTTTAGCCGAAGAAATGGGTGGTAAAACCATGCAATGGATGCACAAAATGGCCGATTTATATCATTGCGTGGTAACTGGAAGCATAATTATTAAAGAAAATAACCAATATTATAACCGTTTAATCTGGATGGAACCAGATGGCCGGCACCAGCATTATGACAAACGCCATTTATTTGGCATGGGAGATGAAGACCAGCATTTTAGCCCTGGCAATCAAAAACTCGTGGTTGAACTAAAAGGCTGGAAAATCAGGCTGGCCATTTGCTACGACCTTCGTTTCCCGGTATGGTTGCGTAATGTGGATCAGGAGTACGATATTTTATTACTGGTAGCCAATTGGCCAGATAAACGTTCGGCACATTGGAAAGCCTTAATTCCGGCCCGTGCCATAGAAAATCAAAGCTACGTAATTGCGGTAAACCGTGTGGGCCACGATGGCAATCAGATTTATCATAGTGGTTTATCCATGTGCCTGGATCCATATGGAAATACCGTTTATTACAAACCTGAAGATGAAGATTTATATACTTTTAGTATCAATTACGAAGAGCTGGTTAAAATCAGGCGTCAATTTCCATTTCTTAAAGATGCAGACAGGTTTACCATTAGTTAGAAAATGACTAATGCTAAAATTGGGTTTTCAAAACCTAACTACTATTGACCAGTTAAACGATTTATTAACATTACACTTGTTGAATTAAAACTAAATCATTTTTTACAAGTTATAACTAATAATTAACCACTACCAATCAGCTAACATACATGTTTAACCGCCGTAAATTTATAAAAGCCTCTGCCCTTTCTGCAGGATTGCTGGCTATCGAAAAAAGCAGTATTACCAATATACTTCCGCAGAAAAAAAACAACCTTGCTAATTTCCCGATTGTAATCTCAACCTGGGATTTTGGGATTGCAGCCAATGCCGATGCCTGGAAGGTACTTTCAGCTGGAGGCCGTGCATTGGATGCTGTAGAGCAAGGTGTCTGGGTTCCGGAGGCTGATGAAAAAAATCAATCAGTTGGTTATGGAGGCTTACCTGATCGTGATGGTCGCGTTACGCTTGATGCCTGTATTATGGATGAACAAGGGAATTGTGGGGCTGTTTTAGCACTCGAGCACATCAAACACCCGATTTCAGTGGCGCGTAAGGTAATGGAAAAAACACCCCATGTAATGCTGGCCGGTGATGGTGCTTTACAATTTGCATTAGAACAAGGCTTTAAAAAAGAAAATTTACTTACCCCTGCAAGCGAAAAAGCATGGAAGGAATGGCTAAAAACAGCTAAATATGCTCCGGTAATGAATATCGAAAACAAGCTTTACCAAAAAGCTGCACCTCAAAAATTACCAGGGAATCAATATAACCACGACACCATTGGTATGCTGGCGATTGATGCCAAAGGCAATATTTCGGGAGCTTGTACCACCAGTGGTATGGCTTATAAACTTCATGGCCGCATTGGAGATAGTCCGATTATTGGCGCTGGTTTATATGTAGATAATGAAATTGGTGGCGCAACTTCTACAGGTGTTGGAGAGGAAGTGGTTAGAAATGTAGGTTCATTTTTGGTAGTAGAACTGATGCGACAAGGTTACAGCCCGGAAGCAGCCTGTAAAGAAGCGGTTATGCGTATCATTAAAAAGAAACCCGAGACTGCTAAAAATATCCAGGTTGGCTTTCTGGCGATTAATAAAAAGGGCGAATATGGCGCTTATGCCATTCAGCAGGGTTTTAGTTATGCGGTTTGCAATGCAGAAAAACAAGATCTCTTAATTAAGGGCAAAAGCTACTACTAATACAATTGCCATTATCAAAGCTCACATCTAAATAAAACATAAATGGGACTATTAGCAAAGATTTTCGGCAAAAAGAATGTTGCTGAGCGCAAAGGCGAACCAGATATGGTTGTTGTTCCTGAAGATAATGAAAAAATGGATTGGGCCATTGAAAAAGCTGGCCTTACCCTCTGGTATTTTGAGGCCAGTCTTAAAAATCCATTGCCTCAGCAGGATTACTTCTCCGTTAAAGTGATGATTATTGATGGGGATAACGGGGAACATATCTGGCTAACCGACCCTCATTTTGATGATGAAGGAAATTTATTCGGAACTGTTGGAAATGCCCCTGTTAATGTAAATAATGTAAAACTGAACCAGAAAATAGGAATTAAGCGCGAATTGATAACCGATTGGATGATTGTAGAAAATGGCCGTTTAATAGGAGGTTATACCATCAGGGCTATTAGAGACAATATTCCTGACAAAGATAAAATGGCCTTTGATCAACAGATTAATTTATATATAGATGAAGGTGTAGATCATTTCAAAGCAAACCTGGAAACCCCTGAAGGTGCAATCCTTTCATTGGAGAAAGCTTATAACTACAAAGATATCAATGCAGCTATGGATTGCAAAGATTTCTTTGCTGAGGCAGCTACACTACTTTCAGGTATGGATATGGACATAAATAAGGCTGTGATAGCTGAAACTGCAGAATTGTTAAAACTTTCTTTCATTAAAAATATAGAGGAAAACGGCTTTCCCGATTTTTCAGGTATCCATAATGCCTTTCCAGAACGCAAAAAGATCGATGAAACCCACTGGGTAATTACCGAAGTATGCTGGCATCCCGACGGAGGTAAATCTGTTCAGCAATTAAACACCTATAAATCGCCCAAAGGTTGGGTAGTACTCGGGCCAAAGGGGCCAAAAGCATAACAAAAGATATAACGCAACATGAACAATAATGAAATAGTTGGTGGATTAGAAGTGTGTGCTAATTCTTATAGCTCTGCCCTGGCAGCGCAGAATGGAGGTGCGATCAGAGTCGAATTTTGTGATAACCTGGCCGAAGGCGGTACTACCCCCAGCTATGGTCAAATTGCATTGGCTAAGAAAAATCTTTCCATAGCGATTTGGCCAATTATCCGTCCAAGAGGTGGTGATTTCCTGTATTCTGATATTGAGTTTGAGTTGATGAAAGAAGATATAATCGCCTGTAAATCTTTAAAATGTGATGGGATAGTTATTGGAATACTTCAATCCGATGGCAGTATTGATAAAACCAGGTGTGCAGAACTGATTGCACTTGCCCAGCCCATGGGTGTGGCATTTCACCGGGCTTTCGATATGAGTAACAATATGGATCAGGCATTGGAAGACCTTATTGAGCTTAAATTTAAGCGGGTTTTAACTTCAGGCGGAGCGGCAAATGCCCCATCAGGTATCAAGAAACTAGCCCAACTGGTTAAACAGGCCAATGGCCGCATTACAATTATGCCAGGTGCCGGTATAAATGAGGCCAACATACAGGAGCTGATCAGTCAAACAGGTGCCACAGAATTTCATGCTTCAGCAAAAGCATTTGTTGCAAGCAAAATGAAGTATAGAAATACCGAAACCAAAATGGGGAGTATTGAAGATGAGTACCGTTACGAATTAACATCGGAAGAGAAAGTTAAAGCTTTGACCAGCATTATCGGAAAGAATTTAAGTAAATAGTATTCAGTTAATTAGTATATTTAAGTAACCATTAACTATACTAATTATGATCAAAAAATTAATCCCCCTTTTTGCGGTGGCTTTACTTTTGGCGGCATGCCAGCGTAAGGAAGCAAAAACAACTGATTCGGTAACCACCGATACAACCAAGTACCCATATACGCCTAAAAAGGTACACAATTGGGAGATGAACAATGAACCTCAGAATATGATTGCTGCCATGAGTGCATTGAAAGGTTTTGCAGCGCTAGATACTGCTGCAGTTAAGCCTTTTTTGGGTGACAGCCTCTGGCTTATGGTAGATAACTATAGCTTTAAAGGAACCAGGAGTCAGTTTTTAAACGAAGCGCAACACGAAATTGACCGGTTTAAGCACGTCCAAATTGAGATGGAAGACATGGAATCGGTAATCAGCAAAGATAAATCAGAAGAATGGGTTAGTTTGTGGTATAAACAAATCTCAACCCTGAAAGATGGTAAAACAGATACTGTAAACTGCTTCAACGATTTTAAAATGAAAAACGGCAAAGTAGTGGGCTGGTCTGAATATGTGCAACATCCGATGAAAGGGAAACCTTGATAAGAAATTACCGTCAGCTTAACTTACGCAGCTTGTCCCGGTCTATTCATAAATTCCCGGAAAAAAGATCGTCATTGCTTCTTACTTTGCAATGACGATTGTCATAAAAGATAAAACACTAATTTATAATCCCTTAAAATCAGCAGGTAACATCTGATTTCACAGGTAATTAATCACCGCTTCCGGGAACGTAATGCAGGCCCGGTGTTAAATAATGCAATAGAATCACCCTGGAATAACGGTAGTTGATGGGCGATAAAAGCAATACACCACTTAAAATTAAAGCTACATAATACCATAGGTTTTCGTAAATTAACGGTAAACCCAAAATGTAAGATGCTACGCCAATTGTAATAATTTCGGCAACATTCATAGCATAACTTACAAACATGGCTACATAAAAGAAACCGGGTTCACGTTCAAATTTTAAGTTGCAATGCGGGCAATTGATATTTGTTTTCTGAAGTCTGAACGAATAAGCATTTCCCGTAAAAATATCGCCTTTGCGGCAACGTGGACATTTACATTGTAAAAAGGATTGAAATTTTGATAACTCAGCCATAATATTCTGATTTGATACTACAAAGTTAGGCTTTAATATCACACTAAATTATGATCTGTGTCATATTGGCGATTCATTGGTTAGCGAATAATTGCTGCACGCGCCTCTCAACGCATTCATAAACACTTAAGCCGACCTCGGGTTTATGAAGCTGGTGTGCCATGGAAAAGTTCAATATTGCTTCCGTTTGAAGCTTATTTTGCCCCTTTGATATTTAATAAGTTCAACGCCGCCCGAGTTTACTTCGGCATGAAGGTTTTATTCAGGTTCCTTAACTATTTTCCCTTTAACAGTTTTAATTAAACCTCTGCCAGCCAGCATTTTTACACCACGAATTACGGTCTCTACGCGTAATCCGGTCATGTCTGCCAGTTCCTGTCTGGTTACCTTTAAATTTTCACCAACAGCAATATCGTGCAGGAGATAATTGATGATGGTAAGTAAACGATGATCAGCTTTTTCATTAGCCAATTCTTCGAGCATCATTGATTTATAAAACAACCGGTGGCTTAGTGTTTGGATCAGATTCATGCTAAAATCTGGCTCGTCTTTAATCAGGCTAAAAAAATCATCCTTACTTACAGCAATCAGTTGTGAATCTTTATTGGTAATGGTAAATGCCAGGTAAGGCCGGTTAATGAGCAATGCAGGCTCGCCAAAGTGTTGACCGGCTTTAAAAACTCCCTGAATAAACTCCTTACCTTCATCACTCACGGTTACCATACGTACTTCACCCGATTTGATGAAATATACGTACCTGGGTTGCATACCGGGCTCGTAAATTACTGAATCTTTGGCATAAGCTTTTATTTTTAGACCCCGATCAACCAGCTGCTGAATATTCATTTTTTAGCTTACAGGTTGCTATCCTAAAGTTTCTTTCATTAAGCGGGTATAAAACTCTTTCAGCGTAATGCCCATGGCTGCCACTTGTTGAGGGATAAAGCTGGTTGCTGTTTGGCCCGGAATGGTATTGATTTCTATAAAATAGAATTTGCCGGTTTCGTGCTCCAGGAAGTAATCTACCCGAACCACCCCCCTGCAGTTTAGCTTTTTATATACATCAGTTACTACTTGCTGTACCCTAACCAGCTCTTCATCGTTCATGTTGCCCGGGGTAATTTCTTCTGTAGCACCAGGAGTATATTTAGCCTCAAAATCGAAGAATTCATTTTGCGGGATCACTTCTGTTGTTGGTAGCACAATAATTTTTCCCTCAGCACCAAAAATACCGATTGAAAACTCACGGCCACTTACAAATTCTTCAATCAGGATCTGGTTATCTTCTTTAAAAGCTTTTTCGATGGCTTCTTCGAGGTCATCGGCATGCTTAACTTTGGTCATGCCAATGCTGCTTCCCCCGCTATTGGGTTTTACAAAATACGGAAGCCTTAAATCCTGTTTAATCTGATTGATATTGTAATTGCCATTTTTGAAGATTTGTACTGATTTAGCGGTATGCAAATGATCAATCCCTTCAACAATTGCTTTCGTGTAACCTTTATTCATGGTAATCGATGATGTTAAAGCATCGCAGGTGGTGTATGGAATACCGATCATATCAAAATAGCCCTGCAATTTACCATCCTCGCCCGGCGAACCATGTATAGCAATAAATACACCGTCAAACTTTATTTTTCTCCCTTCGATGGTTAAAGAAAAGTCGTTTTTATCAATTTCAATTTTTACCGAATCGGCAGGCTCATAAAACCAGCCCTTTTCGTTCAGCATAATTTTATAAACATCGTATAATTCGGGATCAATATGTTGCGCAATGGTTGCTGCACTTTTTACCGAAACAACCCATTCGCCTGTGGTACCGCCTGTTAACAATGCTATCGTTTTCTTCATGTCTGAAATCCTTTTATAAATAGAAATTGAATATAAATATATCCTCAAAAATATAAATATCTTTGTGCTTTAGTTAATTTTGATGCGTAGAATATTCATTAAATAAAATGAAAACAATTGGACGGATAATTGCTTATGCAGGTATTCAATAATTTAAATTAGCTACATTTGAGCTTACACGCATACCCAAAATTTAAGATTCATGTCTAAATTTATAGATTACTTAAAAACGAAATCCTTTAGAAACAACATTTTAGCAGCCATTGTTACCGTTATTGTTTTGCTGCTAATCGCTTTTTTTAGCTTAAGATATTATACCAAACATGGTCAGGGTTTAAATGTGCCATTGGTTAAAGGCCTTCCATTTGAACAGGCCGTAAAAAAGCTCGAAGATGCCGGATTAAAATACGAAGTAGATTCGGTGTTTATTCTGGATCAACCGGCAGGCATTGTTATTGACCAGGATCCCGATCCTAATACTTTTGTAAAAGATAACCGCACCATATACTTGACCATTAATGCGGGTAAAACACCAAATACAAAATTCCCTGATATTGCGTTTAAAACACTAAGGGAAGCACAGGCGCTTATCGAAAGCTCGCGTTTAAAACTTGGCGATACAACTTACAAGCCAGATGTGAGTCGGGATGTAGTGTTGGAAGCCTCTTTTGGCGGACAACCCATCACTGCCGGTCAAATTGTGCCGGTGGGCTCACGCATCAACCTTGTTTTAGGCGATGGACGTGGAAATGAAGAAGTAGAAATTCCACAATTAATGGGATTAACCATGGATGAAGCTAAATTTAGCTTAAAAGGCTCAAATCTAAGTTTAGGTACGATTATTTACGACGGACCAATTACAGACAGCGCAGCGGCCGTAATCATCAAACAAGACCCGATGGTGGCTGATTCGGTAGCCAAAGTGGCTATTGGCACCAAAATAAACATTACTTTATCTAACAAACAACAATAATTACGCATAATATCCCGATGACCGAAGTAGAAAAAAAAAATATGAGTACTGGCAAAAAAGTAGTACTGGTAATTGCACTTATTGTAATATTAATTGGCGGTTACTTTGCATTAAACCTTTACAGGCTATACTTTGCCCCTAATGTTACCGAGAACCAAAAATACTTATACATTAAAACCGGAAGTAGCTACGATGACCTGCTTGCAGAACTAAAAAAGAAAGATCTTGTAAAAAGCATTTCATCTTTTACAGCGGCGGCCGGCAAAATGAACCTGCCAAATAGCGTAAAACCCGGTCGCTACCGCTTGTTAAAAGGAATGACCAACCGCACTTTGATTAACCTGATTAAAGCGGGTAATCAGGACCCCGTTAAACTGAAATTTCATAATATCCGCAAAAAGGAAAACTTTGCTGCCTATTTAGCCAGTAACCTCGAATCCGACTCTTTAAGTTTTATCAGTATGTTGGATTCTACTGCCCTTATTGCCAAATATGGTTTTAACCAGGATAATGTTTATACGATGTTTATTCCGAATACATACGAAATGTACTGGAATATTTCTCCGGTTGATTTCTTTGAAAGGATGCACAAGGAATATGATAAATTCTGGAATGCAGAACGTAAACAAAAAGCAGCCAGCTTAAATCTTAGCCCTGCGCAGGTTTATACCCTGGCTTCGATTGTTGATGGTGAAGCACTTTACGATAAAGAAATGCCAATCATCGCAGGTTTGTATTTAAACCGCTTAAACAAGGGCATATTGCTGCAGGCCGATCCGACTGTAATTTTTGCCAATAACGATTTCACTGTTAAAAGGGTAACCGGAAAGTTGTTGCAGGTACAATCGCCTTACAACACCTATAAATATGCAGGTTTGCCTCCAGGACCAATTATGATGCCGAGCATAAATGCAATAGATGCTGTGTTAAACCGCGATAAGAACAATTACATTTACATGTGTGCCAAGGAAGATTTCTCGGGTTACCATAACTTTGCTGAAACTAAGGCCGAACATGAAGTAAATGCAAAAAAATACCGTGAGGCATTAAATAAAAGGAATATATTTAAATAATGTATAGCCACAGTACAAAAATCAGGGTGCGCTACGGCGAGACCGATCAAATGGGTTATATGTATTACGGTAACTACGCCCAGTATTATGAAGTTGGCCGGGTAGAAATGCTGCGTAGTTTAGGCATGAGCTACAGCTCTATGGAAGCGGATGGCATTATGATGCCGGTTCTGGAACTGAAATGCAAATATATTAAACCTGCGCTTTACGATCAGGAAATTACTGTAAAAACGATTATAAAGACGTTACCCGGCATCAGGATCTTTTTTGAGTATGAGTTATACAACGAAAAAGAAGAGCTGATTAACCTTGGGGCAACTACGCTTGTTTTTGTAGACATGAAAAAGAATAAACCTACAAATCCACCCGAAAATTTTATGGAGAAATTATCGGTATTTTTTAATTAGTATCTATAATGGAATGGTTACACCGGCAGTTATTACATCTTAAACTCTATTCTAGGTTTATAGAATGGACCAAAGGATGTGTTTTGCCTGGTTTTAGCCCGCTTCCATTGTACACAGTTGCCACATTCTTTTTCAGGGAAATTGGCAAAGATACCCTGGTTAACAAGGCTTCATCGTTGGCCTATAGTTTTATGCTGGCTATTTTCCCGGGTATCATCTTCCTTTTTACACTCATTCCATTTATCCCGATAAAGGGCTTCCAGGATCAGTTGCTAAACTTAATACAATTGGTTTTGCCTCACAATGCTTTCGATGCTTTTGAAACTACCTTGAAAGACATTATCAAAAACCAGAACCGGGGTTTATTATCATTCGGTTTTTTATCGGCTATATTTTTTGCTACCAATGGCGTTAAAAACCTGATGAAGGCTTTTAATAAATCTTCGTTAATTATCGAAACCCGTAGCTGGATTAAACAAAGGCTAATTGCATTGGTTTTAACCACGATCATTTGTTTCTCTATTATTATATGTATCAGTGCAATGGCTTTAGGTGAAGTGCTGCTCACCTACATTAAGAATGAACTTCATATAAAAGATAGTATGCTAGTTTTTGTTGTAGGATTTACACGGTGGGCGGTACTGGCAATTTTGTATTTTATTACCATTTCTATCCTATACCGTTACGGTCCTTCGCATACCAAAAAATGGAAGCTTTTTAGTGCGGGTTCCTGGCTGGCCACCATATTGGCATTCTTAACCATCTGGGGCTTCTCTTATTACATTAACCATTTTGGTTCTTACAATAAAGTATATGGCTCAATTGGCACTTTAATCGTGGTGATGATCTGGCTTTACCTCAACTCCTTGATTTTATTGCTAGGGTTTGAGCTAAATGCAAGTGTGGATGTGAGCAAAAGGAGTGTAAAAATTATCAGGCCAACCTTCAATCTCTTCAAAAAATCTGAGCCTATTGAAGAAAATATCCAGAAGAAATAATTTTTTCTCCCTCTGTGTTAAGTAATTATCAATTTTATATAAAAAAAACACAATCATAGTTTGCAGATTTAGCCGGAGTTTGTACTTTTGCCTCCGGAAAGCTGGCAGAGTGGTCGAATGCGGCAGTCTTGAAAACTGTTGACTGTAACAGGTCCGGGGGTTCGAATCCCTCGCTTTCCGCCAGAAAAACAGAGCCCGACAATAGTCGGGTTTTTTGTTTTCAAGGATTTTCTTTAAGACTCCATGCTAAAGTTGGAAACCGAAAAACCTGCGCGCGCATGCATATATCCTTTAATAGGGGTTAGGTAAGTGTGCTGCTATTTTTTCAAGCATAGCTTTTTCTTTACTAATTTCTATATATTTAAGCATGACAAATCGCTTTCTCCTATTATTTTGGTTGTTTCCTGTGTTTTTAAGTGCGCAGTCACATATTGAACCATTGCCGCCCTTTGGCAGCACGCTCGATTCTATACGTAAGAACACCCATTTTGTAATTGAAAAGTTGGCTTCCAGTTCTGCCTGGATAGTTCATGAATATGATGCACAGGATAGTATAATGACTATAGGAACCTTTCTGGATGAAAAATTAACTATAGCATCCGGAAGATTCAAATACTATAATTATAGTCCCCCACATATACAAATTACCTATGATTATGTTACCCATAAAACAGATTCTGTAATTGTACCGGCAAAAAATTTCCTGTGTAAAGTTGGATACTATATTAATGGGGAAAAAACAGGCATCTGGACTACTTTTAACGCTTCAAAAGAAAAATTATTTGTTGAAACATTAGAACATGGAAAGATGAATGGTTTATACGAAAGTTATAATCATGGAATAGTATCGATAAGGGGAAATTATGTTGATGATATGAGAGAAGGCGAATGGCATATATTATCAGGAAGCGGTGATATTATCCAAACCGATATTTACAAACACAACAAAATAATTAAAACAATCCCCTCTATTAACGAAAAAAAGAATAAATATAAGCACATAACTGACCCCCGCCCCAAGTATAACTTTATTTATTACTTAAATGCCCAGCTTTCGAAAAAAGGCATCAGCCAATCTGGCACAAAAAGGTCGCTTTATAGTTTTACTATAGATACAACGGGACGAATTATACAACCAAGTGTAAGAACATCGCACATTACCGATGAAGATATAAATTTTGAAGTAGATAAGGCTATTATTGATGCTATCTTAAACGCACCTCCCTGGATTCCGGGAGAAGGAGATAAACAGAAGATAACGGTAAGAATACCGCTCCAATTAGATATTGAATATAACAAAAAAAGCATAAGTGTTTCGCTGGCAAGCCCTTCTAATAATTAAGTTAAGCCCATATCATTTAAACAGTCAACTCTGGAATAATTATATAGAAGAAATAATTTTTATTTGATTGTTAAGCTGAATTTTATATAATTCTATAATTAGTTTATATAATTTTAAGATATTGAAGTATCCCTTAATCTAATATTTATCTTTGCTTTGCATTGAAAAACTTAAGAGTAGATATCGTTGCAGTATTGCTATTGTGTTTGGGTACTTTTTTAGTCCCTAACCTTAGTTATGCGCATAGTACAAGGTCAGCTGAAACAACGCATATTTCCTGCTCAAAAACTGAGGCAAAAAAAACAGCAATAAATGATTGCTGCCAATCAAAAGCCAATAAAAAATCGAAACACTATAATTGTAACAATAAATGCAAACATACCTCTTGCCGCTGTTGTGCTTCCGGCCCTACCGTAAGCCTGGCTATGGTATGCGATTTGAAAGTGATCAATCAGCCGCTTACTGTTGAAAAACAGCCAATCGGTTATAAACAATCCAATTATTCTTTTGGGTTAATATCTATCTGGCAACCGCCTAAAATAGCTTAAATTAATGGCTGCTTAGCCATAAATGCGTCCTTATTAAAACAAGGATAGCTACTTATTAATTAATTTATAGCATTCAAAAATCATCACAATGAAATTGACATCAAAAATATGGGTGATACTGATCTTATTATTATCAGTCTTAAACACCTTTGCCCAAATTAAAAACGCACAAACAGTTAGCATCGGGGTATCAGGAAACTGTGAAATGTGCAAAAAAAACATCGAAACCGCCGCGAATGTAAAAGGCATTGTTGCGGTAGACTGGAACAAAACATCCACAATGGCCAGTATTATCTACAACAGCCAGAAAACAAATGCCGATGAAATATTAAAGCGAATTGCTTTGGCCGGATACGATAATACCATGTATCTGGCACCTGATGAAGCTTATGCGAAATTACCGGAATGCTGCCAATATAAGCGGACGCTAAAACCAGTGAGTAAAATGAAAGAAGCGCATGCAGAAAAAGCCAATCACGATCATCAGAATATGCCGGCAACGACCACAGATACATCACCGTTGAAAACCATATTCGATGAGTATTTTGCGATTAAAGATGCACTGGTAAAAACAGATGCCAATGCTGCTGGTCTTAAAGCGACAGCCTTACTTAAGGCCATCAAAGCAGTACAAATGGAGAAACTAAGCCCGGCTGAACATACTGCCTGGATGACTGCGGTAAAAGATTTGACTGCTGAGGTAAGCAATATGGCCAAATCAAAAGATGTGGATGTACAAAGGCAGGCCTTCTCATCGCTTTCTGTAAGCATGTATGCGCTTGCTAAAGTTACGAAACAAGGTGAACCCGTTTATTATCAACATTGTCCCATGTATAACAGTGGCAAGGGGGCGAATTGGTTGAGCAAACAAAGTGCGGTTAAAAACCCTTTTTACGGCTCAAAAATGTTGACTTGTGGTAGTACAGTAGAAACATTAAAATAACCGTAACTAATATAAGAACGAACTCATGAAAAATATTTTTTTCCCCATAACGTGCTTTTTCATTATGGCAGTTGTACTAATTTCCTGTGGTCAGCAATCAAAAAGAACTGATAACGGGCCTAAAAAAGATCTGGCAAAAACAAAACCTGAAGGTATGTTATTGTTGGCTTACTTAGATTTAAAAAATGCGCTGGTAGTTGATGATGCTACTGCAGCAGTTAAATCTGGTAATCAGTTATTGGCTGCATTAGCGCATCTGGATCGAACCAGCACAGCGACTGCTAAATCAAACAACTATGCGGAAATAGTTGAAGACATAAAAAAAAATGCTACACATATTGCCGCAAATGCCGACCGGATAATACATCAAAGAGAGCATTTCGAATCATTGAGTAATGACGTTAATGATCTTGTAATCCTGTTGGGCGCACCACAAAAATTATATCTAAATCGTTGCCCTATGTATAATAACGGCAAGGGTGCCATTTGGCTTAGCGAAACTAAAGCAATTAAAAACCCCTATTATGGTAAACAAATGCTAACCTGTGGCGCTATAACAAAAGAATATTAAGATGAAAAAGATGCTGAAAACAGGAGCTTTCCTGCTGTTATTTATCTTCTTACTTCTTCAATTTTACCGGCCTGTTCTGAATACCAATCTGGAACAGGCTGGTTCTGCAGGATTTGTGCGGTTTTACAAAGCGCCGGTTGCGATAAAAAATATTCTGGTAAATTCATGCTACGATTGCCATAGCAACAACACCAATTATAAGTGGTACCAGTATATCCAGCCAGTGCAGGCGTTTACCAATGTTCACATTAGTTCAGGAAAGGAAGTACTTAATTTTAATGAATGGAACCGTTATTCAGGCAGGAAACAAAACAGATTATTGCAATCAATCAAAAATCAGGTCGAAAGCAAAGAAATGCCATTATCTTCATACACAGCTTTACATCGTAATGCCAAATTGGATGATGTACAAATAAAAACATTAGTTAATTGGCTCGAAAGCCAAAAGACATTAAACTAAAGAATATCAGATGAGTATATATAAAAAATTCACCAGAATAATTCTACAGGTACTTTTGCTGCTAACTTGCGTCCAACCTCTTCTGGCGCAAAAAGTAGTACGCTACCACCTTTATGTAAAAGATACACTGGTAAACTACGCCGGAAAAGAAAAACGGGCTATAGCCGTAAACGGGCAAATCCCTATGCCTACCCTTACCTTTACCGAAGGCGATACTGCAGAAATTGTGGTACACAACCAGCTCAAAGAAAATACTTCACTGCATTGGCATGGTGTATTCTTACCCAATAAAGAAGATGGGGTTCCCTACCTTACCCAGCAACCTATAAAGCCCAGTACGATACATACCTACCGTTTTCCAATCATTCAGAACGGAACACACTGGTACCACTCGCACTCGGGTCTCCAAGAGCAGATTGGTATGTACGGCAACTTTGTAATGAAGAAACGGAACACAGATAAAACCTTTCGGAAAGGAATAGATGATTTGCCCGCAGTGCCCGTCGTACTCAGCGAGTGGACAAATCTTAACCCTGATAATGTACACCGCATGCTACATAACGCCAATGATTGGGCTGCCATCAAAAAAGGAGCTACGCAATCTTATGCAGAGGCAATTAACCAGGGGCAGCTTAAAACGAAGTTTAAAAACGAATGGAAACGGATGACCGCGATGGATGTTAGCGATGTTTATTACGATAAGGTACTGATGAATGGCCAGGTTAATACGGAACTAAAAAGTATAGCTGGCAAAACCTTAAAAGCGGGTGACCGTGTCCGGCTTCGCATTTCGAACGGCGGCGCGTCTTCTTATTTCTGGTTGCGCTATGCAGGCGGTAAAATGACAGTTGTAGCCAGCGATGGCAATGATATAACACCTGTTGAGGTTGACCGGTTGATTATTGCGGTATCCGAAACTTATGATGTGGTACTTACTATACCCGAAAGCGGAGTGGCATACGAATTTATGGCCACCACCGAAGACAGAACCCAATCTACCAGTTATTTTATCGGCAATGGTATTAAACAGTTGATTTCGCCCTTACCGCGTCTTAAGTATTTCGATGGCATGAAGATGATGAACGATATGATGAAGATGAATGGCGATCTTGATGATATGGGCATGAAAATGAGCCTTAACCAGATGGACATGAATGTGGTGATGTATCCGGAAATTACCGGAGAGGCATCCAAAACCAAAGCACACAATATGAAAGGGATGAGTATGGAACCTGATCCAAACCGCTACAATGCAAATGCGTTAGGTGATATTGTAACCCTGAATTATGCCATGCTTAAAGCACCGCAACCTACTACACTACCTAAAAACACGCCTGTAAAAGAACTCAAATTCACCTTAACGGGTAACATGAACCGCTATGTTTGGAGCATGGACAATAAAGTATTGAGCGAAAGTGATAAAATCCCCGTAAAAAAGGGAGAAGTGTTGCGCATTACGCTCTATAACAATTCAATGATGCGCCACCCGATCCATTTACACGGTTTTGATTTTAGGATAATTAACGGCCAGGGCGAAAATGCACCACTTAAAAACGTGCTCGATATCATGCCAATGGAAACCGATACCATTGAGTTTCTGGCCAACGAAGAGGGCGACTGGTTTTTTCATTGCCATATTTTATACCACATGATGGCCGGTATGAACCGTGTGTTTGCAGTTGGCGACTATCAGAATCCATTGCTGCCTGATAAAGCCATGGCCTACCGGGAGCTACAAAAAGAAAGTAACATGCCACATTTTATGGCTCAGAACGACTTTGCAACAAACGGTAATGATGGTTCGGCGATGTTGCAAAATGCAAGATGGTCAGTAGGTACCGAATGGCGCCTGGGTTATAGCAATATGCATGGTTTTGAAGTAGAAACACATGTGGGCCGATACATTGGCAAAATGCAATGGTTAATGCCTTTTATTGGTTTCGACTGGCGTTATCGCAAAATGGGTATCGATGAACATGAAAAAAATATCTTTGGCCAGGTAAACAAAAAAGATAACAGAAGTGCCCTAAGCCTGGGTGTTATGTACACTTTACCCCTGTTAATCGACTTCCAGGCTGAGGTTTACCATGATGGTATTGTGCGTTTGGCATTAATGCGTGAAGATATTCCGGTATCTAAAAGACTAAGGGCAGGTTTTATGGTCAATACAGACCTGGAATATATGGCAGATCTGAGGTATGTGATAAACAAGAATATGGGTATACGTACCCACTATGATAGCGATATGGGATTTGGTTTAGGCTTATCATTAAACTACTAAGCGATGCGCTGAAACAAGAAAAGGCCACTCCTTTCGGAGCAACCTTCCCGTTTCTTTGAATTAAATTTTTAATACGGCTGTCTCACCAGATGTCGTCCCAAGTCTGCAGAATGACATTTAGTGAGACAGCCATTATTTTTTTCCGTTCATATCCATAAAAATAGATTTAATACCTTCCAAGAGTTCTTTTCTATCGCTGGCCAGCACCAGTGGAAACCACTCGTCCGTATGTAACTCTACCACATGCTCATGGATGAGATAGTGCCTTCCCGACCTAACCCGGCGCTTATTACCCGGAATAATGGTTCCAGACAACATTTTGATTATAATCTTCGTAATCATCCTGATGTATTTAGGAGAATCCTCATACTTACAATCAATAAAGAGAATCCACAATCCATTCATGGTATTATACTGTATACTTGCTTTCATGTATAAAGCTTATTAAAAGATGATTACTTAATATACCAGCAGTTATAGGCTAAAACCCCATGCAATTCGAAAGCCTACGAAATTATTGGTGTGATCGCACTTATAGTATTTGCCGTTACTCTCCCAACGCAGACCGGCATCGATGTAATTATTGTTATGGAGATAAAATATCATTCCAAACTGCGGCGCATAAAGAAATGCCGCCTTTTTGCCTTCCACACAGTTGGTTTTATTCATCAGGAAAGAAAAACCGATTTCAGACTGTAAATAGAGATTACTTCTGTAAAAATATTTCAAACCAGCTTTCACGGGGATAAGGTGAAGGTCGTCTACCAGATGGGAATACGTACCTGAAACAAAAATATTGTTAAAACCAGTATTTGTTGTAGCATACAGAATACCTTCGGTAATGGGAAATTCGGCTTGTACAGAAACACCAAGGGGTGCTTCATATTTTTTAGCTAAATAACCAGTGGCTAAACCAGTTTCGATACCTACCGAATAGCGAATACCTGTGCCACTATAAACTTGCGATTGTGCATGTACACCCTGAAAAATAAATAATGATAATAGCAGAGTTAATGCGTTAATTGTTTTCATGATTTCAAAAATTTAGTTAATAGAAATCCATTACCATAAACAGTATGTTGTGGTAAAGCTTTAGAGAGTTAAGAAATAATATTGATGGCTTTTTACAGGAATGATATAGCCGGGAGGAAGTATTGGTTTACGAAGTGAATAATCAGAAAATAAGTATTAGCTTACGATACAGAGCGATTGCTGTTTCTGGGCATGGTATGGTGTGCAACGGTTTCGGAAACCGTTTTTTCCAAATTGGTATGGCTTAATATTTCGTTATACTTTTCGAGAAGTTTAATGTATTTATTCATCCAGAAATAGACGGAGTTGGCATCGCCTTTAGCAAAATCTTCGGTGTGCGCATCAAAAGCTTCTCTGATATTGTTACTGGTTTTCGCAAAGGTTTCGGGCAACTCTACCGAAAAATCATGGCCGATTACACTGCCTACTTTCCATATAATTTCGGGATTGAGGCTCTTCTGATCGAACCAATTGTAAATTGTTCTCCTACTTACATTTAATTTACGGGATAATTCACTTATTCCCATACGGTCCCGGCGCACAACGCGCTCCAGAACCTGACCTACATTTAAACTCATAGCGATTAATTTAATTTAAAACAAATATTAAATTTAATCAACGTTCGGGGACGACTATGTTACTGCAATTTAATAAAATTTTTGTTAAGAAAAGCAAAATATAGTTACAGTTTTAACACTGAAATAATCAATTGGCAATCAGTAAATCAAGCTCTTCGTAGCGCGAATTGTTGCTGATATAATCGGGTATAATTTCTTTCATTTTCTTTACCATATTCAGGTCGTTTCCATCATTATTTAATACAATCAGATCTTTAATAATCTGGTTTACATACAGATAATTATAGGCTACCTTTTGCGAAATTTTAATTTTAGGATGATGTGTGGCCATAATTTCCTCTTCTATTAACAAAAGTTCTTCATATAGCTTCTCTCCGGGCCTTAAGCCGGTAAAAACAATATCGATGTCGCTGTAAGGTGTTAAACCAGCCAACTTAATCATATTAATGGCTAGATCTACGATTTTAATTGGTTTGCCCATATCAAACAAAAAGATCTCCCCTCCTTTGCCCATAGCCCCGGCTTCCATTACTAGCTGTACTGCTTCGGGGATTGTCATAAAATAGCGGGTTATTTCAGGATCGGTAACCGTTATTGGTCCCCTGCGCTCAATCTGGCTTTTAAACCTCGGAATTACAGAGCCATTGGATCCTAACACATTACCAAAACGGGTAGTTACAAAGCGTGTGCGTGAAGCATGCGTAGTAATTTCGCCATTTGGCAAGGTTTCAGGGCTGTTTAAAGATTGGATATAAATTTCTGCCAAACGTTTTGAAGCGCCCATTACATTGGTAGGTTTAACAGCTTTATCAGTTGATATCATCACAAACTTTTCCACACCAAATTCCATCGATACATCAGCCATGTTTTTGGTGCCTAAAACATTGGTTAAAACCGCTTCCGCCGGATTATCCTCCATCATAGGCACATGCTTGTAAGCCGCAGCATGAAAAACAATTTCAGGTTTGTATAATTCAAACAGTGTACGAATCCGGTTTACATTCTGGACATTAGCCATAAAAATTTTTACGTGGGCAGCCTGGAAATTATCTTCAAGCTCTAATTTCAGATCGTGTAAGGGTGTTTCGGCCTGGTCGCAAAGAATAACCATTTTAGGGCTATAGTGTAAAGCCTGCCTGACAATTTCTGATCCGATAGATCCTGCAGCACCTGTAACCAAAATACATTTACCACATAAATCCTTGAGGATATTCTTTTTATTAAGTTTAATCGGATCGCGCTCTAAGAGGTCTTCGATTTTTAAATCCCTTAACTGGTGCGAATCGAGTTTGCCATACAGCCACTTATCAGATGGCGGCACCATAATCACCTTAATTCCCTGGTTTACACAGGTATCGATAATTTTCTTTTTGTTCAAGGTGTTTAAAGCGTCCTCAGCAAACAATATTTTTTTGATACCATGTTTTTCTTTTAAAAGCTCGACTGAGCATGAATGGTATACCTTTTTTTGCTCCAGGTATTTGTCTACACGGTCGCGGTTATCATCAATAAAACCAATAATGTTCAGATTTGAATCTTCATTTTGTTCGATGGCATTTTTAATCAGGATGGCTTTTTTTTCTGAACCATAGATCAGGATATTTTCTTTGGTTTCAGATTTAAGTTCTTTAAAAAAGTAAAACACCCCTTTTACCAGCGTACGCATTAAGATGAGCAGTGACGAAGAAATAAAGAAATTCAGGATCAGGGCTTTGTCCATTTCGCTCCAAAGCAGTTGAAATCTTTGCGAAAGGATTTTATTTACGCCAATAAAAAGTAAACTGGTTACAAAAACAGCCAGAAATACCCTTAAAATATCTTCAGTATTGGAATAGCGTATAATACCGGTATGGATACGCAAGGTAATGAAAACACCTGCTGCAATGACACAGTAAAGGCCTACATACATCATGTTACTGGCATTAAAAATATCCTGGTAATTGAGTGTATGGGTTAATAGAATAGATATAAACAGGGTCCAGACTACAATCATCTGGTCGATGAGCAAAATTAACCATCTGGAGTGCGCTTTGTCGGGGAAGAAAAACTTTTTCATAATTGAGAATCATTAAATAAAGTAATTGTTATTACTGGGGGATCATTCGGTATAGGGGAAAAAAATCGGTAGTGTCCTGGATATCGATGCCTGATTTTTCTACCAGTTGGTTGTAAACTGATTCGTTAGCAATGTAACGCCAGCTATAGTAGTCTAAAATCAGGTTCGAAAAACCCCGCTTCCATTCAAAAAGCGAGTTTTCTTTAAAACCAAGACCTCCACCTAAATGATAATATTTCATATTCCATCTCCTGCCTAACTTGCTCACTTCATCAATCAGGAATTTAGCAGGCGAATATTTGAGGTGGTTAATGTTGGTGGCAATTAAATGCCCCTGGAGAATGCCTTTGGTAAGGCTGATAATGCTTCCGCAAGCTATTTCATCACCTAAACACACCAATACCAGTTTACAATCAAATTCAGTTGAATTGATAAGCTGGGTAAAATAGGCCTCATCAAACAGGTAAAACTCAGTAGCACTTATGCGCCCCATATTGGCCTGGTATAATTGAGTAAATGTAGCTATATCCTCTTGTTTGCGGCTTTCGCACAAAGTATACCCTAAACGCTGGCATTTCTTAATGCCATCCCAGGTGGTTCCTCTGTATTGTTTACGCTGTTCTTCGATAGTTTGCTGCAGGTTAATGGCAATGGTTTTTCCATTTTCATAAAGTCCGCTAGTTCTTTTTAACAGTTCAGTCTGGTTAAAAAAAGGATGTAGTTTAGAGAAAACAGAAACATATTTACCCTGATGCAAAAACGCCAGAAAAGCATTTAAAAAATTATCTTTTAAAGTATCTGGCTGCTGATCGAATTTAAGATTCGATATCGGCCCGGAATAACCATACACACAATGCAAATCACGATAAATGGTATCTGCAATTGGTCGTTCAAGCAATGGCAGGGCGATAAAATTGCCCGCCTCTTCGTAAACAAACAAAATGGGTGTTCCGTTGGTCGCCATTGCATGATACTGCCAGCTATGATAAAAATCATAGTCGACAGCAAGTTCCACATACTTTATCCAATCAGCTTTTTCTGCCAAAGTTAATTGCAAAGTTGTGCCGGTAGCATTATTTTCGATCAGCATAATCATAACCTAAAAAATAAATAATTAACTATGAAGCAATTACGGGACTACGGTAGAGTGGAAAAAAATCAACATTGGAGTAAGGATCGAGCGATCGCTTGTTTAAGAGGGTATTATATAATTCGTTATTGGCTATATATCTCCAGCTGTTAAATTCAAAACAAAGGTTAGAAAAACCCATTTTCCAGCCGAAGAGGGTATCCTCTTTAAAATTGACACCACCACCGAGGTTAAAATATTTATAGCCCAGCTGGCGACCTGTAACCGTGATTTCATCAGTTAAGAGTTTAGCAGGCGATTCGAACAAATAAGTAGTACGGGTTGCCAGCAGGTGTACCTGCATAATTTCGTTGGTGCATACCACAATAGCACCTGAAATGGCAATACCATCTTTATATACCATAAAGAGCTTACTGTCAAACTCATCTGAAGTAAGCAAAGCAACAAAATAAGCGTGATTAAAAAGGTAACTGTCTTTAGCACCAATCCGCAGCATATTTTCGGTATATATTTCCGAGAAAATTATGGCATCATTGATATCCGTAGAAATTCTTACCTCATAATCGCGTTTTCTTAATCGCCTGATTTTCTCTTTAACACTCTTTCGGTATCCTGCCCGCTGACTTTCTATGCTGGTGGTTAAATCGATGGCTACAGTTTTTCCATTGGCATATACCCCAGAAAACTTTTCCATCAATCTCTCCTGATCGAAAAAAGGATGCAGACGTGAAAATACTGTAACGTTTTGTCCGGTTTGCAGATAGGCTATAAAGGATGCTTTAAAACGTTCCATAAAATCATCGTCGAGCGATTTAAAGTCCATGTTCGAAATAGGTCCGGTATAGCCGTAAACTGATGTAAAATCAAAGAAGTCCGAGCCGGGAATATTTCGCTTTAACAGTGGAAAAGCAATATAATTTTCGTTTTCCTCGTAAACAAAGAGTATGGGCAAACCGCTTTTATCTAACGAATGGTAATACCAGGTGTGATAAAAATCGTAATGCAGTGCATGCTTCACATAGTCTGTCCACTCCTGCTTTTCATTGATGGTAATAATCTTTCTCATTTGGAGCTTATTAAAGTTGGTAGATTAATTAATGGCCAATAAAACCGATGAGTTGATAGCCATTTTTATAAAATCATGCTCTTGAGAAATGCGTTCGAAACCTACTTTTTTATAAATGGCATATGCAGCCAGGTTATCGGCATGTACTTCTAAAAAAACATGTTTAAGATTAAGGTTATAAAAGGCATATTTTAAGAGCATTAACGATGCGCTATAACCTATGCCTTTGCCCCAGTATTTTTTTTCACCAATAAAGAGGTGGAATTCTGCTGTATCATTATTAATATCGAGCAATTGGATGTTACCGATATATTCGTTTGTATTTTTAATGCAAATGGCGAAACGTTTTTCGTTAACGGCCTTCATTTTATTTGCAAGCCAGGCTTGCTCCACCTCCACTGTAATCTGATCTTTTAAAACAAATTTGGTGTACGACCATACTTCGGGATCGTTGCGCCATTTATAAGATACATTAGCATCTTTCAACTCTAATGGCCTGAGGTAAATTGGAGTGTTCATATTAGTGGTTTTAAAGCATTAACCATAACACGCATATCGTCTAATCCATAACGGTGATCTATAGGCAATGCGATCAGCTTTTGTGCCAGCGTATATTCGAAACTATCAGGACTGGCCCATTCGTAAACATTTGGCCAATAGGTGGCCACAAATATTTTTTGTTTAATGAGTATTTGTTTTATAGAAGCATCTTTGCTTAAAAACGGATACACCATTGGAACATCAGCGGAAGCTAAATTTAAATGCAGCAGATTTTTATCGCCAAGGTGTTCGGCTAAAAAAGCAAAGTTTTCTCTTCTTATCGCTGCACATGCTTCATAATCAATGCCCGACAGCATGGCTGTAGTTAAGGCTGACATCTTTTTAATGTCGTTGTAACACAGCACTTTATTGTTTTCTATATAGTCATTATAGGCTTCCTCTATGTTGATGTCGATACTTTTAATCAGGTGCGAAAAGCGGCTGATCGATTGATCCTGGTTTAAGTTCTCATTTATGGGGGTTGCAATATTAAGGTAAGCACCATCGGGTACCCCAAAAAATTTACGGCACGAATAAAAAGTATCGGCATTGGCAATCGGTTTGCAGAAAAAGGCCTGAGCGTTATCGATAATAAGGTTTCTGATCTCTTTGGTTAAGTGCTTAACCGTTTCTGTTTTTAAACCATAATAATTAGTATACAATAAACAGCTGTCTGCTGCAAGGGCAAAATCTATTACCGGATCAAGGTTTTCGTCGATATGATAAAACTTATAGGCGATGTTTAGTTTCTGCAGGGGTTCTAGTAATACTTCGCAGGTATAGTAAGGAAGATATACCAATTTGTATTTTCTGACCCGAAGAATGTATTCGAATGCATTACGACCGGTATTAAGTGCTACTAAACCAGGATGGAAAACATTTCCTTTGGGTAACTGTAATTGTATGTAACCGCCAATAGTTTTGGCAGCATGTGTTTGGACTTCCATTGCTCTAGCATTTATCCCTGATCTGATTTGTACATGCGGTTTTCTACCGGACGATAATACTCCTGCAAACTTGCAGGCACCCTGGCATTATAGCCAATAATCTGCCTAAGGTCGCTGTCTATCTTTTCGCCAAACTCGTAACCCAAAAAACGGGGATAATCGAATTGCTGTTTAATATAAGGTTTGGTAAAACCCAGCGTTAAGGCACGGCGCGGTTTACGGGTAAAGTTAATGCCGCCTGCATGCCAAAGGTTCGAATCGAATAGGATAATGCTTCCTTTTTTGGCTATTGCCTGTTTAGAAAAAGCTTTGAAATGTTTTTCTTCCGGTTTGATATCAAGTTTATGTGAGCCCGACAAAAAGTGTGTAGCCCCATTAAAAATGGTAAAATCGTCGAGTACAATAATCATCTGGATCATTAGTTTCGAATCAGGTGAAAAGTTACGGATATCGCGGTGAATGTTTTGGATGTAGGACTTGCTTTTTTTAGTATTAATTACGCCGTTTATACCGTTTAAGATATAATTTCCGCCTAAGAAATCGCGTATTTCACGGTGACAGTATAGCTTACTCAATAACTCGATTGCAAAATTATCTTTTTCGAGTAAGTGATGTAAGGTTCCTTCCATATTCGCATCAATTCCATTTAAAATCTGAATTTCGCGACGTAAATGGTACGAAGTTTCGAAACCTGCAATGATTTCGGAAATCAGTTTCTGATTGATCGCTTTTTCATATACGACCCATCCATATTCATCGATAGCCTCCCTAAAGTCGGCTAAAGTGGCTCGTTTGTAAATAAATGTATTGTTCACAGCTTAAAGTTTAGTTGAATAATTGGTTAGTTTACTGTGGCATTCTCAGGTAGGTTAAGCCTGAAGCTGCATAATTTTGAAAAGTTCGGTATTGACCAGATTTACATCGAATTTAGATTTGGCAAATTCATAGCCTTTACTTCCAAACCGGATAATTTCATCACAGTTTCTGATGAAATATTCCATTTTACTAGCCAGGGCACTGGCATCTTTTACCGGAATTAGGAAACCATTGGCTTGTTCAGGGTCTTGATTTACCGTTTCCCGGCAACCAACAGAATCACTGGTGATAATTGGTCTTCCCATGGCCATGCCTTCGAGTACACAGCGTGGTACACCCTCTCCATAATAAGATGGCAATACCACAACAGATGATTTTTCGATATCAGGCCTGACATCATCTACCTGCCCCATATACTCGATCGTATCACCTTTGGCTATCTGCTGATACAAATCTGCATTAATGGCATCGATATTAGGATCGTAAGAACCGATTAGTTTAAAAACTGCTTTCGGAAATCTTTCTCGTATCATCCTGGCCGCATCATAATACTCTTTAATACCTTTGGCATTAATTAAGCGCGAAACCATTAAAAACGTAACCGGCGAAGTGCTTGGCTTAGAGTAATTGTAATGAGTTAAATCAACTCCAGATCCATTTACCACATATACCTGGTGTTTTTTATTGAGGATTTTTAACTGCACCAATCGCTCCGAATCGTCTTTGTTCTGGAAAATAATGTTTAGACTAGGATCTGGTTTTAAGCTTAATTTAAGTAACAGGCGGGTAATTTTAACTACTAGCTTATTGCTGGAGCTGTTATCGGTAAAATTATAGCCCAGGCCGGTAAGCATGGGTGCTATTAATTTAACCTTGCAAAGTTTAGCCACAAAGGAGCCATAAATAACCGGTTTAAAGGTATAGGGAAAAAATATATCCGGTTTAATGCTTTTCATCAGTTTATATAGCGAATATATAAACCGTAAATCCGACAAGATGGATACATTACTACCGTTGAGATTACTCTCGTATGTAATTACCTGCATATCTTCGAGCCGCCTGCGCACCGTTTCCTGTTCTATTTTGGGTGTAAATACATACACCTGGTTATGCTGCTGCATCTTTTCAATCAGCCTTCCTCTAAAATCGAGCAATGATCTGGAAGAGTCGCAGACGATAAATATCTTTTTCTTAGTAATGTTCATCATGTCAAATTTTTTAATTTAAACTGCAAAGCCACCTATCCAGGTGGCTTCGCAGAAAAAATATGAAGATTTTAGTTTACTTACTTGGACCGGCGTTAGCCATAACCAGTGCGGGCACGCTTGCCGCATCGTTAAGGTATGATTTGTAATCATACTCCGGAACCCAGCTAGAAACTGCAGTCGTTATATTGTTTGCGCCACATTTATCATAAATATTGGTCGTAATACCACTAAAATATCCTTCCGGATCGCTAGCTACTTTTGTAGTTAAAGGTTTAACACAGTTAGAGAAATACTCGTTATCTGTTCTTACAATACCACCTGCTCTTGTACCAATTGAGTAACCTGAATTGTTTAAGTGATAGTTGTTAAACATGTGTACGCTACCATAGTTCATTGAAGGTTCCCGCTCAGTAACATTGTACCACATGTTATGGTGCATGGTTACATGTAATTTTCCTTTATCAGCTTCGTGACCTTCAATACCACCACTAATTAATACTGATAGGTTTGTATCGTGGAATTTGCTCCATGAAACAGTTACATAATCAGATTCGCGGGTTATGGTAATATCCTTACCCCAGTATTCCCATCCATGTGTACGGTCAGTAGAAAAGTCGCAGTGGTCTACCCAAACGTGATGGGCCGATTCTTTAATTTGTACGGCAGCCTGTTCAACGTAGTTTTTAAAGGTAATATTCTGAATAATAATGTTACTTACAGTGTAAATGAACAAATTAGCACCTTCAATTACTGCACCTGGTTTACCGATAATCGATTTGTTTGATTTTACATAAATAGGATCTGTACCAGTGCTTTTAACTGTACCGCTGATGTAGATGATACGAGGTGTATTATCTGCAACTGCAGCTTTTAATTGCGCTACAGTAGTAACCGTAACTTCTGCGCCACCCTGACCACCTGTAGTAGTACCATTTACCATTGCATAACCCACTAATCCAGAAGTTGACTGGGTTGGTGTGGTTGGTGAGGTAGTTGTATTATCGGCCGGAGGTGCAATTGTACTTGTTCCGCCCATTAAATAAGTATAGGTACGGCCATTAGTTCTTGGATCTGTATTATCAGATGCCGAGAAGATTACTGTACTTCCCCAGTGGCTAAATCTACCTTTACCCAGGTTTCTGATATCATCATGCACTGAATGTGCCGGGCCTAGTTCTACACCATTTTCAAATAACCTTAAAATCGATTGCTCTTTAGCTGTGGAATTGTCGCCACCAGAAATAGTTTGCGAAATTTTGTACGCATAACCACCTTCTGATTTTGTTCCGGAAAGGTTTATTTTTCCTGTACTTCCAACTGTTGCTGCTAATACTGCTGACGAATCGCCCGAAAACATCTCTGTACTATCTGCTAGTACATCATCTGCCTGTGCATTTTTTTTACAGTTACTAAAAAAAATAACCATCGTTAACATTAATCCAATTAAACTCACTTTTTTAAACAAATTTGTCTTTCTCTGCATTTTTGATTTTTTTTAAATTTACAACTTAACGCTATATGCGATAAATGAGTATATTCAAAAAAATGCAGTTAAAGTGCTGATAATTAATTAATAGGATTTTAGTTATAGATTAGCTATACTGTAAACCAATTGTTTACAGAATGCAAAATTTAGATTTAATTATTCAATACATGTGAATTAATAATACACCTAGTTTACAGTCAGATGACAAACTAAACTGCTATGCGAAGTGTTTTCTGTGCAATATGTAAATCCGGGTGGTAAAATTCTGTAAACCATTTCACAAAATTCTTCACACCCATGTGTACAGAAACGGCTGGTTCATAGTTTAATAAGTTCTTTAAATCGTCAACATCTGCTGATGTTTCTGCCACATCGCCATCTTGCATGGGCATATATACTTTTTGCGCCCTTAGTCCTGTTTCCTTTTCAATTTCTTCTACAAAATCCAATAAACTAACAGGTTCTCCCCTACCAATATTAAATACTGCAAATGGTGCAGTTGAAGTAGCAGGATCAGGGTTTTGACTATTCCAATCCGGATTTGATTTAGCTGGCTGATCGAAAATTCTAACTATCCCTTCTACAATATCATCCACATAAGTAAAATCTCTTTTCATTTTACCGTTATTAAATACTTCAATAGGCTTTCCTTCCAAAATGGCTTTTGTAAATAAAAACAAAGCCATATCCGGGCGGCCCCATGGTCCGTAAACAGTAAAGAAACGAAGTGCTGTAGTTGGCAGGTTAAATAAATGACTGTATGCATGTGCCATTAGTTCGTTACTCTTTTTAGAAGCAGCATATAACGACACCGGGTGGTCTACATTGTCATGAGCTGAAAAGGGCATTTTTTTGTTAAGCCCATAAACGCTCGATGAACTGGCATATAATAAGTGGCCAATTTTAAAATGGCGGCTACATTCTAAAATATTAAGAAAACCTTTGATATTGGCTTCAATATAGGCATCGGGATTAGTTAAACTGTAACGCACTCCAGCCTGGGCAGCTAAATTACAAACTGCATCGAACTGGTAAGTTTCAAAGCAATTTTCGAGGCCGGCTTTATCACAAAGGTCGAGTTTAATGAAAGTATAGTTTTCATATTTTTCGCTTTGCTGAGGAACTCCATCAACCAGGGTACTATGTGTAATACCAGTTTCAGCCAAGCGGGCATGTTTCAGGTTTATATCATAATAATCGTTAATGTTATCGATACCTACTACGGTATCACCTCTTTCCAATAAGCGTTTTGCCAGGTGGAAACCAATAAATCCGGCTGTACCGGTAATTAAAATTTTCATAATTTTCTGTTTGAGAAACGGTTAAGAAAAGCCTTGTGAGAAGGCTGGATTTTATTTTTTAAGCATAGCGGTACAAACCGCTTTGCAGTATTGTGTTTATAGATTAATTTTGAACTAAATACTTGAACTTAAGGCATTTAAAATAGATTGTGCAAATACTTCGGGCCGCCTGCCATAAAGGTATTGTGTGGCAATGTCCGGGTTTTCTCTTTGTGGCTTCTGTAAAGTTTCATTCATAGCGCTGGCCAGCGCTTTTGGGTTGTTTACTTCAACTTTTGCAATGGCAGGTATTTCGTTTATTCCACCGGCACATAGGGTTGATACTACTGCACTGTTTACCGACATCATTTCTAACAGTACATTCGGAAATCCTTCTTTAATCGAAGATACTACACAAAGTTTGGCCTGTTTAAAATATGGTGCCGGGTTGTCGATCTGACCTTTTAAAAAAACAGAGCCACTTAAATCGTTTTCGGCAATTATCTTCGTTAGTAATTCTCTTTCTTTCCCCTCGCCCAGCAAAAGCAATTTAAGGTGTGGATGCTCAGCTTTAATCAGTTTAAAAGCTTCTATCAAAACCGGGAAACCTTTTTCAGGGATCAACCTTCCTGCAGAGCAGATAAAATCGAGTTTTGCATCTCCATTAATTAAAGGCTGGTTTGATTTGGCCACAATCTTATTAAAATCAATTGGATTGGGTTGAACAAGAACCCTGACCCTTGCCAGAAAAGGATTGTGAGTCAACAGTTGCTCTTTCATTAATCCGGTTTGGCAAACTACCAGATCAACTGCCGGATAACCCATTTTGTAAATGATTTTGTAAATGTGCTTTTTCAAGCCACGAAACCGTGTAAATACCGAAGTACATTCTCTAACAATCAGTTTAGACCGTAAATAGCCAATCCGTTTCAAAAAACCTAAGAAGGCATTTAAGTAAGGATGTGTACTCATTAAAATATCATCACTGCTAAATTGCCTGAGTAGCGGTACCAGTTTTGCAAAGCCATTAAACAAACTTTGTTTAGACAGATATGTTTTACCGATATTTTCGGATACTTTTAAGCCAGAAAAAGGTTGCTTTTTTAAAAAAACCATATCGCCTTCAACTGCATTGGCCATCATGTGCAATACGTTTTCTGCCCCATTTGGTGCATCTGTTAACGAAATGAAAGTGATTTTTTGTTTTAGCGTTTTCATTTCGTTTTGGTTTACCTGTTTTTATGATTCCTGACAAACTTTTTGATCGGCATTATAGGGCTTATTATTTTCCGCTTGCCATCAATTACAATAATGTTATCGGCAAAACTGATATTGTGAAGGCCTTTACTATATGCTTTATCGGGCAATATTTCAAACTGGTTGGTGCTTTTGAACTCTTTTTCGTTTAGTACTTCTATTTGGTTAATCATGATGGAACCTCCATAACGATTAACCGGGTTTTGCGTAGGCCGGTATAGCGACTGTCCTACGACAAACAAATGCCCCGCGGCGCGGCAGAAGGCTTGTTCAACGGGTATTGGATTTTGATAATGCCCGGTGTATTGCCCATCTAAAGCATTTGAATGGTATATATAAAGATGATCGTGATTGCCGGATACACTGGTAAACAACCAATACTTATTGTTGTAGTAAATTACCGAACTATCTACAAAAGCTTTTCCGCTTACCAAGACTTTCAACTTAATCAACCTTTCAGGAGTATCTTCATCTACCTGATAAAGTGCTATCTCTTTGGCTTCTGATGTTTCAGGAATACAGTACAAAGCACCTCCTTCTTCAATCAGGTAAGGATAAGATAAGTGAATGGCAACCGGCTTTATGCCGCTAATCTTCTTTTTGTTTTTGAAATCAAGTCCGTCAATCATCATGATCTCGCCTTTACCCTTCCAAAAATCGAGCTCTTCGTAATAAATACGGGTGGTGTTGCCTACATTTACCACAAAAGGATCAGCTGCGTAATCAATATCATCTTCAGGCAACCAATTAATAGCCGTGCCAAGTTTGCGGGTCTCAATCAGGTTTTCGGGTGTTTGATGAACAAAACCAATATTCCATTTATCGGCTGCAAAAATTTTATTAAAAAGATTAACTGTTGCCGTTACCATGTTGTTAAGCGACTAGTGAGATTTTTTTAGCGTTTGTTTTATTTTTAATGAGCCATTGTGACAGTACCAGCAGTTTCCAGATTTGCGGATATCGATTCCACTTCCCTGTCATGTGTTCATTAATAATTTCCTGTGTTCTTTTTACATGAATACCAGGGATATTTTTTAAATTTTCAGCAGAGAGATTATCCATTACATAATCTTTAAGCTCATTTCTGAACCAGTTTTGAAATGGCATGGTAAAGCCTGCTTTAGGCCTGTTGAAGATGTGCGCGGGTACCCGTTCAAACAAAAGATCCTTTAAAATGCGTTTTTGGTTACCACTGGTGTATTTAAACTGCGTAGGCAATGTGCGCGAAAACTCTATTACCCGGTAATCCATTAAGGGTGAGCGCGATTCTAATGAAAAAGCCATTGATGCGCGGTCTACCTTAGTGTTAATATCACCATTGAGATAAGTTTTAATATCGAAATCAGAAACACGCTCTAATAAAGGTTTCGACGGATTCGTCAGAATATGCATCAAGGGATTGTATTTGGCCAGATCAGGTTGTTTTACCCAGGAGTTTTCCATGTTGCCAAACATTTTTACATAGAGCTTTTCTACATCTTCCATCGAAATGCCCATGGCAATAAGCTTGTGCCGGTAACTTGGTGACTGGTTAATTAAGCCTGCGAAGGCTTTTCTTACCACATGCGGCGCATAAAACAAACCATTTACCTGTTTAATCCATTTGTATCGGTGATAACCTAAGAAAGCTTCATCGCCGGCATCTCCACTTAAAGCCACAGTTACATGAGCCCTGGTACTTTTACTCAGTAACATGGTAGGTATAGCACTCGAATCTGCAAATGGCTCATCATAATAGCGGTTAAAATTTTCAATCAACTGGATTCCATCATCGTAATTGCACTCGATGGTATGATGATCGGTACCCAAATGTTTGGCCACTTGATTGGCATAAACGCTTTCATCAAATCCCTTTTCATTAAATTTAATGGAGAAGGTTTTTACATGATTAATTTCTTTGGTAGCTAAAGCAGCAACTAAAGAGGAATCGATACCTCCTGAAAGAAACACTCCAAGCGGTACATCGGCATTCATTCTGATTTTAACTGCATCGGCAATAATCATTTCTAAAGCTTCTTTAGCTTCTTCATAACTGCCTGTAAACTTATTTTTCCAGCCATAATCCAAAGTCCAGTATTCGGTTAGTTTAAGTTTATCGGTTTTGAGGTTATAAGTAAAGTAATTAGCGGCCGGCAATTGCCTAACATTTTGCCAAATTGATAGTGGTTCGGGTACATAACCCCAAATCAGATATTGGCTAATTGCCTCTTCATCAACAGTTAAATCGCGGTCAATACTGATTTGCGAAGGCTGACTGGCAAACTCGAAAGTACCATGCTCATGAGCATAGTAAAAAGGTTTCTTGCCAAAACGGTCGCGCGCACCAAAAAGTTCATTTTTAAGCGTATCGTAAATTACAAAGGCAAACATGCCATTGAAGCGTTTAAGACAATCGGCTCCATATTCGAGATAGGCTGCGCAAATCACCTCAGTATCAGAACTGGTCCTAAACTGATAATTTTTAGCTTCCAGTTCTTTACGGATATCCTTGTAATTGTATATTTCACCATTGAAAACAATATTCAGGTGCAGATAAGAAAAAGGCTGGTTCGAGCGCGCATCCAGATCAATAATGGCTAAGCGGTTATGCGCAAAAACAACCTGGTTATAACGTTGAACACCGGTATAATCTGGTCCACGAAAATTGATCCTTGCCATTTTCTCGCGGATCACGCCGTCTGAATAAGGTATAGTAGCACCATATATTCCACACATAACTTTAATTTTTTGAGTTGTTAACTGATTAATTCTTCATATTCAGCGCTGATTTTATCGAGCGCACATTTTTGATATACATTTTGCCTGATGGCTTCGGGATTCCAGTTGTCTATGGTACAAGCCTGGATAATTTTCTGACGAAATCCGTCTAAATCTCCCTGCGAAATAACGTAACCATTAAAACCATCAACGATTAAACCAGGTATGCCACTAACTTTAAAAGTTACTACAGGCAAACCTACTGTAAGTGCCTCTAGTACCACATTCGGAAAACCCTCTGTATGCGAGCTAAGTACCATCAAATCGTGCTGAACCATAACCTCATGGATATTTTTAATCTCGCCAAGTATCTTGAGTCTGTGGCCAAGCTGCATATCTGCAATTTGTTTGGCTATTTGATCTTTAAGTACACCTGTGCCTACAAAATCAAGGTGGTAATTTTCGGGCAGACCGGCCATAATCTCAACCAGGCGATCTAAACCTTTTTCTAAAGCGAAACGGGCCACAACCAGTAGTTTGTAAATTTTAACCGGTGTTTTGGCGCCTTTTATTTTATTTGACTGCAGTACGGGATTGGCGATTACTCTGATCAAATTCTGATCAACATTGTAGGTATCGATCAGCGATTGTTTCATCTCGTCAGACTGGCAAACAATTTGTTTATAGCCCCTGTAACTCGCACTGGCGAAAAGCTCGTAAAATTTGGACTTAAATCCTTCAAATAGGCGTTGTTCGTGCGGAATATTTGAAGCCCGTGCAATCAGCATGGGAATATTTAAGAATCTGCCCACCAGGGAAACCAGAATATTGATATGATCGGTGGTAGAAAAAACCGCATACGGTGCTTCGCGTTTTAAAACTGAGTATAGGGCAAAAAAGGATCGTGAAGCCTTTTTGGTTTTAAGGTCGATAAACCTTACCCCCTCCAGATCCATCGAAAAACAGTTGACTGTAGAATCAAGAATAATAATAGTAATCTCGAATTTATCTTTATTAAATCCCTGGGCAAGGTTCCAGAAGACCCTTTCAGATCCTCCGGAAGTTAAGGAACTCAGTACAAAAAAAACTTTTTTCCTGACATTAGCTTGTTTATTACTGATTTTTTGGAGCGCAGACATATCTTTTTAATTGATTACAATTCTGTTTAACGTTAACCAGATAATCTTAAAATCGGTGAAAATATCATGCTGCTTAATGTAGCGCATATTCTGCTTTATTTTGGCTGGGATGATCCGTTCGATATAATAGTTTTCGGGATCTTCTGCATGCTGTAAAAGCTCGTTTTCATTGCAGAACTCAACCGATGCCCAATCAGTAATACCTGGTTTGATGGATAATACATAACGTTGTTCTTCATTATACAGGTTTACATATTTCCTAACCTCGGGCCTTGGGCCAACAAAACTCATCTGGCCTTTCAATACATTTAACAGTTGCGGCAATTCATCAAGCTTATACTTTCTGAGCCAAAAGCCGATTTTAGTAATCCGGGTATCTCTGTTTCCGACGGTAAGCAGGCTACTGTTACTTTGTACAACCTGCATGGTACGGAATTTTATGAGGTGAAAGTCCCGCATGTTTCGTCCCACCCTAATCTGCTTAAAAATAACCGGCCCTTTCGAATCCAGTTTGATCAGCATAGCTATCAATATTAAAAGCGGGCTAAATAGAATTAAGCACAAGGTTGCAAATACAACATCGAATACTCTTTTTTTATCTGTTTTCATGATGCTACGGCCATTTGTTTAAGCTCAACTACATTAGTTTCAATTACTTTGATATTCCTGTTTAACTGGATTTGAACACAGCTAATTACAGAAGGGATAATAAAATCAATTTCTGATTGTGTCAATTGCGGATAAATGGGAAGCGAAATCTCACAGGCATAATTTTGATAAGCCATTGGATAATCTTCAATTTTGTAACCCATATTTTTAAAAAGCGTAAGCATGGGCATTGGAATAAAATGTACGTTTGTAGCAATTCCCAATGCAGCCAGATCATCGATGATCTGATCCCTTTGCTCTTCGCTTAAACCTTTAACCCTTAACGGAAATAGATGGTAGCAAGACTCTCTTTGCGTGCTTACCAATGGTGGGCTGATAAACCAATCCTGATCCTGAAAACCTTCGAAATATTTTTTGGCAATGGCTTTACGTTGCGGTAAAAGATCGTTATCGTATTTCCTGAGTTGTGCCAGCCCAATGGCCGCACAGATATCCGGCATGTTTATTTTCAATCCCTGAAAAAGAATATCGTAACGCCAGCCAGCACCTTTTGATTTAGACAAGGCATCTTTGTTCTGTCCGTTAAGCGTGTACATTTTTAAATAAGCATATTCTGCTTCGTGATCAAACTGAGGAGGAAGATTAAGACAAATGGCACCACCCTCGGCGGTAGTAATATTCTTCACAGCATGGAATGAGAATATGGTAACATCGCAGTTTTGAGCAGCGGGCTTATTTAAATAGGTACTGCCAATAGAGTGTGCTGCGTCAGAAATCAATAATATGCTTTTTAGAACTGATTGTTTTTCTGAGTCGCACCTGAATTTTTTCTGGATGCGTGGATCGTTAATTACTTCTTTCAAAGCTGCATAATCGCAAGGCCAACCCGCAATGTCAACTGCAATAATGGCTTTGGTTCTGGTTGTTATTGCTGCCCTTACCTTTTCCGGATCGATATTAAAATCCTCTAGCACATCAACCATAACGGGCGTTGCACCACAATGTAAAACGGCTAATGCAGTAGCGCTGTAGGTATAAGCGGGCACAATTACTTCATCGCCTGCTCTAACGCCAAACCATTTCAACATCAAAATGGCTCCCGATGTCCAGGAGTTTACACAAATCACCTCATCTGTACCTGTAATTACCTTTACTTCCTGCTCAAGGGCTTTAACCTTTGGCCCGGTGGTAATCCACTTATTGTTAAGGGTATCTAATACCTGATCAACCACTGATTGATCGATAAACGGTGGAGAAAATGGAATATTCATAATTATAAATTTAATTGTATGCTAAAAGGTCCGCCGGGATGCAGAATGCCTAAACCGTTAATTGTATTTTAACAAAATGGGATCTTCCATTTTGATTTTGGAGAGTTGTAAAATGGCAAAGTATAGAAACAATGTTGGCCCGCTCGTAGCCAGAAGCCATTCGTTATGAAAAAATGAATTGATAGATATAGCAATAAATGAGCAGCTTAAACAGACCAGCAGCGCATTTTTCTTATCCTTGACATGCAAAAAAGCGTAAAAAATCACCTTCCCGACTTTATGGTACAATAATATGAGCAAAATAAAGCCCAGCAGTGGTCCCAGGTAAGTAATAAACATCAAATAGGCATTATGAGAGGTAATTACTATAGGCCCCTTCTTGTATACAAAATTGTGCTGCACGACATCATTCCAGGTTTTACCGTAAAAAAGCAATCCAAAAGGATAATCGGCAATGATCTGGATGTTCTCCCCCATTAAATCTCCCCTTTCTTCTTTTCCCCTGGCGTTCTCCGCACTTTTGTTCAATATGTTTTGCTGTTTTTTATCTCCCGAAAACTGCTCAAGCGAACTTTGCGCTATAAAAAACATGCCTGCAAGCAAACCGAAAAGTAAAACCGACCTGAATTTGTAATAACTTAAAAAAAATAAACCTACCACTACAACAAAGGCAACCAGGACTGAACGCTGCATGCCAAAGAAAATAAGGCACATAGACAATCCGAATAAGAGCAGATTAAGTAGCCAGCTTCTTTTAAAGAGCACAGCGTTAACTACCAAAAACGGTGTTAATGCAGCCATTTGATAGCCAAAAGTGAAAATGGTAGTCGATATACCAGCAGGTGCTTGCAATACATCTTCCTGCACCAAAAGCGATCTGATTGGCGCCATATTGTACTGGTGATCTACAAACATGATCAGCCCTGAGAGCAATAAAACCCCAAAGAAAAAGCAAACAGCAATATTCATTCGTTTTATATCGGTGCCAATAACATAGTTAAACAGCAAAGCAAAGCAACCGGCAACGATCAACAAAGCAAAAAAACCGGTTATGTCGGCCTGCCCGATCAGATAAAAAAACAGGGCAGCTATAAAAAATACCAGCAGCTCTTTACCGTACGAGAAGTGTGTAATCTCAGTCCGGTAGAAATAGATAAGTGGTGCGAGAAAAACCACTGGTGCAGGGATCCTGAAAACCCCTGTCATGAAGATATTGAATGTTGTTGCGTAGACATAGCCAAACAACAAAAAGAGAAACATTATTTTTTTGGTCATGACAGTATTAATTCTTCCCAATTGGCTGAGATTTTTTCAATGGAATTTGTTTCATTGATGAGCCTGGCTTTATCGGAAAATTGTTTTTTTAGGTCACTGTTATTTAATAACTTATCTATCGCCAATGAAAGTGCTGATACATTACTCCGTTCTACTAAAAAACCATTTACGCCATCTTCAATAATTTCTGATGGTCCGAACTCGCAATCCATAGCTACACAGGGACACCCCATTCCCATCGCCTCTACAAGGGCATTAGGATAACCTTCATTTCTGGATGAGAGCACAAAAACAGTAGCCTGCGCATAGTAATCCTGCAGATTAGATTTAAAGCCAATTAATTTTACTTTACCGTTCAGCTTTAAATCAGCTATTTGTGCTTCTAAAGCTTTCCGTTCAGGTCCTTCGCCCGATATAAGAAGATCGATTTCAAGGGGCTGTAAAAGTTTGTATGCTTCAATTAACATATCGAATCCCTTTTGCTGATCTAAGCGTCCAACCGCCAGTATAAAATCTTTATCATTGACTATTATATTATTAATCGTCTTGAAGGGATTAACGGGATTATATATCGTTTTGAAATTAGCCAGGCACTCAAACTGTTTATTGCGTTTAAAGCCTTTACCCATCTCACTTGCCGGCAGCACAATGGCTTTAGATTTTCGGTACACCTGAAACGAAATCCATTGCAACAGTTTATTGTAAGTATTTAGCGTATAATCGGGTGTAATCCGCTCTGAAACCAGATATGGTAAACCTAGAATCATGCAGCAGGCACCGGCCCACAAGTTGGCAGAAGTCATAAAGCAAATTGTACAAGCCGGTTTTTCCCGGTTTAATACCGATAAGAGCCGATAAAAGGTTAACCAGGCATAACGTATCCTGTTTAAAGTATTTTCCTTCGCTGTTCGGTGAACCAGGTTTACAATTTTAATCTGAGGATGGAGTTCGTATTTAACTTCAGCGGTATTTAAACAAATCATGGTCACGTTATTACCCTTTACGCTGAACTGGTTTGCCAGGTTACTGATTACGCGTTCAGCCCCTCCGCCTTCTAAACTGTTGATGACGAAGCATAAGTTTGTAGCCATTTCAAATCAATTTACTATGGTTTTGATCGTCTGGAATGCGTTTCCAATGGTTTTATATTTCACTTCGAACAGGAAATACCTTTTAAAATAGAAATACAGTAGTTTAGTCTTCTGTAATCCGGTGTAGGAAAAAATTTTGATAATCAGATAGAAATCGCTCAGCTGCATTTTTTTAAGCGGTACATACGAAACAGGACTCCAGATCCCTCCGTTATGTCTTCGGTAACAACTCATCACTTCGGGCAATACATAAATCTTTTTCCTTGTAACCCAGGTACAATATAATTTCAGAAATTTATCGCAGGCATGGCATTTTAAAAACCAATCATTTCTGTATAAATTTTTAATGGCTTCAGTATTTCGGTAAACAATGGTTGCAGTGCTCGTTTCTACCTGTTTGTTAATTATTAAGTCGCTAAAGCTATACTTTAAAGGAACTGGATTAAAATTCATGTAAAACAGTTCTGTATCATCAAAATTAATTTCACGAGTGTAGTGGCAGCACATTACGTATTCAGGATTGTTCTCTAAAAAATCAACCTGCTTTTGCAATTTATAGGGGTCTGTCCAATAGTCATCACCATCACAGGTAGCTACGTATTTCCCTTTGGTTTCAAGTGCTACACGAATTACATTTTGAGTTGCGCCGATATTTTCAGGTGCTTTTAAGCGGATAATTTTACCCGGATACCTGATCATATAATCATCAATAATTTCAGCAGTACCATCTGTAGAACAATCGTCGCCTACTATAATTTCAGTTTTGAAGTTACATTGCTGCATCAGGAAACCATCAAGTGCTTTGGCTATAAATTTACTGTGGTTATAGGTGATACAAAAAATGCTCACCATGATATCGTTGTGATTCGGTTCCATATATAAATGATGACATTAGCGTCCATTTACCGCAATTACCCGGCTTCCATTAACGAGGTGACCGTAGTCAGCCAGTTTAACAACTTGTTTTTTGCGGTAATTTTGAGTTCTTAAAATAATTCTAACTACCAGATCCTGATCGGCACTGGTTAACGTATGATAAAGTGGCAGGCACATGATGCGTTTGGCAATTGAATCGCAAACCGGCATGTTTATCTTATCGATATATGGCAATGCCGAAAGTGATGGATAAAAATACCTTCTGCAATACACCTGAACCAGTTCGAGCTGTTTCATACAATCGAGCATAATTTCTTCCGAGCGGAAAATGACCGGGAAGTAAGCATAGTTGAAATCGGTATCAGGCTGTATTACCTGAAACTGGGCATCAATTTTATGCAGTCGCATGGCATAATGCCTGGATAGTTCTTTGCGCTTACTCAATATTTGGTCGATGTAGTTGAGGTTACACAAGCCCATAGCTGCGTGAAACTCTGAGTTTTTAGCGTTAGTACCGAGTTCTGAAAAAGTATCTATCCCACTATAACCAAAATTGCGCATCAGGGCCATTCTTTTTAAAATATCGGGATCTTGCGTGAATACTGCGCCACCTTCTATTGTATGGAAAAGTTTCGTAGCGTGAAAACTGGTTGTACTTACATCGCCATAGGCAAAAATAGATTTGCCTTTATATTGCGTGCCAAAACAGTGTGCGGCGTCATAAACAACCTTTAAGTTGTGTTTTTTAGCAATGTGGTCTATTGCTTCAATATCGCAGGGGTTGCCAAAAACGTGCGTAGCTAATATGGCTGTTGTTCTTGGGGTTATTGCGGCTTCAATTTTACCTGGATCGATGTTGAGCGTTTCTTCATCAATATCAACAAATACCGGTTTGCAGCCCTGCCAGACAATGCTGCTGGTGGTGGCTACAAAAGAAAAAGGCGTGGTAATTACTTCTCCTTTAATTTCGAGGGCCTGAATGGCCAGCTGCAGAGCGATTGTACCGTTTGTAACATAAAGTAAATGCGGGAGCGCCAGATATTGTTGTAACTTTAATTCCAGTTCGTTTACCAATGGTCCGTTATTGGTGAGCCACTGTCTGGCCCAAATGCTACTTACATAGCTTTTAAAATCTGCCTGTTTAGGCAAAAAGGGTTTGGTTACAGGTATCATTGTTTGAGGATTAATTGTTTAAAATCAGTTAAGGCTGCTAACCTTATGGTATGGCTGATGCCCAGGTAAAAGCCAGCATAAATAACGCTTAGCCCTATAATTCTGAGAAAGTTATTCATCTGATAGTGGGACAGACACCAGTTATCCAAGCCGTAACAAGCTAAACCTAAGAGACTAGATAACATTAAAATAGGTGCTATGTCATGAAGTTGCTCTTTAAGTGGGTAATTGATTAAACGGCCGCTGTAAATGGAATTAATGTAGTAGGCGAAAACAGTAAAAAATAACTGAAAATATAAAAGCCCCATAATGCCAAACGGAATTACGCAAATGATCCCGATTACACTCAATGTTTTTTTAACTACCTCGAGCTTTAAAAACTGTCCGCTCTGTCCTTTAACTTTTAGAATATTTAAATTGTAGGCATGTAAAGGATACAAAATTCCGGCAATGCACAAGATCTGGAAATAAGGTACAGACGGCAGCCATTTATCGGTTAAAAGCAGTGAAATTAAAGGCTGTGCAATTAATGCCAGAAAAATCAATATTGGCGCATTCCAGAATAAAACTTGCTGCATGAGCCTTTTATATACCATTTTAAGTTTCACATCATCATTGCTAATGTTGGAAAACATGGGATAGGTAACTTTATTAATTGCAGTAGAAATAATGCCGATGGGCAATTGGCTTAAACTATCTGCACGTGCATAAAATCCGAGCTGGGTTGCTGCATAAAAGCGCCCGATAATTACCGTATATAAATTTTGGTAAATGGTATCGAGCAGGCCCGAAAGGGTCATTTTATACCCAAAATGAAAATGCTTGCTAAAACTCTTTTTACTAAACAGCAATCTCGGCCGCCAATCTGAATAAAACCAGTGCAATATGGTTGATACCGCTGCACTTAATAAACTCATCCATACCAGACTCCAGGTGCCATAACCATTTTTAGCCAAGAAAATGCCCAAACAGCCACCCAGAATTACGGAAGGGATCTGGATAATTGTCTGGAGCTTAAACTTCATTTCCTTGGTTAAGAGCGTACTTTGGATGCTGAAGAAAGCATTAATTAAAAAGGTTAAACCATAAATCCTGACGATATTAGTGAGTTGTGGCTGTCTGTAAAAATTGGATATAAAAGGGGCTGCAACGAAAAACACCCCATAAACGACGAGGCTTCCCAGCAGGTTAAAAAAAAATATGGTAGAATAATCTTTTTGGCCAGCTGTTCGTGTACGGATGAGTGACGAAGTTAGGCCGCTGTCCATTAAGGAATTGCCAATAGCAATAAAAATGGAGAGCATCGCAATTAATCCGAATTCTGCCGGACTTAATAAGCGGGCGAGTATAATGGTTATGAACAGGTTTATGAATTTAACACTAAACTGCTGCCCAATCGACCATATAATGCCCGATCGTGCTTTATATGTTAAACTCATGGCCTTTACAAACGAACCGTTTCCATTGATTGTGGTAAAACTGATTTGATATCGTACACTACACAGGTTGGTTTACGCAATTCTGCAATATTCAGATTATCGAAGGCCTGGTGCGCTACGGCTAATACTATCCCGTCGTAACGCCTGGTTTTAGAAGAACCGTTTTCACAGATCACACCATAATTGTGGTTGGCCTGATCAGCATTGGCCCAGGGATCATGAATAGTTACATTCACCTTGTATTCTTCTAAACGTCTTACAATATCGATTACCTTGGTATTGCGTACATCCGGACAATTTTCTTTAAAGGTGAAGCCCAGTACGAGCACCTCAGCACCCACAATGTGGATGTTTTTAGCGATCATTTTTTTTATAATCTGATCGGCCACATATTTACCCATGCCATCATTTACACGCCGACCGGCTAAAATAATTTCTGGATGATAACCGGCCTCCTGTGCTTTTTGGGCTAAATAATATGGATCAACCCCAATACAATGTCCACCTACCAAACCTGGTTTAAAGTTTAAAAAATTCCATTTGGTGCCAGCTGCTGCCAATACTTCTGAAGTATCGATACCAATCTGATTAAATATCATTGCAAGTTCGTTGACAAAGGCAATATTGATATCCCGCTGGGCATTTTCAATTACCTTTGCAGCCTCGGCCACTTTAATAGAAGAAGCTTTGTAAGTACCCGCATTAATTACCGAGCGGTATAAAGCATCAATTTTTTCAGCAGCCTCTGGTGTAGACCCCGAAGTGATTTTTAAAATGTTGGCCACGGTATGCTGCTTATCACCAGGGTTAATACGCTCGGGCGAGTAACCTGCAAAAAAATCTTTGTTAAACGTTAAACCTGATCCTTTTTCCAGAATCGGCACGCATTCATCTTCGGTAACACCAGGGTAAACGGTTGATTCGTAAACCACGATATCGCCTTTCTTTAGCACTTTTGCAACCACTGCACTGGCTTTAAGCAAGGGGCTTAAATCGGGCCGGTTATTTTTATCAACCGGCGTAGGTACAGTTACAATGTATACTGAAGAACTGCGCAGTTTTTCAAGCTCGTGGGTACAATACAAACCTTGCAAGGTGGTACATTCGAAGGTAAGTACTTCATTGAGCGCCTCTTCAGTTATTTCCAGTGTATTATCATATCCGGCTTTCAATTCTGCAATCCGGCTTTCATTAATATCGAAACCGAATACTTTATATTTCTTTGCGAATTCTACTGCCAATGGTAAACCAACATATCCCAGGCCGATTACCGACATTTTTAAATGATCTTCAGAACTATACATAATGTTGTTGTGGATTAACGGTTAAGGTAAGGTTGCTTATGGGTACACGGGTTACTACGGCACAATCTAAATGATCAAAAGACATGAGCACATGTTTGCCTTGAATCTGGATCACCTCTCCTTCCTGGTTATTGAAAAGGCCATTGCTGATCCTTACACGGTCGCCTTTGGACACGCCGCTCAAACTCACTACATCCACGTCGTTATAGGCATTCATAATATGTTTCAGGCGCTCTATTTCACAATCCTTCACTACTGCGGGTTTACCCATATAATTAATGAAGTTGAGAACACCCAAAGTATATCTGATCTTAAACCCGTCCCTTTCATCTATTTTTACAAAAACATATCCGGTAAAAAGTGGCAGACTAACTATTTTCTTTCTGTCGGCCCACTGGTTTTCTACATTTCTAACCGGGCAAAACGATTCAAATCCTTGTTCCTGAAGTAACTTATCTACTTTTTTTTCCCAACGCGGGCGGGTGTAGATTACAAACCATTTTTTTGCGAATGAGGGTCGGTAGTTAATTTTAGATTCCATATTAATTGATAGAGATTAAGATTTAATTTTTAGCCCGTTTGATAAAGCTTCGCTATATCACTTACATGCTGTAGGTAATAATGCTGTCTTGGCATTTAAATTCTTTTTAGTCAGCCGGATATAGCTTCGCTATATCACTTACATGACTATTTTTTGTTATTTAAACCGTAAATGCTTTTAAGGCAAATGGTCAATCTAATGTGAGTAGTTTATAGCCGTTAGAACTTTAACCGTGCATAGTTAGGGCTCGTGGTTCAATCAGTTTGTAAACTAAATTAAATCGTTTGGGGACGTTTATTTGGTATTTGTACTGGGTATTCAGGGTAAAAAGGCCGTTTAGTTTGCCATGGCATAACCATAACCGCCGTAACTGTATTTCTGGTTTTTCTCCCGTTTGGCGTCATTAAATACCACCATCGGATTTTTAAGCTTGTTATTCTCGCAAATATCTTTCAATATGGCCAGCTGGTACTTATTGGTATAATTGTAACGCACCAGGTAAATACTCACGTCGGCATATTCGGCCAGACTAAAGGCATCAGCCACTTGCCCTACCGGTGATGTATCGATGATGATATAATCAAACTTTTCTTTCAACTCATCAAAGAGGGTATTCATTTTGGGACTCATCATTACTTCGGCAGGATTTTCAGGCGATTTGCCACAGCCAATAACTGAAATGTGCTCCGATACCTTGGTAGGTTTTATAATATCTTCTAAAAACACGGCATCATCAATCAGGTAATCCGTTAGGCCAACGGTTTGTTTCAAGCCTACCTTATTCAACAGATCAGGTTTTCTCAAATCAAACTCAAGTACCACTACTTTCTTGTCTAACATACCCAAAGTAGTGGCCAGGTTTACGCTGAAGAAGGTTTTGCCCTCTCCTTTCATACTCGAAGTTACCAGCATTACCTTATTGTCACTATTATTGGCCATCAGACCTAAATTCATTCTGATATACCTGAATAATTCCGATATCGTAGAGCGGTTGTCTTTTTGAAAAACAATAGTGCTTTTATCCAGATTATGTGAAAGTTCACCCAGCATTTTAGCACCGGTTAATTCGATGGTACTGGCGTCCTGTACTTTATTGTTAAAGAAACCTTTAATGTAAATCGTTCCTGCCGGTACAAAGAAGCCAAGGATAAAACCACACAAATACAATAGTGGCTGTTTTGGGCTATCTGGAATAGTGTTATAAGCGGGTTTATCTACTACCTGTGAAGTAGGGACGGTGGCTGAGAGCGATAAAGCCGTTTCCTCCCTTTTTTGTAACAGATATTTATATAGTCCCGATTTTACACTTTGTTCACGGCTCCTTTCCAGTAAACCGCGTTCTATAGTTGGCACAGATTTGATCTTACTGTCGTACTGTGAATAATTAGCTCTTAAGTTATTTCGTTCAATTACAAAACCTTGTTTAATGCTGCTCAGGTTTTCCAGTATATTGTTTTTTAAAGTAGCCAGCTGCTCATTCAGGTTTAAGACCAGTGGATTTTCGGCATTTGCTGTCCGTAGCATCCTGTTGCGCTCCAACTGTAAATCATTGAATTTAGAAATCAGTGAATTCAAAATCGGATCTTTAAGCCCCATGGCACTGGGTGCCAGATCGTACTGGCTCTGTTTACCTCTAAAATAACTTTCTATAGAAGACAGTATCCGCAGTTGTACCGATGAATTCTCCAATAGCTGGTTATATTCCCCTGTACGGGCCGCATTCATCTGAGCGTCCATATTGATATCAGTTACACGGTTCTGCTGTTTGTAGTTCTCTACATCTTCTTCAGTACCTGATAAGTCGCTAACCAGATATTTCAGTCTGTTATCTATAAAACGGATTGTATTGCGGGCAATGGTGTTTTTATTGTTAACGTTATTGATGTTGTAAGTTTCGATCAAATCGTTTAAAATATCAATTCCCCTTTGCGGTACCACATCGTTTAAGCTTATGGTAATGGTATTTGCATCTTTAACAACCGGTACTATTTTTAGCGAAACCAAGCTGTAGGCTTCTGTCATTTTGTACAGATTCTTAAACTGGATTTTAATTTTGCCAAACTCACTTTTAAATGCAGGTCCTTTTTCTACTTTAACAACATAGTTTTTATTATGTACAGTATCGCCATACTTTACAATATTGGTGTTCAGGCTATCCTGAATGATATACGAAATATCATCCAGATAAGAAATATTGATTTTACGGGCGTAAGCACTATTTTTTAAACTAATGGCTGTTACCACCAATGGAGATGTTTTACCATAAAGCTCTTTTACTCTCAGACCATCTTTTTTAAAGTAAGCAGTTTCGAGGTTCAGCTTTTTCAACACTTTAAAAATCAGGTCTCTTGACCTCAGGATCTCAATTTCATTATCAACCGTTTTAACTGTTTGAAACATATTAAGATCACTGAATGCTGTGCTGTTAGACATGGCCGCACCATTTTTGTCGTCAGAGATCAATAACGTGCTGCTTACTTTATATTTTGGCGGAGTTATATATAAAAAACCATATACTGCACCCATACAAATGGCAATACTCAGTAAGAAATAAGGCCAGTTTCTGGCAAAACTTATCATAGTTTCTGCAAAATCTTTTGCGCCACCATTTACGATTTGTTTAGACATGTTATTGTTTTTTAAGAGTCGTTATTTATTTAAAACAGCTGTTATTAATACTGCAACTGCAGATATAGAAGCAATTACAAGCGGCATCACCCTGGTATTTGCACTATACTCACTTGCTTTTGATTTATCGGGCTCTACATATACAATATCATTTTGTTTAAGGAAAAAGAAAGGCGAATTCATTACATCCTGATTATTCAGATTAAGCCTTTTCATTACACGCTGTCCGTTTTGCTCCCTAATTACCAATACGTTATCCCTTTTACCGTACACGGTCATATCACCTGCCATTCCCAAAGCTTGCAAAAGGTTAATATTATCACCCTGTACAGTAAAATTTGAAGGTCGGTTTACTTCGCCTATTACTGTCACTTTAAAATTTACCAGCTGTACATCAACAACAGGCTTTTTAACGTATTTATCAAGTTCTCTCGATATGCTGTTCTGGGCTTGCTCAATGGTTAACCCCTCTAACCTTACATTTCCTACAACCGGCAGATTAATCATCCCTTCCTTGTTAACCCGGTAACCTTCTACTTTATAATTATTTTCGGCACTTGGAGCCTTAGTATTTACTGCAAACAATACATTCGATTCCTGATTTAAGCTGTTAATACTTACACTTAAAAGATCGTTCTGTTGTATTTTTACTTCCTGTGATGGTAATTTTTCCTCGCTGGTTTGTTTAGCCAGGTTACTAAAATATACTAGGTCTCTTCTTGGAGCGCAGCCTGTTGCAAGGCAAGTATATATGGCGATAAATAATATTACTTTCTTCATAGCTTAAGTAATGTTTTAGTTTGTGGTTCGATTTATTGAGAACTAAGCTATGCAATAATGCCTCAATGTTTTATAGGCTGGGCGGGGTTGTATTTAAATTGTATAATTAGCAAACAGCATGCACAGTATTCCAGTCACTGTACGCGTTTATTATACATGATTTGTGAATTTTCTGGCGCAAAAGATGTAAAAAAACAAACGTTTGTTTTAGTGAAAAACCACCTATTTTGATAAAAAAAATAGAAGCAAAAAAGTAAAAAACGGCAGAAAATGATTTAACATTTAAAAAAGCTGTCTAATACTACAATAAACCCCGAGGTTTTTTGCCTTTTTCCTCTTCGATTTTTATAATTGATCCAAACTGTTGTGATATTTTTAAAATCAATCAAAGCTGTCAATATGATTTCGGCCCTTATCATTCGCATTTCAGGGCATTTTCGCAAGCATGTGTAATCATTTTTACAGCTACTCAACCAAGCTTTCAGAGTATAAAATTTTAGCGACGCCGTTTAACCAATTTTGGTTTGAGCCCCTGGATGCATATAAAACGATTAACAATTAAATAAAGGCAAAAATATGGGCCTGAAATCTGATGATAAAATAAGCCGGTTGCTCAAATGTGCAAACTGTAAACAGCAGTAAGCAATCAGTGTACAGTATACACTCAAAAGCTTAAAAAGGCCATTTAATACCTAAATTAGTAATTCACCAAAAACTAAATTATGAATGTTATTATCTATGGAACAGGGAAAATGGCCGAATTTATTTGTTATTCGTTTATGAAGGATAGCCCCTATAATGTGGTTGCTTTTTGTGTTGATGACGCTTATGTACCGGCCGCCGGAAGTACATTGCAGAATTTACCTATTCTGAGCTTTGCTCAGGTAATAAAAGATTTCCCTCCGGATGCAAATAAAATACATATTGCCATAGGTAGAAACAGTGCCAGAGAAAGTGTTTATAATAAAGTAAGCGCCGCGGGCTATAGCTTTGCTAATTATATTTCATCCAAAGCCAATGTCTGGCCCGATTTAATAATGGGCTATAATACCTTTATTGATCAATGCTGTGATATACAGCCCTTTGTGACAATTGGAAATAACTGTATGCTGATTGGGGCAAGGGTTGGTCACCATTGTACCCTAGAAAACAATGTATTGCTATCGGGCAATATTCTTGCAGGCAATGTAACTGTGGGCCACAACTCATTCTTAGGCATTAACTCTGCTGTAAAAGAAGATGTAATTATAGGTAGCCACAATATTATTGGTGCCGGTGTTTTTATTAATAAGGATACCGAAGATTATGCCATTATATCCAATGCTTCAACCCCTAAACGCATTGGAGATTCTAAACGTTTTGTCATGTTCAACAAAGCACAGGACGTAAAACAAGTATAGTTAAAAAAGAGAAAGTCAGGTTTAACTCACCTGACTTTCTCTTTTTTCATATAAATCGCTAATGAACCACTTACATTAAAGTTTTATGCTTTTACTGGCGCTTTTTTGTAATTGCACATTAATGCGTTTCAATACATCATCAATATCAAAAGGTTTACTAATGTAATCATCAGCAAAAGCATCAATGGCTTTTTGCTCACTGTTATTTTGAGCCGACATTACGATAATAGGGATGTGCTTGGTAAAAATATCTGTTTTCAGATCTTCACAAATCTCTGCCCCATTTCCATCAGGTAGCATGACATCAAGCAGGAAAAGATCAGGCATAGCATCCTGAATATTCTTTTTCAATTCTGCAAAAGATGATGAAAGCTGTAATTCAAATCCCTCCTCGCTTAACAGAATTTCGATAACGTTTCTGATCTCCTGATCATCCTCTAAAATGTGTATTCGTTTTTTTTCCATATTCAAATTATAATGTTTTGGTTTACCATGTATGGCTTTCGCTATACGATAGTAACAGTAACACCCAAACTCTCCAAATGTTTTACAATTTGTTCAGAAATTCCTTTATCAGTTATAATATGATCTATTTCCTCCAATCCGCAGATCTTTCCAAAGCCTCTTTTGCCAAATTTGGTCGAATCGGCCAATACAATGGTTCTTTGTGAGGCTCCAATCATTTTTTTGTTTAAATGGGCCTCCATAGCATTGGTAGTGGTTAAGCCAAAATCAAGGTCTATCCCATCCACCCCCAAAAACAGTTTGTTAAAATAAAAGTCCTGTAATACCTGTTCGGCATAAGCCCCCATTACCGAAGATGAACTTTTTCTTAACAAACCACCCAACTGAATCACCTCAATACTCGGTTCGCGCATCAGTTCAAGTGCCACATTTAAGGCCGAAGTAACCACTGTTAAATTTATGGCAGGCGCAATATTTTTGGCAAAATAAAGAACCGTGGTACCTGAAGCGATTACAATCGAATCGTTATCATTTAACATACCGGCTGCAGCAATACCTATCTTGTTCTTTTCGGTTGATTGTAATTTTTCTTTTTCATTAACCGGACGGTCAACCGTATAAGGATTATTTACGGTTGCACCACCATGTGTTCTGAATAGCAGGCTCTTATCTTCAAGCAGTTTTAAGTCCTTTCTTATCGTTACAGAAGAGACTTTCAATTCCTTACACAAATCAACTACGTTAATGTATTGATCGCGTTGCAGGCGACTTAAAATAAACTGATGTCTCTCAGCCAAATTCATCATAGTATATCTAAATTAAAGCGCTGCAAAATAACAATAAAAACAAGCTTTAACATATTTCATATAAATAATTAATAAATTTTTAATCCACTTATTATATTATTTCGATTACTATTCCTTATAATTGCGTATTGTTTCGTTTTATTACTTTTCAAAACACAACGAAACCAGATGACGTATCAGAACAATCATGAGGAATGCAGGCGATTTAATTATTTACAGAGTCACCATACCTGTGGCAACTGAATTATATACTTTCGATTAACAATGAGACCAATGAAGAGATTACACCAACGTATACTTGCCGAAAACATCAATTGGGACCTGATTATTATTGGTGGTGGGGCTACCGGTTTGGGCACGGCCTTAGATGCTGCCAGCCGTGGGCTTAAGACCTTACTGGTAGAGCAATCAGATTTTGCAAAAGGAACATCAAGCAGGAGCACAAAACTGGTACATGGCGGCGTGCGCTATCTGGCCCAGGGCGATATTTCTCTGGTGAGGCATGCTTTGAAAGAACGTGGTCTTTTACAACAAAATGCCAGACACCTTGTAAATAAAGAAGCTTTCCTGATCCCTTGTTACGATTGGTTTTCTGTAATCAAATACCTGGCTGGATTAACACTATACGATTGGCTTTCGGGGAAATACAGTTTCGGAAAATCAAAGTATTTTTCAAAACAAGAAACATTAAGCATGATGCCGGGCATTAAAGAAAAGGGCTTAAAAGGAAGTATCAGATATTATGATGGCAAGTTTGATGATGCCCGCTTAGCCATCAATATTGCACAAACCGCTATCGAAAATGGAGCTGTTTTACTAAACTACACTAAAGTTACCGCTTTATTAAAAAGTGATGGAGAGGTAGTTACCGGTATTGAAACAGAAGATGTACTCACCGGAGAGAAAGCCAGGCATCATGGCAAAGTGATAATTAATGCCACAGGTGTTTTTGTTGACGATATTTTACAAATGAACAACCCCAATGCAAAAAAACTGGTTCGCCCGAGCCAGGGGGTTCACATTGTATTGGATAAAAGCTTTTTGGGCAGTGAATCCGCACTAATGATTCCGAAAACATCAGACGGAAGAGTATTGTTTGCTGTTCCCTGGCACGAACATTTACTTGTGGGCACAACCGATACTCCATTGGATGAACACAGCCTCGAACCAAGGGCGCTAAAAGAGGAAGTAGATTTTATCATGGCCACTGCAACCAGTTACTTTAAACGTAAGCCCTTAGAAACAGATATACTTAGCGTTTTTTCTGGTTTAAGACCCCTTGCTGCGCCTACCAACAACAATGGCAACAGCACTAAAGAGATCAGCCGCGATCACAAATTGATGGTATCGGCAAAGGGCTTAATTACCATTACTGGCGGCAAATGGACTACCTACCGCCGTATGGCCGAAGAAACCGTAGACCTGGCCATTTCACATGCAGGTCTCGAAGCGAAAGCATGTGTAACAGAAAATTTAAAAATCCACGGCAGTACCGATATTAAAGGAGATCATTACCTGGATACTTTTGGCTCAGACCGCCATAAAATTGAACTATTGATGCAGGAAAACCCTAATCTTGCGGAGAAACTGCACAAAGATTTCCCATATACCTTTGCTGAAGTAGTATGGTCTGCAAGAAATGAAATGGCCGAAACCGTAGAAGATATTTTAAGCAGGAGATTACGAATCTTATTTATCGATGCTCAGGCAGCGAAAGATATGGCTCCGAAAGTTGCCTCGCTCCTCGCACAGGAATTATCAGCTGATCGAGATTGGGAAGCAAATCAGATTGAAACTTTTAATACCTTAGCCGACGGCTATATTTATCATCCAATACATATAAAAACCGGAACGGCTTTAGCCCACTAACCAAATTCTTAATTATGAGCAAGTACATTCTGTCTCTCGATCAGGGAACCACAAGTTCGAGAGCAATTATTTTTGATCACAATGGCGACATTACAGCCATTGCACAACGTGAATTTACGCAAATTTATCCCCAGGCAGGCTGGGTAGAGCACGATCCGATGGAAATATGGTCTACACAACTGGCCGTTGTAACCGAGGTAATTGTTAAAGCCGGCTTAACCGTAAGCGATATCGACTCGATAGGAATTACCAACCAGCGCGAAACCACCGTAGTTTGGGACAGAGAGACCGGTATGCCTGTTCACAATGCCATTGTTTGGCAAGACCGGCGCACCTCGACCTATTGCGATGAAATTAAAGCTAAAGGCCTTTCGGGCAGGATACAGGAAAAAACCGGATTGATTATAGACGCCTATTTTTCGGCTACCAAAATAAGATGGATACTCGAAAACGTACCAGGCGCAAGAGAAAAAGCCGAATCGGGTAAACTTGCCTTCGGAACTATTGACAGCTGGCTGATCTGGAAATTAACCGCAGGAGAAAAACATGTTACTGATGTAACCAATGCCTCGCGCACCATGATTTACAACATCCATACATTAAGCTGGGATGATGAATTGCTCGAACTATTTGAAATCCCTAAACAAATGCTCCCGGCAGTAAAATCTTCGAGCGAAATATATGGAGAAACTGCAGGCAAAATTTTGGCAGGCAAAATACCCATTGCAGGTATTGCCGGAGATCAGCAATCGGCGTTATTCGGGCAAATGTGTACTGAAATTGGCATGGTAAAAAATACATATGGCACGGGGTGTTTTATGCTGATGAATATTGGAACAGTACCTAAAATCTCTGAAAACAATTTATTAACTACCATTGCCTGGCAGATTAATGGTGAGGTGCAATACGCACTAGAGGGCAGCATTTTTATAGGAGGCGCTGTGGTTCAATGGCTTCGCGATGAAATGGGTTTGATTTCCAAATCGGCTGACGTAGAAACTCTGGCTAAAAAAGTGAAAGATACTGATGGCGTATACGTTGTACCTGCATTTGCTGGTTTAGGTGCTCCCCACTGGGATCAACACGCGCGTGGAACCATTACCGGCTTAACGCGTGGCACCAACAAATCGCACATTGCCCGTGCTGCGCTTGAAAGTATTGCCTACCAGACAATGGATGTTTTAAAAGCAATGGAAGCCGATGCAGATGTTAACATTGCCGAACTACGGGTAGATGGAGGTGCTACGGCCAATAATCTTTTAATGCAATTTCAGGCTGACCTGCTCAACTGTAAAGTGATTAGACCCAAAGTAACAGAGGTTACCGCAATTGGTGCAGCTTACCTCGCCGGATTAGCTACTGGTTTTTGGAAAAATATCGAACAGATCAGGTTGCAATGGAAAATAGACAGCACTTTTGTCGCTGAAGCAGGGATAGACAATGCGGCAAGAATAAAAGGCTGGAACAGGGCTGTAAAAGCAGCAAGAGTAAACGCAGAAGATTAAAATAGTATACCTCATAAGAAATTTAACGTATGAACATATATCTCGCAGAATTTATCGGCACAGCACTTATGATCCTTTTAGGTAACGGTGTAGTAGCAAACGTTGTACTTAAAGGTACAAAAGGAAACAACGGCGGCTGGATTTCCATTACCACTGCCTGGGCACTTGCCGTATTTGTTGGCGTTGTGGTAGCCGGGCCTTACAGTGGTGCACACCTGAACCCTATTGTGACTTTAGGTTTAGCCATTGGCAAGGGCTTTAACTGGAACCTAGTCCCTTTTTATATCCTATCACAGCTGGCTGGTGCCATGACGGGTTCACTTTTGGTTTGGGTAATGTATAAAGATCATTTCGATGCTACTGAAGACCCGGGATTAAAAGCAGCTGCCTTTGCAACTGCTCCAGCTATCAGAAATAAGGTTTCCAATTTGGTGTCTGAAATTATCGGAACCTTTGTACTCATATTTGTAATTTTTTATTTCACTGATGCCAGTATGGGTACCAAAGAAAATACTACGCCTATTGGTTTAGGTTCACTTGGGGCCATCCCTGTTGCATTTTTGGTTTGGGTAATTGGCTTAGCCTTAGGAGGTACAACCGGCTACGCCATTAACCCGGCAAGAGATTTAGGCCCGAGGATTATTCACGCATTAATTCCGATGAAAGGTAAAGGTGGTAGTGACTGGGGGTATGCCTGGATACCGGTAATCGGACCAATAATTGGCTCAACATTGGCTGCAGTTATATATTTATTTATCAGTCAGTAGATAGATTTCTCTCTGCCTGTTACAGGTAGAGAGAAATTTAATAACCTTATTGAAAAGCAGCCTTTCCCACTTGTTCATCACCCAGATAGACCCAAATTGCACCTTTCAGGTATTTTGTAAAGGAATCTTTCATATCGGCCAAGGTCACTTTATTAAAATTGGGCACCATATCTTCTATTAGTGTGTAACTTCCCAATACTTCTGCTTCTCCTAAATCTTCTACAATTGAGCTTGCACTTTCCTGGTGCCTGTAATAACCATCACGATGATCTTTTTTCAAGGCATCAAGGTAACGTTGGCTATATTTTCCTTCCTTAATATTGTTATAAACAGTAATCATTGCCCGAAATGCCTTCTTCGGTTGCGTGGTACTTACAAACATAGAACTATAGGGAATCTGCTGTACTTTAATACTTGCACCGGGCGCATATGACAAACCTAAACGCGTTCTCAACTCATAGTTCATACTCCCGCTTAATGCATTAATAATCAACACAAAAGCATGGTAATCCGGGCTATTCATCGTTGGTGCATTCATGATGCAGCTCATGTAATTGGTAGCAATATCCCTTTGTTCAACAACCAAGCGCTCCCCTGTTAACATTTTACGATCGTAAACCGGAGGAGTATATGGCTTTCCTTTTAGTTCTTTAAAAGAAGCTTGTATTTTCTGTTCGAGTGCCTCTTTTGTAATCTTACCAGCTACCACCAGAAACATTTTATTCTTGTTTAATAACTCGTTATGGTAATAATTACTAACCATTTCCGGAGTAAATCCACCTACCGTTTTACTGTTTCCTAAAGGATTAATACTGTATGGTGAATCTTTAAACATACTTTCCATACTCATTTGTTCAACCCGTGTTTCAGGATCAGACTGGCTGTGGTAAATTGCCGATATCATCCGCTCTTTGGTGGTCTGGAATTCATTTTTATCAAAAGCAGGATTAATCACTGCATCTGAAAACAATTTCCAGCCCTGATCCAGGTATTTGGAAATACAGTTCATGCTAATGGTCCCATAATCAGTTGTAGATGAGCCAGAAATGTGAATTCCGTATTCATCCGCAAGTTCCTGATAATCGACTACACTATAGTTTTTGGTACCACAGGTAGCTGCTGATGCCAGCGCGAGGTTCTCTATACCCGCTTGTTCGGCTGTATAGTTCATTACGCCCCCCTTAAAAAACATACTAATACTAACCGTTTCCTTTTCGGTTGGTTTTAAAATTACTTTCAAACCATTAACATCAAATGAAAGGGCTTTTGTTTGCGCATTGCTATATTGATAAAAGGCTACAAAAACAATAAAAAATATAATTCTGTTCATGAGATTGATTTAATTGGTCGATTTAAAAAATGTTTCGGGTTTTACCGTTTTCATACTCGTATTATCCATCATTAAACCTGCACAATAAGGCTTATCTTTAATGTATTTACGCACATAATCCAGTAAATCCTTTCTGGTTACTTTGTTTACTTCTTCTTCGTAATGGGTATAATAATCTATTGAGGCCGATGCCCACCAAAAGGAAAGTAAATGCGCATAATCAGACGTTACCTCTCTCCTTTCTACCTGTTCGATTGATAGTAATCTTTTAGCTCGTTCGATCTGCAAATCGGACAAATAATCTTCATTGGCCCAAAGTGAAATCTGCTTTAACACTTCCGCATAACATTCCTTCACCTTTGCGGGGTTGGGGCTAACCATTAAACTAATAGGCCCGGTATATTTTTGCGTATAGTAATTTACATCTGCCTCCTGCGCAAGTCCCGAGTTAACTAAAGCCTGTTTCATTTTCGATCCATTCTGGTTAACAATAAACGAAAATACATCGGCCGCATAGGTTGCCGGAATATCGTTACGCGTATCAGGTCCGTGCCAGCTAAACAACATGTAAGGTACAGGGCTTTTATTCGATTCAACCAGATAGTAATCGTTTTTGGTAAGTGGTTTAAATTCAGGGATAGGCCATTTTACAAAAGGATCTACTTTTGATGATTTCCAGCCACTAAATATATAATCTACATAACCAAACGCATCATCAACTTTAACATCCCCTGCAATAACCAGCACCGAATTGTTTGGCCAGTAATATTTATTTTTAATAGAATCCATTTTGGCCGGGGTAGCCGATAAAATTACTTCATGGCTGCCGATTACGTTTTTCCGCGAATAATTTTCACCCCACATATGGCGGGAGTTGGCCTCCATTAAAGCAAAAATCGGGCTCGACTCATGTCTTGTAAATTCAGCATTTACCACTTCATTTTCAAGCGCCATATCTTCCTTTATAAATTTCGGATAACGGATTGAAGAATTCATCAGGCTTAAGCCAGCCTTTAAGTTGGCAGCAGGAAGTGTAAAAAAATAATTCACCACTTCTTCCCTTGTTGTAGCATTCGAGTTGATATCCAGATCGTTCATCCTGCCATTAAGGCTTTCAAAATCAGGGTAATCTTTGTTTGCCTTAAAGAAGAGATGCTCATATAGATGACTCAGTCCGTTAAATTCGTCAGTTTCGGTAAATGAACCATTTCTGCAAGCCATTTCAATGGTAACCAGCGGGACTGTACGGTCTACAACAACCAGTACCTCGAGGCCATTGGCCAGCTTTTTGAAGTGCATATTTTCAGCAAGCTTCTTTTGGGCAAAAGCAGAACCCAGACACATAATACATGCGATAACGCAAAATAATCGTGAGAGCATAATTTCAACTTTTTTTTTGCAGCAAATAAGCTCAAATCTTTTACTTTATCAAATAATTTAAAAATAATTTCAACCACAGTTCTGCTCTTAAATTGTTATCGTTTATCACCCTTATTAACTACCTTTGGTAAATTGCCAGCGTTTAATTGTAAAACCTAACCAAATAATTTGCAAAAGTACTTCCTAGTAGTAGATACTGAAACATCTGGTCTGCCCAGGAACTGGTCGGCGCCTTATGCCAAAGAAAATAACTGGCCGTATATTGTTCAAATTGCCTGGGTAATTTACGACGCCAACCATAAGGAAGTAAAACGCGAAAACCACTATCTAAGTCATACAGGTTTTACCATTGATAAAGCTGCGCAAAAAATACATAATATAAGCCCCGAATATTTGCGGGCGCATGGAGAAAATAAGGAGGAAATTATGCTTAGGTTTTATACCGATATTAAAAAGTATAAACCTTTGGTAGTAGGACATTTTATTGAACTCGATTACCACATGGTGAATGTAGAGCTATTTAGAATGGGTAAGGATGATGTGTTTAAAGACCTGTCATTTTTCTGTACCATGAAGGCCAGTGCCATGTACATTACCGGCTCTGTAATCAGCCACTTAAAACTCGATAAATTTTACACCCTATTATTTAATGAGGTGCCTGAGAACATGCACAACGCAATGTCTGACGCGCTAAGCGCAGCTAAAATATTCTTCCACCTTATAGAAAGTAAAAAAATCAGTTTATCATCTGTTTATCATCAGCAACATAGTTTTAACCAGGAAAAGAAAAAAGTAAAAGCATTTTCATTTAAAAAATTTTTAAAAGGTATTTTTAATGGAAGATAAATTGGCCGACCGCATTTATACAGCCCGTATCGGGGATATCACCTTTAAAAAAATAGTGAGCTGTGATCCTGGTACTCCCATTTTTGAAGCTGCAATTAAAATGGCCGAACAGAAAACCAGTTGTCTCTTTATTAGAGATGAAGCAGGAGGTTATCTGGGTTTTGTAACCGACATTACTTTAAGGGATGAAGTCATTGCTAAACAGTTAAACGCCAGCTTAGCCATTGAAACCGTTATGGACAAGAATATTGTAACCATAACACCGGATGCATATGTTTACGAAGCTATCTTGATGATGTTTAGTAAAAAATCGCGCTATCTGCTGGTTATCGATAACGGTAACTATGTTGGTTTTTTGAGCCGGAACAGGCTGTTAAGCGAACAGGCAGAATCTCCGCTGGTTTTTATACAATCGGTAAAATCGGCAGTTAACACCAGCGATTTGAAGTTGAAATGGCAAAAAGTACCACATATTGTTGCTCAGTTGTTAAACAGAGGTGTTCATTCTAAAATAGTAAACGAAGTTGTTACTACCATTGCAGATACCATTTCGTTTAAAATCATTGAGGATGTAATTTCCAAACTCGGTCCCCCGCCTGCAAAATTTGTTTTTATGGTTTTGGGTAGCGAAGGCCGTAAAGAGCTAAGCCTTAAAACCGATCAGGATAACGCCATAATTTATGAAGATACTCCGGAAGATAAAAGGGCGGCTGTACGTTCCTACTTTCTTGACTTAGCTACACAGGTTTCGGATAAGTTGAACCATGTTGGTTTTGTATATTGTGATGGCGATTATATGGCCACCAACCCAAACTGGACACGTTCTTTATCGCACTGGAAATACAATTATAAAAACTGGATCGAAGAAGCTTTGCCGGAAGCCGCTGTAAAATTCGCTGCTTTTTTTGATTGCAGGGCTATTTATGGTGATTTAGGCATCATGGACAGCTTAAGGTCTTTTCTGGATGAAGAACTGCAGAAACCGATTGAAAAATTTTATGTTTATCTGGCTAAAAATGCTTTGCTATATGAGCCTCCGCTAACCTATTTCAGGAACATCAGGACGCAAAAAATACATAAAAAGGAAGTTTTTGATATTAAAACGGCTATGACACCCATAGTTGATCTGGCCAGGGTTTACGCCCTTCAGAACAGGATTTTTCAGAAAGAAAATACAGGAGAACGTTTAAAAACATTAAAAGAACTCGGTATTTTTACGGAAGAGCAGTTTAATGAGCTTTCTCAATCTTACTATTATCTGATGGGTTTGAGGCTAAAGCACCAGGCCAATCTAATCATTAACCACCAGGCTCCGCCCAATAACTTTATAGAAATAGATACACTGACCAAAATCGAAAAGGTAACACTGGTCGAGATTTTTAAAATAATCCTCAACTTTCAAAGTGGAATCAGAATGAAATTTACCAATACTTTAGGTTAGAGATCATACCTTTTTCGAATCATTTTTATAACGATGATATATTTCTGATCCCTCCTGTTCAACATAATGCAGCAGATTAGTATCTTTTTCTTGCAGTAAAAATGCTGCAATTTCGTTTTAACTACTTCTGTTACAAAACCAAAGCGCATAAGTATCATAAATACTACAGCGAAGAAATAATGGTAAAAATGTAATCCCTTACAATAAGCTCCAGCTTAACAAGCAAACGTTTGCGTGCTGTAAACATCACATTTTTTATTGACCGTAAAAAAATCTTTAAAAACCTGCTGCTTACGTTTTTCTGACTTACACAATAAATGTATTTCAGACAATTATAACACAAACGTTTGCGCTGATTTATTTTAACGAAGTACGCTTCCTCTGTGTAACTTAAGGATTACAAAACAAACAGCAACTAACTTATTACGCTTCATTTTTTATCAAAAGCTGAGGAGATACCGGCCAGGTTTGGCAAATATTGATGATGTGATCTTCCTGCTTTAGGAAGATCAGAATATGTGGCTGAGGTCAGCACGTTAAAACAAGGCATTATTAACCAATTGCATATTTATCAATTCCTAACCTAAAAATTATCTAATGAAAAAAAACAGTCTAATTTTCGCAGGCCTTGTCTCCGCCTGTCTGTTTACCCTGTCTTGTAAGAAGGCCGAAACCCTGCAACCAGAGGAAAAAACGCCAACTATTAGTCAAAAAATGGCTACAGCTAACATTGTTACACAAACACGCAATGTAAATGTGGTGTATTTTGTACCGAACGACCTGGATACCCTGGCTGGTTACCGTAAGAGATTAAGCGATCTTTTATTATGGACCCAGGATTGGTACAAACAGGAAATGAACAGGAACGGTTACGGTAACAAAACTTTCGGCCTGGCTGATGATGGTTCGGGTGGTGTAAAAATCTTAACCATCAGAGGAAGTTTACCCAAAAGCAGTTATCCTTATTCGGGTGGTTCTGGAGCTGTTGCCAGCGAAGTTAATGCTTATTTTGCTGCCCACCCTGCTGATAAAACCAGCGATCATACGTTAATTATTATACCAAGGTATTCTATTGGCAGCAATGGCACGCCAAGTGGTGGCCCGTTTTATGGTACCGGCAGATGGTGTTATGCTCTGGATTATGAAGAAATGGATATTGCCAACCTTGGCTTAAGCACAACTGTGGGCAATCGTTTCAGTGTCTGGTTTGGTGGCATGGTGCATGAGTTGGGCCATGGTTTAAATTTACCCCACAACAGACAAAAAGTTTCTGAAAACTCAACGTTGGGCATGGCATTGATGTGGGCCGGTAACGGAACACTGGGTAAAAGTCCAACGTTTTTGACTGCTGCCGATGCTGCTATTTTAAACGCCAACCAGGTTTTTAACAATAACTCTAATACCTATTATGGTTCAGTTACAACCAGCATCCCTAAAATCTATGCCAGCTACGATAGCGGCTTGGCATCGATTGTAGTATCTGGAAAGTTCACCTCAACCGGTAACGTAACCAGTATATTGTATTACAACGACCCCAACGTGAATAACGAAGGTACCGGTGTAAATAAGGATTACAATGCCATTACCTGGGAATCGAAAAAAATTGGTACTGATAGTTTCAGGGTGGTGATGCCAATTGCCGATTTACAAGAAAAAGCCGACGGCATTCCTTATGAGCTAAAAGTTAAACTGGTACATGATAACGGCACAGTAACCGAACAGATTTATGCCTATACTTTTTCGGGAGGCTTACCTGTATTGGGTTTCTCTACAAAGAATGAGCTAAGTAAAACAGGCTGGACTATTGCCTCATTCAGTTCAGAAGAAAGTTCTGATGGTAAAGCCACAAGTTTAATAGACGGCGATGCAAATAGCGTTTGGCATTCGAGATGGAGAACCTCTGCTACATCTTACCCACACAATGTGGTGATAAAGGTAGGAACAACCTCAAAAACTGCTGGTGGTGTAAGTTTATTGCAGCGCAGCAGTTTAAGTCGTGCAGTTAAAGATTTCGAAATACTAACCAGTACTGATGGCATTAATTTTACCTCGCAAGGTAATTATGTGGCTAAAAATATCAGCGGTGTACAGTATTTTGATTTTGCTTCGCCACAAACCTTTCTATACTATAAAATTATTGCAAAATCGGCACACGACGGTCAGCAATTTGCTTGTTTAGCCGAACTTGGATTATACTAAAATAAGTAAACACATTCCAGAATCGTCATTCCCTCCTTCGCGGGAATGACGATCTATAACATTCAGATTAACATATCTTTAATTTCCAGCTTTCATATTGATTTTGCTTACAAACTTTTATAACTTTAAGTATATAGCATTTTAAACTAAATAATTAAAAATCAGTACCATGGGAAAATTTGTGATTACTAAAAGGGCTAACGGTGAGTATCAGTTTAATCTGAAGGCCGGCAATGGGCAGGTAATTTTAGCCAGCGAAGGTTATGCCTCTAAAGCCAGTTGCGAAAACGGAATCGAATCTGTTAAAAAGAATTCACAGGACGACTCGAAGTTCGAGCGAAAAACCTCGAGCAATGGCAAGCACTATTTTAGCCTGAAAGCTACAAACGGACAAATTATAGGCTCGAGCGAAATGTATGAAAGTGCATCAGCCAGAGACAACGGTATTGAATCTGTTCAGAAGAATGCACCAGGTGCCGAAACAGATGATCAAAGTTAAATGTACAAAAAAAGGGAGCCAGATTGGTTCCCTTTTTTAAATATGATTATCGCTTAAGCGAAAATTTCTATTTTACTGCATCAATTACAGCTTTGAAAGCTTCCGGGTGATTCATTGCTAAATCAGCCAATACTTTACGGTTTAAACCGATTTCTTTTGAAGCTAGTTTACCGATTAACTGAGAGTAAGAAATACCGTGTTGACGTGCACCAGCGTTGATACGTTGGATCCACAATCCGCGGAATTCTCTTTTCTTAACTTTACGGTCACGGTATGCATATTGCAAACCTTTTTCTACTGTGTTT
>Ga0308157_10000889_pt1 | contig 77029 bp, 63 predicted proteins | sample PhyBR1_FD_201035 | JGI IMG/M metagenome (GOLD analysis project Ga0308157, IMG submission 201035) | Phyllosphere microbial communities from UC Gill Tract Community Farm, Albany, California, United States - DLSLB.R1 | ecosystem: Host-associated > Plants > Phyllosphere > Unclassified | place: USA...
TAAGGTTTATCCTTTTGCTTGCGCTTCAGGTAGTGGTTTGCAACAACATCGACCTGTTCGGGTTTATAGACCCCTACCCCTACATCCTGTTTATCGTTCTGTATCCTGTAAACGGCAATAAGGCAGGTCTCCTGATTTCGTCTTTCTTTTTAGGGTTGTTCATGGATATGTTTCTTAATTCAGGCGGAGCACACGCCACGGCCTGCGTAACGCTTGCTTACCTGAGGCCCGCCTTCTTTAAGTTCTCATTCGGTATAAGTTACGAATACCAAACCGTAAAAATAAACGACAGGCTTTCACCGGAAAGGTTTTCTTTTCTGCTGATTTCTGTTGTTACGCATCATTTTATTTTATACCTTTTGGAAGTATTCAGGTTCAGCCTCGTACTCGACATCCTGATCCGTACTTTGCTTTCGGCCCTGTTTACGCTTATTACGTGCATTATAATCATTTACCTGATCAAGCCGGCTAAACAATGAGAAAGATCCTATTACCCGTGCTTATTATTGCCGCGACCCTGCTTATTATTGCCAGGCTGTTCTACCTGCAGATACTTGACGACTCCTACATTAAGAAATCGGAGAACAACGCCATCAAGATCAAATACGAATATCCGGAACGGGGATATATCTACGATCGCAACAACAAGCTGCTTGTAGCAAACCAGCCGTCATACGACATTATGGTTACCCCGAATGACATGAAAGACATAGATACGCTCGAGCTATGCAGGCTGCTGAGTGTATCCAAGGAATATTTTAACGAGCGCGTTAAAAAAGCAAGGGTATACAGCCCGAAACTCCCGTCTATATTTCTGCCACAGCTGAGTAAAAAGGAATTTGCCGCTTTCCAGGAACGCATAAGGCGGTTTAAGGGTTTTGATATTGTAAAGCGTTCGCTACGGGATTACCAGGTAAATGTTGGGGCTAACGTATTTGGCTACATTGCACAGGTAAATGACGCCATCATCAAAAAAGACCCTTACTACAAAAGCGGCGACCTCATCGGAAGGCAGGGTGTTGAAGAAATGTATGAGGAATACCTGCGCGGGGTTAAGGGCGTAAAATACATACAGAAAGACCGTTTTAACCGTGAGATAGGTTCTTTTAAAGAAGGTATATATGATACCGTTGCCGTGCAAGGCCAGGATATCACGCTGACACTGGATATGGAGCTGCAAAAGTACGGCGAAGCCCTAATGTTCGAAAAGCGCGGTGGCATCGTTGCCATTGAGCCTAAAACCGGGGAGATACTGGCACTGGTCACCGCACCATCTTATGATCCTGCGTTGCTTGTAGGCCGGGACCGTTCTAAAAACTATACTGCTCTTGACAAAGATACTATTGCGATGCCATTGTTCGACCGTGGGCTTTTGGCCGAATACCCTCCGGGGTCTCCATTTAAAATTCTGTCAGGGCTTATAGGCCTGCAGGAGGAAGTGGTAGATGAAAACAGCACCTTCATGTGCCATCACGGATTTTCATATGGACGTGGGGCATTCATGAAATGCCACTGTCCCGGCGGCGCCATACAGCTGCATAACGGCATCTACAAATCGTGCAATGCCTATTTTGCCAATGTTTTCAAACTTTCTATTGACAAATACCCTAAGCCCGAATATGGCGTGGACGCATGGAGCAATCACCTGAAAAGTTTTGGGCTGGGCGACTTTCTGGGGTACGACCTGCCTCCGGGGAGGAAGGGGCTTGTACCAACCTCAAAATTCTATAAGCGATTTTATCCTAACGGCGGCTGGAGGAGCTCAACCATCATTTCCAACTCCATTGGCCAGGGTGAGATCTCGATGACCCCTATACAATTAGCAAATATGATGGCTACGGTAGCAAACGAAGGCTATTACTATACCCCTCATATGATTAAAAAGATTGAGGGCAGGGAGATCGATAAAAAGTTCACCACAAAACACATTACCACGATAGAAAAACAGCATTTTAAACCTGTTATCGATGGCTTGTTTGATGTGTATAACCTTGGTACCGCAAGAGGGGTTCGTGTTGAAGGTATCGAAATTTGCGGAAAAACAGGTACTGCCGAGAACTTTACCAAGATTAACGGGGTGCGGACACAGCTCACCGACCATTCTATATTCGTAGCTTTTGCGCCACGCCACGACCCTAAGATCGCTATTGCGGTATTTGTGGAAAACGGATACTGGGGTGCACGATGGGCCGGCCCTATTGCCAGCCTCATGATTGAAAAATACCTGAGAGGGACCATAACACGTACCGACTTGGAAAAGCGTATGCTTGAGAATGGACTTAAAGATGAATATGCCAAAGTAACCAGCGGAAAGCCTTTTAGTATTAATAATTAATGAAGAACCAGAGCGTAACCAATAATCTTGACTGGATCACCATATTGCTGTACGGCACATTGGTTATATTGGGCTGGATGACCATTTACTCTGCTTCGCTACCCGACCAGACCACTTCGATTTTTGATATCGGGCAGATCTACGGTAAGCAGATCATGTTCATCATGACCAGTATACCGCTCATAATTGTGCTGCTTACCCTTGATGCCAAGATATACGAGAAGTATTCGCTCATCTTTTACGGTTTTGGCATCCTGCTTTTGGCGGGGCTTTTCGTGGCAGGTAAAACCATAAAGGGACAGACCAACTGGTATTCATTCGGCGGATTTAGCTTACAGCCTTCGGAATTTGCCAAGATAGGCACTGCATTGGTCCTGTCTAAATACCTGAGCGACGTACAGATCAACCTGAAGAACCTCAATCACCAGCTTCTGGCATTTGCCATCATTGCTTTTCCGGTACTGCTCATTATGATGCAGCCCGATGCCGGTAGTGCCATGATTTTTATGTCCCTTACACTGGTGCTCTATCGTGAAGGATTACCCGGGTGGTACCTTGCATCCGGCGCGACAGCAATAGTATTGTTTCTCCTCGCCTTATTGGTAAAGCCTTATATAATCGTGGGTGCCGCGGCATTAATCATTATCGTGCAATTTATCCTTACGCGAAGGGCATTCCGGAACCCTATCCTTTCGACGATCATATTCGTGGCTATAACGGCTTTTGTCTTCTCGGTAGACTATGTATATGAAAACGTACTGGAGTCGCATCAGAAAGACCGTATCAACGTGCTATTCGACAAGAATGTGAATCAGCAGGCTGAGGGCTACAACCTCAACCAGTCGATGATCGCTATTGGTTCGGGCGGATGGCTTGGAAAAGGCTATCTTGAAGGGACGCAGACCAAAGGCGGCTTTGTACCGGAGCAGCATACCGACTACATTTTCACAACAGTTGGTGAGGAATGGGGCTTTGCAGGCGCTGTAGTGGTTATTGCATTGTTCGTAACATTGCTCCTGCGTATCATCTACCTCGCGGAACGGCAGAAATCAAAATTCAGCCGCACCTACGGCTATTGTGTTGCCTCGGTATTGTTTATGCACTTCTTTGTAAACATTACCATGCTTATTAAGCTCTTCCCTACTATTGGGGTGCCCCTGCCCTTCTTCTCTTACGGCGGATCGAGCCTTTGGGCCTTTACCATATTACTGTTCATTTTTATTAAAATGGATGCCAACAAAGTGAATGAGTGGTAGTCAATTTTTTAATCGATGTAATATTAGCCTGAAAAGCAAATACCACGTTAATAAGAAAATTATGAACTGGATAATTGCTAACGCAAAATAGTATTTTCCTGTAAACATTAAACCAAAACCTATTATACTTACTGGAAAAGTCAGTACCAAAAGCACCACTACCCAATCACCAAAATAAGGTGGATACAGACAACATAGGGCTAATGTCCCAAGGCCTACATACGCGAGTGAAAAAAGAAAAGATAGTATTCTCGTTTTCAAAATATTTTTCATCTTACTCACTCTTCACATCCAACGCATCGCGCAATGCATTTCCTACCATCATAAAGGCAAGTACCAGTAATAACATTGCTATTCCAGGTGCCAGTGCGAGATAGGGCTTCCCGAGAATAATGTAATTATAATGGTCTTTTATCATGCCGCCCCAGCTGGGAATGGGTGGCTGCGCGCCAAGGCCAAGAAAGCTGAGGCCGCTTTCTACCAGTATTGCTGAAGCAAAGTTGGCCGCCGAAATCACGATTACGGGCGCCATACTGTTGGGCAATATATGGTTAAAGATAATCCTGCCGTCACGATAGCCCAAAGCCCTTGCCGCCGTAACGAACTGCATCTGCTTAATACTCATCACCTGGCCACGGACCACACGGGCAACTTCCACCCACATTGTGAGTCCTACTGCAACAAAAACCTGCCAGAAGCCTTTGCCCAGTGCCAGCGTAATTGCAATGACCAGAAGTAGTGTGGGTATCGACCATATAATGTTTACAAGCCACATAACAAAGGCATCCACCTTGCCTCCAAAATAACCTGCGATGGCCCCGAAAAAGATCCCTACGACCAACGAAATAAACACAGCCACAAAACCTATGACTATAGAAACCCGGGAACCTATGATAAGGCGGCTCAGCAAGTCACGCCCCTGGCTGTCTGTGCCGAGAATAAACTTTTGGTCATGGATGTATTGCCCGTCAATATCAGAAGCCTTAGCACCGCCGAATAGCGATAATGGAATGGTTTTAGATACCGCCAGCGATGGCTCATCATTATATTCATAATACGTAAGGCTATCCCCTTCTATTTCGTATTTAAGGATTGGTATTTTCTGCACCGGGGTCTCCCTACCGGTAAAATATTCCCCTAAAGTAGTTGGCTCCGATGGGAACTCCAGCATTTTTACTGCAAAGCCCGGCGATTTGGAATGAATGGAAAGGTCGCCCCAGTTACCATTCTTTGTTTTGTCGGGCGCCAGTACATAGGCAAATACCGAAACAAGCAGCAGGACTACAATAAGGCATAAACTTAAAACGCCCCAAAAGTTCTTTTTGAACTTTTGGAGCGCTAAGCCTGTAAGCGATCGGTTTACGCTTTCCATCAAATATTATCTTGTCTTAGTAAGCTGTGGTTTCGCAACATTAGAAGCGCTCTTGCCAGATGATTTCGGCTGCATGTCATTGAGAACGTTAAGTGCTTCTTCTACATAAATGTCTTTCGAAAGGCTTTCATACCAACGCTCTTTTTTCTCAGCGAGCGATGGGTCTTTCTTAAATATCTCTTTCTCGTAAGGCAGCGCCTCAAACTTCAGGGCATTTTTATAATCGTTGAGCGCCTTGAATTTTTTGGTTATTGCCTCGTTCTTCAGCATGTCAGCTTTAAATTTCTCCGCATTCAGGCTGAAAACATTGTCATCTTTCTTAGCATTTACCCATTTGGCATTTTCATCCATCAACTGGAACTGCGCATTGGCAGCCATCCTTCTTTTGCTGTTGGCAATAATACCCTGGAAGTTATTCTTCAATGACTTATACGGTGCCGGGTCGATCTTATCATAAGGCATCGCATTATCGGTATCGCGCTCGCCCATATCAATATACGAATACCTGTCCGTCATTAGGATGTCGCTATAGACACCTTCACGCTGAACTGATCCGCCATTTACCCTGTAGTATTTCTGGGTCGTCGTTTTCAGCGCGCCAAGATCACCAAGGTCATTGCCGCGTACAAACTGGTTCAGGTCGATGATGTTCTGCACAGTACCTTTACCATACGTATGCTTGCTGCCTAATATCAGGCCACGGTTGTAATCCTGTATTGCTGCTGCAAATATTTCAGAAGCTGAAGCTGAGAAGTTGTTCACCAAAACTACAAGCGGGCCATCCCATTGTACCCTTGAGTCGGTATCATTCAGTACTTCTTTTTTCTTACCGCTCGATTTTACCTGTACTATAGGCCCGTCCGGAATAAAAAGCCCGGCCATATCTACAACTGTTTTCAATGCACCGCCACCATTGTCCCTAAGATCCATGATGATGCCTTCCACACCTGCCTTCTTAAGCCTTTCTACTTCAAGGGCAACATCCTTTGCGGCATCGCGGTTGTCTTTGTTTTCAAAATCGATATAGAACTTCGGCAGGTTGATGATACCATACAGCTTGCCATCTTTATTTACAATGCTCGATTTGGCATAGGTTTCCTCGATCTCCACTACTTCCCTAACAATAGGGATCACTTTGATGGAACCGTCTACTTTCTTTACGGTAAGCCTTACTTCAGTGCCTTTCGGTCCTTTTATTTTTTTCACTACATCGTCAAGGCGTATACCTGCTATGTCTACAGGATCCTGCTTGCCCTGGGCCACTTTCATAATAAGGTCGCCCTGCTCCAGGTCTTTGCCCCTCCAGGCAGGACCGCCCGGTATAAGCTCCGATATTTCTACATAGTCGCCTTTTTTCTGAAGCTTGGCGCCAATACCTTCAAGGGAACCCCTCATGCTAGTATCGAATTTCTCTTTATCGTCCGGTGCGAAATAGTATGTATGCGGGTCAAAGCGCTCCGCAATGGCGTTCAGATAAATACTGAACCACTCGTCACGCTTAAAGCCTTCGATAAAATCGAAATAATCGTTAAGTGATTTCAGTGCCGACTCACGCGCTTCTTTTTCAAGCTCTTCAAAAGATTTTTTAGGCTCTGCCTTTTCTTTATCTGTTTTCTTCAAGGCAATTTCTTCCTGCAGCTTTTGCTTATCGGTAATAGTGGAGAGTACAGAAAGCTTCAGTTGTTTTTCCCAACGTGCTTTCAGTTCCGCTTCATTAGCTACATAAGGCTGCTTCTCATAATCTACATTAAAAGTGTCATCCTTTGAAAAATCGAATGGCTTGGAAAGGATATCTTTATAGAAACCTTCCGATTCTTTGATCCTTTTAAGCAAACGCTCATTGGTAAGGTTAAAGAACGTCAGGTCCCTTGTGTTGATCATGTCGTCGATCTGGGTCTCATACTTAGCAAACTCATTGATGTCTGCCTGCGTAAAGAACCTTTTGGAAGGATCGATCTGCTGAAGGTAGCTTTTATATACACCTTTGGAAAACGTATCGTCAATGGCTGCCGGATCGTAGTGGCCTTTCTCTATCACAAATGTCAGCAATTCCAACAGCAGCTTATCTTTTTCAGGATCAGCGGCCTTCGGCTTGCCGGGCATAAAACTCCATAGCGCCACAGAAAGTACGGCAGCGACTATAACTATTTTATAATTTCTCTTCATAAACTTTATAACGGCATTCATTAGATTATCATATATCAATTTACATTAAAAAGTGTGCCACAATTCCCTCCTGCAAAAAATTTCTTCACCATCCACGCAAAGGGCACCTTTATAATTTGCGTAATTTAGTACACGTAAAAGTACAATTCTTATTTTTATTTCTACCATAGCATGAAGAAAAAACCACTGATACTGGTCACCAACGACGACGGAATTACAGCACCCGGCATACGCGCCCTTATTTCTGTAATGAAAGAGCTGGGCGAGGTTGTTGTTGTAGCGCCCGACAGCCCCCAATCGGCCACCGGCCATGCCATCACGATCAACAGCACCCTGTTCATCAACAAAATTGACATCGACCCCGATGTAGCAACCGAATACAGCTGTAGCGGAACACCCGTAGACTGCGTAAAATTTGCCGTTAACGAGATACTGCACCGCAAGCCCGATATTTGCGTAAGCGGGATCAACCACGGTTCCAACTCCTCCATCAACGTGATCTATTCCGGCACAATGAGCGCTGCAGTTGAAGCAGGTATCGAGGGTATCCCTGCCATTGGCTTTTCACTGCTCGATTACAACTGGGATGCCGACTTCGAATCAGCGAAGCCCTTTATAAAAAAGATCACGGAACAGGTGCTTGAAAACGGGCTTCCAGAGGGTGTTATCCTGAATGTGAATTTACCTAAGCTCAAAGAAAAAGATATAAAAGGCATAAAAATATGCCGCCAGGCCAAAGCCATGTGGCAGGAAAGTTTCGACAAACGCACCAATCCCATGGGGAGGGAATATTACTGGCTGAGCGGAAAATTCGTAAACCTCGATAATGGTGAAGATACCGACGAATGGGCACTGGCCAATGGTTATATTTCTATGGTACCGGTACAATTCGACCTTACAGCCCATCACGCGATGCAGCAATTGAACGGCTGGGAACTGAATAAATAACGTTTAATTTATTAGTGCTATTTTTGGCAAAGCAAAAACAAGCGGCGATGAAATACTACATTATAGCGGGAGAAGCTTCGGGCGACCTGCACGGGTCGAACCTTATGAAGGAGCTTTTTAAAAAAGACCCGCAGGCAGATATCCGTTTTTGGGGCGGCGACCTCATGGAGGGCGTGGGCGGTACATTGGTAAAGCATTACCGCGACCTTGCCTTTATGGGATTCGCCGAAGTGATTCAGAACCTGGGTACTATTCTCAATAACATTAAATTGTGCAAGCAGGACATCGCCAATTTCAATCCTGATGTAATTATTTTCATCGACTACCCGGGCTTCAATATGCGTATTGCCAAATGGGCGAAAGAGCGTGGCATAAAAACACATTATTACATATCACCGCAAATATGGGCATGGAAGGAAAGCCGTATCAAGGCTATCAAGCGCGATGTGGACCATATGTATATTATCCTTCCGTTCGAAAAGGAGTTTTACGAGAACAAGCATAGTTTTAAGGTCGACTTTGTGGGGCATCCACTAATCGATGCCATTCACAACCGCGAGAAAACCGATCCCGAAATTTTCAGGAAAGAAAATAATCTTGACGATAGGCCGGTTATCGCCCTGCTGCCCGGAAGCCGAAAGCAGGAAATATCGAAAATGCTGTCGGGCATGCTATCTGTGGTGGACGAGTTCCCCGACTACCAGTTTGTCATCGCGGGAGCTCCATCCCAGGAATATTCGTTCTACGAGCAGTTCCTGACCAGCAAAAATGTAAAGTTTGTTTCCAATAAAACCTATAACCTGTTAAGTATTGCCCACGCAGCCCTGGTAACCTCCGGTACGGCTACCCTGGAGACCGCGCTTTTTAAGGTACCCGAAGTGGTTTGCTATAAAGGAGGATGGATATCGTACCAGATCGCCAAGCGCATTATTACGCTAAAATACATCTCTCTCGTGAACCTTATTATGGATAAAGAGGTAGTAAAAGAACTCATCCAAAATGACTTTAACAAAAAAAATATACGAAACGAACTCCAAAAATTATTAACACCGCAATATCGCCAAAACCTTCTGAAACAGTACGATTTACTGGAAAAAAAATTAGGCGGTGACGGGGCAAGTGAGAAAACCGCAAGCCTCATAATCAATTATTTAACATAGGTTCTTAAAATACCTTTAAAATTAATTCGTTATATTTGCCTAAAACCAAGTTGAATTTGATAAAACGAAAGATTTGAAAAATTTCCGCCTTTTAACCCTGATTTTGCTTCTGACAGCAACATATAACGCCTCAGCGCAAATAGTAACTTCTAAAAAAGAAGCCCAACGAAAGGGTATCTACTCTTATAATGACAAGACCGCGAATACTTCTGCTTCTATAGACAAAGGTGCAGTTGTAAAAGAGGTGGCTTCGCTAAGCGAACGCAACATTGTTGCTTACGAACCGGTAAGAAAAGATATAGCAAAAGGCCCGAACAAATCTGAAATCGAATTCCCGAAAACCAATCCAGTTAAGAAAGGCACTGTCGTTATTGACGAAGCAGAGAACGATGCTGTACCTGTTGAGCCTGTAAATTATTTTGGCGAACAAATCGTAAACAATGCTATGCAGTTTGAGGGCGTGCGCTACCGTGCAGGCGGAACTACCAAAGACGGTATGGACTGCTCGGGTATGGTTTACGCAACGTACCAGCTGTTCGGCATAACCCTTCCGAGAAGCTCACGTGATATGGCAGGTGCCGGCAAAGAAGTAAAGTTGGGCGACGTTAAGAAAGGCGACCTGCTTCTTTTCAAAAACAGCCATAACAGGAGATCTATCAACCACGTTGGCATCGTTACCGAAATTACCGAAGAAGGCGAAGTGAAGTTCATCCATTCTTCTACCAGTTCGGGCGTAATCGTTTCGTCTATGAACGAAGCCTACCATGCACGTACGTTTGTACAGGCAAACAGGGTTATAGAGGAGTAATTCGATCCTGATCTTACCACATAACATTTGCTTTCTTCTACTAAGAAATGTTTGCATTGGTAAATTAGCATAAGACTTTTCCGTATGTTTGCTTCAATTCCTGTAAAATGAAGGCATTGAGGTATCCCGTAATAGTAATTACATTATTCCTGGCACTGGGGATACTGGCCGGCTATTACTGCAAACCCTCCCCTATTGTTGCGGGAAGCATTGCCGCAGCTATATTTATCCTACTTCTTATCTTTTGGCAGGCGGCTAAAAAGGACCTGCTGCAAAAGCCTTATTTTACCCTTGCGGCATGGATGTTCTCTTTCGGTATTGGTATGCTGGCACAAACGCTGCACTACCCTGCCAACCAAAAGCTGCACTATACGCACAGCATCAGTAATGACGAACTCCCGGTTATAAAGGCAGCAGTATCAGAACGGCTGAAATCTAACGACTATGCTGAAAAATACTATTTTGACGTGCTCGCCGCCAATGGAAGACCTGCCTCCGGAAAGCTGTTGGTATCCGTACCTAAAGACAGCTTAGGCCGCTTATTAAGCGCCGGCGACACGTTTATAATCGCAGACAACCTGCAGCCCATCCCCAAAGCGCTGAACCCTTACCAGTTTGACTATGCCGCGTATATGGAAAAACAGGGCGTCTTCCATCAGGTAAGACTAAAAGACAACTTTATCAGAACAGGGCAGACCGAAAGCTTCAACACCTCTGTAGGCCGTTTGAGGGACAGGCTCATTCACAGCTTTGACATCCATAATTATAATGCAGAAACCCGCAATGTGATCAATGCGCTACTGCTGGGCCAGCGACAAGATATGGACAAGGAAACTTCCGACAGCTATGCCAAAGCCGGGGTGCTGCATATTCTGGCAATTTCCGGACTGCATTTCGCTATGCTGTTCTACATCCTGACGGTGCTGCTAAAACCAATTGGCCGGTTCCGCAAACACGGTGAGCTGGCACAGGTTATCATCATACTCAGCCTCATGTGGGGTTTTGCGTTTATCACGGGCCTGTCGGCGTCAGTAGTGCGGTCGGTAGTAATGTTCAGCTTTGTAATGGCAGGACAGTTCTTTAACCGCAACACCAACATCTACAACTCGCTGGCAGTATCTATGCTTGTATTGCTGCTTGCTAAGCCTATGTTCCTTTTTGATGTCGGTTTCCAGCTCAGCTACATCGCCGTATTTGCCATTGTGTGGCTGCAGCCGTTTTACACCAAGGCAAGGATCTCTAAATACAAAGCGGTTAACTATGTGACCGATACCCTGCTAATTTCGCTTGCGGCACAAATAGGCGTACTGCCATTAAGCCTGTATTATTTCCATCAATTCCCGTTGTTGTTCCTTTTAGCAAATCTCATCGTAATACCCTTATCCAATGTAATACTGGTTACGGGGCTTATCGTATTGCTGCTGAATTTCATTGCGCCACCCGTTGCGGTTTTTATCGGGCGACTACTGGAGTGGATGATAATGGTAATGAACGGCTTCATTAAATGGGTAGCTTCATTTGACAACCTTGTCCTGAAAGACATACCCTTTACGCTTCTACTCAACATTGCACTCTATGCGATACTCATTCTTGGGGTGCTGTGGCTTTACAAAAAAAGCTTCCTACGTACAGCGACATTCCTAATATCAATATTGCTGTTCCAGGGGGCTTATACATCGACCGTAACCGATGCCAACAACGGAAGTGAGCTTATTGTGTTCAACAACCGTAAAGGCACTCTGCTGGCACAAAAAGACAGCCGTAACATAATCGCGCAGTCAAACGACAGCCTTGCCTTAGAAAGCCACGTATTGCGTGATTACAGCAAAGGCAGCTTTGCCGACAGCATCCGTATACAGCCTTTGCAGCAGTTGGTCTTTCATAAAGGCACCCGTATCTTTATTATGGATAGCACAGGCATTTATAAACCCGGCATGAAACCCGATATACTGCTCCTTACCCATTCACCAAAAATAAACTTCGACAGGGTTTTGAAAGAAATGCAGCCCAAACAGGTACTAGCCGATGCCACCAATTACAAAAGTTATGTAGCGCGATGGGCCGCAACCTGCGAAAAGAAAAAAATCCCTTTTCATGCTACTGCCGAAAAGGGATCTTTTAGAATTGAGTAAGATGTATTATTTAGCCTTAAGGGCCTCCAGAAGCTGTTGCGGCTGGTAGTAACCCACAATTGGCTCTTTTATGTTTCCTTTTTCATCGAATACCATCATAGTTGGGTAGGCACGTATCTGCAATAATGTCGCGAATTCGTGAACGGCATTCCTGCCGCCCCTGCCCGGCACAAAGCCCGGATTGGTATATTTTTTACCCTTATAAGTAATATCCGATTGTGCTTCCGCATTGAATTTTACAGCGTAGTAGTTGTCACTGATAAACTTAACTACCGCAGCGTCATGAAAAGTATTCTTGTCAAGCATTTTGCATGGCCCGCACCAGTCGGTATATACATCCATAAAAATTGGCTTCGCCTTTTTCTTTTGCGCGGCCAGCGCCTCATCCATGGTCATCCACTTTATTTCCTGTGCCTGTGCAGCCAGAGCGCCAAGGCTTATGAACAATGCTAAAAGTATTTTTTTCATATAGATATTTCGTTTTTTCGTATAAGACAAAAACAATGCCGAAAATTAAGCGGCACCCTTCATTTGCTTTTTCAGTATTGGCGAAAGGATCAGCAGCACAATACCGGCAGCGATCGCAATATAGCCAATATTCTGGTAACCGTTTGTATACTGCTCCAGTTTATCCAGGTTTGTTGGGTTCTTAATAGACGTATCCACTTTTGCCAAAGCCGAACCGATAAGTCCCGCACCATACTGCCCGTAAGCACTGGCAAGGAACCATGTACCCATCATCACGCCATGCAGCCTGGACGGCGTAAGCTTGGTTACCATCGAAAGGCCGATCGGTGAAAGGCAAAGCTCTCCTATCGTTATTACAAAATAGGCAAACAGGAAGCTCCATAGCGGCGTAAAGCCAGTTTCGTTCGCCATAAACTTACTTGCAAAGAATACAAGGAAACCTAGCCCGAGGAACACGAATCCGAGACCGAATTTTACAACGGTGTTTGGCTCCGATTTTCTCTTGTTCAGGTAGATCCAGAGCATACCTACGAGAGGCGCCACAATAACTACCCAAAGGCCGTTGATCGTATTGTTTACCTGTGTCATGTTCAGTCCGTGGCTTTCTACGTTTCCGATAGCGAAGAAGTTAAGCGATCCGCCACCCTGCTCGAAGAACGACCAGAACAGTACCGAAAACAAAATCAGCACCACTGCCACAAACATTTTACTCTGCTCCTCTTTGGTCACCTTAATGAGGGTATAAATAAAAAACCCGAGGATAAGCACGGCGATTGTCATCATAAACAGGTCGCTGAACTGCACCATATACGGTATCAGCTTGCCCTCAGCATTAACATCCTGTCCGAACAGGAATGTAAAGTCGATCTCGAAGGGGAAGTACACCAATACGAAGAAAAACGGTATGAATAGTATTGAAATGATATACACCCACAGGTTCTTGTTGATACCTGCCGTTTTTTCTTTCAGCTTTTCAGGAGCCGGCGGCATACCGATAGGCCCAAGCGATTTTTGCGTGAAAAGGAACAGTGCCAGTCCGCAAAGCATACATACACCCGCCAGCGCAAAGCCAAGCGACCAGCTTACCGATGTACCGATATAGGCAATGGTAAGTCCGCTCAATACGGCACCGATATTAATCCCTGAGTAGAACAGCGAGAATCCCGCATCCCTCCTTGGGTCGCCGGGCCGGTATAAGGCCCCAACCATTGTAGAGATATTCGGCTTAAAGAAGCCGTTACCCACAATCAGGATACTGATGCCCGCGTAGAAAGCGAACGCACCCGGAATAGCCATGGTGAATGTACCTATAGCCATAAGGATGCCTCCCCAGAATACCGATTTACGGAAACCGAAGATCTTATCGGCAAACATTCCGCCCACAAACGCCATGGCATAGATGAATGCCTGGATAAGGCCGTACTGCTTGTTGGAGATACTCTCCGCGTCACTCCGGTATTTGATGTTGGAGGTTTCAATGTAGTACAGCGGATGGTCCTCCGTCAGCTCTTCATGGTTCTTCTGCTGGAACTCGATCTTTTTAGCTTTAAGCTCCGCTGAAGCCATCGGGTTGTAATCGGCCGTAAGGATAAGGTGTGATATATAAAGCCCGAGCAGCGCCCTCATTCCGTAGAAGGTAAAGCGCTCCCACATTTCGATCAGGAAGAGGTACCAAAGCTGTTTTGGGTACTTCCCTTTAAAATCCTGAATTTTTTCAAGCTCTATAGTATGGTTAGAAATTTCCATTGAAATCTGTAACTAAATTAATATACGTTGTTCTCCTTCATTACCCTGTTGAGCCATTTCAGCATCATGAACAGAAGAATCGCGGCACCCAATACGAGGCCGAAGTTCAGGTAGAAGAAGTTTTCCTTTTGATCCATTGTTTCCCAAAGGCTGGAAAGCATACCCGCAAGCTTGTTACCCACAGAGATCGCAAGGAAGAAACCACCCATCATAAGGGCCGTGATCCTTGGCGGGCTTAGTTTTGATACTAATGAGAGTCCCATTGGCGATAAGCAAAGTTCTCCCAGCGTAATTACACCATAAGAAGCTACAAGCCACATACCGCTCGCTTTCATAGAAAGCCCGTTGGTAGCATACACAGCGCCCACCATTACCAATGCGGACAATGCCGTGATAAGAAGACCCAACGCGATCTTTGTTGGCGTGCTCGGCTCTTTGCCCCTTTTCCTAAGGAAACCCCAAACACCTACAAGTACCGGTGTAAGCAACACTACCCAGAATGGGTTTATCGACTGGTAAAGCTCTGTTGAATATAACTTCAGGCTCTGGCCTTTGGCAGGCACATCTTCAGGAGCCTTATTGCTGAAATACTTGCGCGATGCTTCATACTGGGCAATCTTGCCCGCCGTATCTTTTTTCGCCTTTATTTCCTCCGGATTGCTTTCAGGCATTTTGTTGGCATCTGCCCTCAGCTCTTCAATCTTTGTTTTAAAAGCCGCATCGTCAAGCGCTACGATATCGTTGTTCTCAACGGTCTGCGCCATATCTACCTTAGTTGCAACGTTGGCCACAGATTCAGGCATTTCCCTGTTGGTATAATCTTCTGCCCAGACAGTAAGCGCGTCACCATTCTGGTGGAAAATCGCAAAGAACAATATTACACAAGAGAATACTGCCAAAAGCGCGGCAATAGAACGCTTCTCAAGGCCTGTTGATTTCGCGTAAAGGTAAATGAAGAACGCTATTACCGGCACACAGCCAAAGATAAACGCATCGTTGGTATCCGATCCAAGGATGTTTCCCGGGATAAGGTAACCCAGTATACCGAAAATAAACATCGGCACGATGGTAGAGCCTAATATCTTGCCTGTTGGCATATCACCCGGCTGCAGTGGTTTTACCACATCTACGTGCTTAATATGTTTGGTACCGATAAGGAAGATCCCCACACCGATAAGCATACCTACACCCGCAGCGATAAACGCGTAGCCCCAGCCGAAGTTGATCCTCATGTAAGCTGCCACGAAGTTGCAGATAAAGGCACCGATGTTGATACCCATGTAGAAAATATTGTATCCTGAGTCTTTCTTGTGCTTCAGGTCCTCACCGCTGTACAGGTTACCCACAAGCGTAGAGATATTCGGCTTAAAGAAACCGTTACCCAAAATGATGAAGAAAAGACCCACAAAGAATGTCGTAATATCATGAACCGAAAGCAGGAAATAACCCGCAGCCATCATAAGGCCGCCAAGTATGATCGACCTGCGGTACCCTAATACCCTGTCGGCAAGCAAACCACCGATAAAAGGTGTAAGGTATACAAGGCCAAGGTACGTTCCGTAGATATCCGATTTTTTCGCGGCATCAAAGCCCATACCTCCATTGTCCCAGCCATCGAGCATGTATAATGCAAAGATGCCCAGCATAAGGTAATAACCGAAACGTTCCCACATCTCGGTGCCGAATAAATACCATAACCCTTTTGGATGGCCTTTTTGTGTAGTGTTCTCGCTCATAATATTCGTGTTAATTATAGATTCTCTTTAATAAAATTCGTCATTTTCGTATACAGCTGCAGCCTTGTCGCTCCGCCATATATGCCGTGGTTCTTGTCAGGGTAAATAGCCCAGTCGAATTGCTTGTTGGCCTGAACCAGCGCCTCCACCATTCGCATGGTATTCTGCACATGCACGTTGTCATCGGCTGTACCATGTACCAACAGGAAAGGCCCCTTCAGTTTGCTAACATGGTTTATCGGTGAGTTGTCGTCATAGCCCGAAGCATTTTCCTGCGGGGTCTGCATATAGCGCTCCGTATATACGGAATCATAGAAACGCCAGTTGGTTACCGGAGCCACCGCAATAGCCATTTTAAATACGTCGTTACCTTTCAGGATACAGTTAGACGACATAAAGCCACCATAGCTCCATCCAAAGATACCAATACGGGAAGCATCTACATAATTGTATTTGCCGATAACTTTTGCCGCGTCGATCTGGTCTTCCACCTCATATTTCCCAAGTTCTTTATAGGTCACTTTTTTAAAGGCAGCACCTTTAAAGCCCGTACCACGTCCATCTACGCATGCTACGATATAGCCCTGTTGTGATAGCATCATGAACCAGAAATCGTCGGTACCGTGCCACTCGTTGTTTACCTGCTGCGAGCCCGGGCCGCTGTACTGGTACATGAATACCGGGTATTTTTTGTTTGAGTCGAAATCTTTAGGCTTTATCATCCATGCATTTAGCTTGTGGCCCTTTTCGGTGGTGATCTCCATAAATTCTTTCGCCGGAAGATTATATTTCTCCAGTCTTGTCATCAGGGCATTATTGTCCTGTATCGCTTTAACGAGTTTGCCATCTTTAGCATTGTGCAGGGTATAGGCTGTTGGCTGCGTAGCACTCGAAAAAGAATTGATAAAGAACTGGAAGTTCGGACTGAATGTTGCGGCATTGGTACCGGTTTGCACAGTAAGCCTCGTTTTGTTCTTTCCGTTAAGGCTAACACAGTATACATCGCGATTGATCGAGCCATTCTCTACCGACTGGTAAAAGATATTGCCGGTCTTTTCGTCAAAGCCGTAGTACGAAGTAACTTCCCACGGGCCTTTAGTTACCTGGCTGATGAGCTTACCTGTTTTATTATAGTGGTAAATGTGGTTGTAGCCATCTTTCTCGCTCGTCCAGATGTAACTATTGTCTTTCAGGAAAGTCAGGTTGTCGGTGATATCCACATACGCTCTATCCTTTTCATTCATCACCACTTTGGCAGTTCCGGAGGCGGCATCCACAAAAATAAGGTCAAGGCTGTTCTGGTGCCTGTTGATCACCTGCACGCTCAGGGTCTGTGCTTCAGATGTCCATTTAATGCGCGGGATATAGAAGTCAGAGTAATTGCCCAGCTTTATCTCTTTCGAAGTATTCGCTTTTATATCATAAATATGAAGCGAAACCATCGAATTCTTCTCACCGGCTTTAGGATATTTAAAACGGCTTTGCTGCGGATACAGCTCTGAGCCATATACATCCATCGAGAATTCCGGCACAGCCGATTCATCAAAACGAATAAAAGCAATTTTATCTCCGGAAGCATTCCAATCGTAAGCTTTTACAAACGAAAATTCTTCTTCATAAACCCAGTCGGTAATACCGTTGATAACTGCGTTTCTCTTTCCGTCAGTAGTGATCTGCTTCGCAGTTTTTGCGGCAATGTCATATACATACAGATTGTTTTCGTACCCATACGCCACTTTGGAATTATCGGCAGAAAATGTAGGCTCCTGTACTTTTTTATCGGAAAGCTTCAAAAGGCTTTTTGAAGCAATGTCATAAATATAGAAATCGGCAGTAAAGGAATGCCTGAATATCGGGTCGGAATTCGTAGCCAAAAGTATTTTCTTCTCATCCGGGCTAAAGGTATAGCTGTCGATACCGCCTTTCAGTTCGGCATGGGCCTTAGAATCCACGAGCGTGTTTACTTTCGCCAGTGTTGCAAAATCATACACATCGATCTGGCCAGCGCCTGTGCTGTAATTTACGTTCAGAACTGTATACTGGTTGGAGTTCTTCATCGCCTGTAGCTCGTCCATGGCTTTCTGCCTGAAGGCCCCCGACCATATTTCCTGAAGCGTTACTTTTTGTTGCGCGAAAGCGGGAGCTGCCGCCAATAAAAAGAAGAAAAGTGACTTTTTGATGTAATTCATTTTGCAGATGGTAAAAAACTTCCAATTTTAGTAAATTTTTATGAATTAGCCTTTCTTTTTTTTGTTAAATACAGGAAGCCCCCGAAAGCCCCCGTAGAATTATTGGCAAATGCGTTACGTAAACCGTATCTTTGCTACATATCATTATTTTAAGCAACTGGAAATGAGCAAAGCAATATCGGGGTTCTCCAAACTTGGAAAAGAAGAAAAGATAGATTGGATCGCCCGCGAATACTTTTCAGACCCTGCACAGGCTTCTGATTTAATAAGAAAATACTGGAATTCGGATACAAAGCTGCAACAGCTGCACGACGAATTCATAGAAAATACCATCACCAACTTCTATCTTCCGCTGGGTGTGGCTCCCAATTTTACCATAAACGGGCGCGATTATACCATACCTATGGCGATAGAGGAAAGCTCGGTGGTGGCAGCCGCATCAAAAGCCGCCAAGTTCTGGTCGGCACGCGGTGGTTTCAAAACGACCGTTATCAGCACCGAAAAGATTGGGCAGGTCCACTTCCTGTTCAAAGGCAGCACCGAGAGGCTGAAAGCATTCTTTAACGCTGTAAAACCCAAGTTTTTTAAAGGAACCGAATCCCTTACTGCCAATATGCAGAAGCGGGGCGGCGGTATCCTGGACATAAAGCTGCGCGACAAAACCGAGGCGCTGCCAAATTACTACCAATTGCACGCTACTTTCGAAACGAAGGACAGCATGGGTGCCAATTTCATCAATTCGTGCCTTGAGCAGTTCTCGAAAATACTGAAAGAGGAAGCCCTTAATTATGGCGCTTTCACGGAAGAGGAACAAAAAATACAGGTGATCATGAGCATCCTGTCGAACTACGTGCCGAACTGTATCGTAAGGGCGGAAGTTTCCTGCCCGGTAGAACAGTTGTGTGAAGATGCCAGCATCGATCCACAGGAATTCGCCGAAAAGTTCATGACCGCCGTTCGCATCGCTGAAATTGAGCCCTACAGGGCCGTAACGCACAATAAAGGCATAATGAACGGCATTGACGCGGTGGTGGTAGCAACAGGGAACGATTTCCGTGCCGTGGAAGCAGGGGTACATGCGTATGCCTCCAAAACGGGACACTACAGCAGCCTTTCGCACGCCAAAACAGAAGATGGTATTTTTACCTTCTGGCTCGAAGTGCCGTTGGCGTTGGGCACAGTGGGCGGACTTACATCGCTTCACCCGCTTGTAAAGCTTTCACTTGAGATGCTGGGTAAACCAAGCGCATCTGAACTGATGCAGATCGTGGCTGCTGCGGGGCTTGCGCAGAACTTTGCGGCATTGCGCTCGCTAACCACTACAGGCATCCAGCAGGGGCACATGAAAATGCACCTGATGAATATCCTGAACCAACTGGAAGCTACCGATATTGAAAAATCACAGGCGGCAAAGCATTTTGAAAGCAATGCGGTGAGCCACTCCGCCGTGTACGGGTACATCAACCATTTACGCAACTTTGATCCTGCCAATCTTGAAAAAGACTTTTTACAGTAACGGCAAACTGCTCATTACAGGCGAATATACCGTACTCGATGGGGCAACAGCATTAGCATTGCCTACAAAGCACGGACAGTCGCTTGAAATTACGCCAAATGATAAAGACAGCATAACCTGGACAGCCTTTGACGCTGATGGCACTGCATGGCTGGAAATTGATCTACCCATATCTGCGATTATTGAAAACAAGCCTTCCGGCTCACCTGAAGCTGAGGCATTGGTAAAGATTCTCAACGAAGCACATCTTTCCAATCCCACTATACTGGAGAACGGATTTGAGGTTGTCACTAAGCTGACTTTCCCAAGAAAGTGGGGATTGGGCACCTCATCTACACTTATTAATAATATAGCGCAATGGTTTGGGATCGACCCTTACATGCTATTAGCAAAAACTTTTGGCGGCAGCGGTTACGATATTGCCTGTGCCCAAAACAACACCCCAATACTCTACCGACTTGAAAACGGCAGGCCTGTAACGGAACCTGTCGCCTACAGGCCGGAGTTTACCGAAAACATTTATTTTGTTTACCTCAACCAAAAACAAAACAGCCGGGAGGCTATAGCCACTTACCGGGAGCATCGCAGCGATATAGCGCCCGTTGTTTTACAAATCAGTGAATTGACAGCCTCATTACTAAAAGCCCCAACTGCGGCAGCCTTTTCCCTCATATTGGAAAGCCACGAAACGATTATGTCGGGCATTCTGCGCCAGCCAACCGTAAAAGAAAAATTGTTCCCAGATTTTGATGGCACCGTAAAAAGCCTTGGTGCCTGGGGCGGCGACTTTGTGATGGCGGTTTCAGGCAGCGATCCAACGGATTATTTTATTTCTAAGGGATATAAAATCGTAATCCCTTACGAGGCCATGATCCTCTAAAAGATACACAGAAAGCATTCCAAATCGTATGATTCAGCCATATCTATAAAACAAAAAAAGGTTTCCATATGGAAACCTTTTTGATATTGTGAATGCTTATTCTTAGAAATTGAATTCAGCTCTCTTGTCTTCGATATCGGCATTTTCTTTAAGCGTGTTGGAGATCCTGTTCGGAACAGCACCCCTGCTCTCAGCCTTCATCCTTGTAGAATAAGAGTTATAGTTTGGAAGGTCGGCTGCTTTGGCAACTGACTTCGTCCTTACCATAAACACACCTGTAAGGCCGGCGATATGGCCTGATGTCTTACCTGCGCCCTGCGCGAAAGCTTTACCTACTACTTTAGGCTCACCTCCTACATTAGGAATCATCGGAGCAGCAAGCGTAACATCTGTCGCAATCGCAACGCTCGATCCTGTAGCCTGTGCAACAGCCTCAAGTGTTGAACCTGCCATTTTTTTCTTGATGATCTCTACTTTTTTCTCGTTACGGATAAGCGGAAGTACTGTTAATTTAGCCTCTTCCAAAGGAAGCACACCTTTTTCGTTGATCGCTTTCAGCCTTACCACTACATGGCCCTGGCCCTGCGGAAGGTCGAATTTCTTAACGTCACCTGCTTTAGTATCTTTGTTGAATGCCCAACGCACTACTTCTCTTTGGTTGCCAAGGCCCTGAACATACTCGTCGTTAGCAAGCACTTTGTTCACAGGAATCACCGTAAGGCCTGCTTTCTTGGCAAGGTCTGCGAACGGCTTGTCTTTAGCATCCATCTCGAGTGTAGAAGCTTTAGTATAGATCTCGTCAGTAGTCTTGTCAGACGGCTGTATCTTTTGTGCGATTGTAGCAAGCTGTACGGCTTTAGTTTCAGCATTTTTGCTGTTGATCTTGATTACGTGGTAACCAAACTGTGTTTCTACCACACCGATCTTTCCAACAGGGTTGCCGAAGATAAAGTCGTTGAATTCAGGAACCATCTGGCCCGGAACGATATCTTTATACTCACCGCCGTTCTCTTTAGAGCCCGGATCTTCCGTATTGTCTTTAGCAAGCTGTGCAAATGATGCAGGGTTAGCTATCGCATCAGCCATAAGCTGGTCTGCTTTTTGTTTCGCCTCATCTTTAGTCCTTGTAGCGCCCGGCATACCCGAACCAGCAAAACCGATAAGAATGTGGCTTGCAGTTACGCTGCCGCCTTTCTTCATCATTTTGCTTATCTTGTAGAAACCGTTATCGATATAAGGGCCGAATACTTCACCTACAGGAAGGTTGAACAATTGTTCCGCATTGTCAATTGGCAGCCTGTCTTTAGGGATAAAAGTTGAATCGTAAGGAATCTCAGAATTCTGGTTTACAAAGTCAGCCACGTCTTTAGCATCCCTGAAACCAGGAATCGTATCGTTTTTGCCGGTCTTTTCGTTATACCTTACGCTAGGCGCAAGGAACGCGTTGATACCGCTCTTCATCTCCGCCTCATCGGCAGAAGAAGGCTTGTTGTCGAATTTCACGAACTCAAGCTCACGTGAGGCTTCCGACTTGTATTTTTTCTCGTTCTTTTTCATGAACGCGATAAGTTCGTCATCAGAAACTTTCACCTGGTCGTCGTTCACAGTAGTGAACGGTACGAACACATAATCGAAAGACACCTTGTCGTTCTCATCTTTATATTTTGCTTTCGCTTCAGCGTCGGTAGTAAAGAAACCTGCCTTTAGCATGCTTACGTAAAGCTGCCTCTTAGCCATGTTCTCAACAAGCGGCGTGTTTTTCTCGATCATATCATACTGCGCAGGATTGGTGTTCTTCATGTTCACAAGGAACTCGTTGAACTTCGCTTTGTCGAATTTGCCAAGCGCGTTAAGGAATTGCGGGTTTTGCGCCACGCTCGGATCCTGTGCATACATGTTAAGCACGTGGTCCTTCCCTACCCTGATACCGGTTTTCTCGAACCTTTCCTCAAAAAGGGCGTTGTCCACTTCCTGGTTCCATACGGCATTTGCAGCCTGTGTAGAAGACACACCCTGCTGCCTTGACTGGAATTGGTTTACTTTCTGTAAAAACTCCTGTACCGGAATATCTTTCCCGTTTACACTTCCCACTTCTTTGGTAACGCCGAAACCACCACTGTTGATGATATCACCTACGATAAAGGCTAATAAGCAGAACCCGATAACGAGTATCAGCAGTAGCGAACGTTGCCTGATTTTTGATAAAACCGCCATTTGTATTGTTTGTTAAATTTTATTTCAGTGGGCGAAAATACAATTATCTCTTTAATAATAAAAGATGTGGAGACATATTTTGCCCCGAAGTGTAATTTTTTTTCATCGCTGGCGCAAAGGCCCGATTTTCACTGACTCTATCTTTTTGCCGTTGGACTGCTCGACAGAAACGGAAAGTCCTTCAATAGTAAATTTCTCACCCGCCCGGGGAATGTCTCCGCAATGGAACGCCACGAATCCGCCAAGGGTGGTATAGGCATCGGATTCAGGCACCAAAAGGCCGTATTTTTCGTTCACATATTGCACATCAAGCCGCGCCGAAAAAATAAAGGTACCATCTTCCAGCACAACCTCATCTCCTTCTTCCGGCTCTTCATCATGCTCGTCTTCTATATCGCCAAAAAGCTCTTCAATAATATCCTCTACCGTTACAATACCGGCAGTACCGCCATATTCATCGAGAATAACGGCCATACTCCTTCTTTTACGGGTCAGGATATCGAGGAGTTCTTTTATATAGATAGTCCCCGGCGCGTGGATTACCGATATCATCGCTTCTCGCACAGTTGCTGGTTTTTTAAACAACTCAAAAGAGTGCACGTAGCCTATAATGTTATCTACCGTAGTATCATACACCATGATCTTGGAGTATCCTGTTTCTATAAACAGCTGCCGCAGCTCCCCTACAGGATCAGTTACCTCAACCGCTTCGATCTCGGTCCGGGGGGTCATGATATCGCGTGCCTTCCGGTCGGAAAATTCAAGGGCATTACGGAAGATCTGAATTTCTGAATCGATCTCTTCCTGTTCTTCGGCACCACCCAACTGCTCGGTAATGTAGGTACCCAACTCACCTTTACCAAAGAAGTCTTTTCGGCTTTCGGCCTTAGTACCAAAGACTTTTATCAATATAAAATCAGCTATCACGATAATCACCTTCGAAATGTGATTAAAAACAAGGTAGAAAAGGTAAGCGGGAACAGCAAAGACCTTTATTAGCGTATTGGCATACACCTGGAAGAGGACTTTAGGGATAAATTCAGACGTGAGCAGCATAATAAAACCCGACAGCGCAACCTGGAGCAGCAACTGGTATCCCATAGCCCATCCCTGTACCGAAGGATAAAACCAACTCAACACCACAAGTCCCATATGATAGGCATACACCACCAGGGCAATGGTATTGCCCAGAAGCATTGATGTTATAAAACGTGTGGGATTTTCGGTAAGGCGTGCCAGTATTTGGGACAGAAAGTCAGACTGGTTCTTTTCTACGCCGAGGTATACTTTATTGGCCGAAACATAAGCAGTCTCCATCCCCGAAAAAAATGCGGAAAGTAACAGGCATAAGATGATCACTGTTGTTTCCATAGCCGGGAGGTTTATTTTTTAACAGCTTTCCTGTACTGCCATTTCTTAAAAAAGAACATAAAGATACCGACACCGGTAAACAGAAAAGGAATAATCGGATCTTCACCTGTATTCAGGCGCGTTATACCTTCATAAAGAAACAGGGCTGCAAAGGCCAGGAAGAACCATGGTATTATTTTAAAGTAAGTCATCATTATTGTTCATCGTTATTGATTTCGCCCGAATTCTGCTGCATGTTCACGATCCTGAAATCTTTGCTGAAGTCGATGCCGGGGCCTTCCATATAGCCTCCTTTATTATCTGTAAATTTAAAATGTTTTTCGGTATAAAACCATTCATTTTTCTGGTCGTAGTACAATTGCGACGTTTCGAGGTAGTTACCGTCATGTGAAGTGATTTTCACGTTGCCCTGCAAATCGATGATATTGTCGGGGTTGCTGTACTGGATCGCATAGTCTGACACCACATAGCTCTTCTTGTCGGGCCCGTCGAATAACGTTACATGCACCCCTTTCGGGAATTCATTAAAGCCGTGCTCCAGATTAGAATAATCCAGCATGAGCGGGCTTACAAGAATTGCTTTTACCTTTCCCGAATCGGTATATTTAAGGTTGATATTCTCTGTTTCCCCGGCAGGGCTAAAGCTCGCCGTAGTAAAACGCTGCACATCCTTAAGGTTGCTTTCGCAGGAAAACAACACGGTGGCAGCAATCACCAGAAGCGGTATGTAACGGTACAGTTTCATATTACAGTTTCGGCAGGGTCACTTTTTCGTTTATCCAACAGCCGTAAGAGATTACGTCTCCCTTTCTTTTTCCGGCCGCTTTGGCTTCCTTGTCCGTTGGCAGGTTCTTTTCGAAATTCTTCACCAGTGATGCTACCGTAGTCTTATATCGCGGCTCGGCAACCTCGGCTTTTTTCACCGTTTCAATTGCAAGCAACGTCAACGCCTTACGCTCAAACTCACTCAGTCCGCATTCTTTCCCTGCGGTAGTATACATTTCTGCCAGCATCAGGTAAGGCTTGCCGAATTTCGGGTTCTGGGCCGCGGCTTTCAGTGCATATTCTTTTGCTTTGCCTTTATCGGAATTCCTGAAGATCGACGCAATATCATGATACAGGGCGGCTTTACGCGCAGGAGTTTTCTCCAATGCAGCCGACTGGTCAAAATACACAACAGCCTGTTTCGGGTTACGCCTTTTCAGTTCGATGCTCGCCAGCATATACGCAGTCTGGGCTGTTGGCTTTGCTGTATTCAGCGCCTGGGCGCCTTTGTAAAGCACCGGCGAATTAAAACATTTACTGCCATACATGGCCGTAGTAAGGCCCTCTAACCAGGATGCATTGCCTTTATTTACCTCATAATGCTTATCGTAATATGCCTCGAGCTTGCTACAGTCGAATATCCTTGACGCCTGCAGCGCCATGTTTTCGGCCACCACACCAAGCGCCTCGACTTTATTATCGGCAGTGCTTACGCGGTTGCTTTCCTCAGCGGTAAGTTTTTCGGTTTCCTGCTTTTTCAGCAAGGCATCTTTATCAGCAGCAATCGTACTTTTGGCATGCGCCACCTGTGCGCCTATCGCGCCATATTTCTCAATAAATTGTTCCTGGGATATGGTTTTGGCTCCGTCATATTGCTTCAGCAGCAGCTCGAAGTAAGCTTCCAATGCATTATAATCGATAAATGCCATGCTATTAGAGGTAAACGCACCATCCAGTGCTTTGTATAGCTCTTTGTCATCCGCAAGCTTATACTCCTGCTGCAAAAGCGCTTTTTTTATTACCGCGTCGCTTTTCGGGTAATTTTGGGCATACTCTGTATACAATGCAGCAAGGTCGGCAACCTGCCCCTGCTTATCGGCAGGCGCCATAGCCATTTCTATCCTGTACAACAATACTGTTTCCCCGTAGGTATACAGCTTATCACTATGCTTCGGACATTTCTTCCTCAATTCCGCCATTTGCACCGCCGCCTCATCGTATTTTCCCGCCAGCACCGACTGCTCGAAAGCATTAAAACCGGATTCGCATTTGTTGGCAACCTGCGCAAAGGCAGTACTGCCAAAGGCAAGAGCAATAAACAATAGGATTTTAGCTGTTCTCATGGCAATGGGTTTATTAGTCATACTTCCTCTTCACAAACCATCTTTCGCTGATGTTGAGGCTTACAAATATACTGAAGTAATTTTCTTTTATAAGGTTGGCGCTTGTAGTTCCCCTCTGACCGTATTCAAAACCTACGTTCAGCCTTGAGCCATAGTTGTTGCCCATCGGGAAGCCAAAGCCCGCACTGACAGCCATATCGTTGATCGACTCACCGTTTATCACAAGTCCTGTTTTCTCATAGCGAAGGCCCGCACGGTAGGTCATCCTGCTAAGGTAGCTGGTAAACGACATATATTTAGGTATATAATAACCACCCAGGGTAAACCTGTGGGACGTTTCGAAGCCCGCATCGGTTACAGCATCAAAACGGTTACCCAACTCGTTGCTCTCCTGAAAGGTATACTCCGCACCGGCAAACCACTTTCTCGCCTCACCAAAACCTGAACCGAAAGTAAATTTAGACGGCATCTTAAGCTCTTCATTAGCCACCGCGACATTAATCGCGTCCTGCACTACTTCTCCCCTGTTGGTTACCAACACTGTTGCATACTCCCTGTTGGTAGCACTTTTCAGCGTGCTCGATGGCGTATACGTTGCGCTGGTTACCCAATCGTATTTATTATTAAGCCTTGTCTGGTATACCGCTCCAAAGTTGAATGACATTCCGTTGTAGTCGGAATTATTCTTTTCACGTGTAGCATATTGCAACTGCGCGCTTGGTATCTCCGTAAGGCTTTTGGTTTCCACCTGCCCGAAGTTGTACTGGAAGTCGGCACCCACGCTGAATTTCGGTGTTATTTTATAAGACATACCGCCAAACACACGGTTGAGTCCGCCTGTTCCGTTGAATTTCTTTTCGGTGGTAATATTATTCTCTGTACTTGTATTGCGTATCCTGTAGCCTACCGCAGTATACGGCATAAGCCCGATAGCAAAACCGAAGTTCTTCACCGGTATGGCAAGAGCAACATAATCAAGCGTAGTCCTGTTCGCCTTGCTTTCTTCCGATGCTGTTTTGAATGTAGTCTGCGAATTGCTCGCGCCAATAGTAAAGCTTGTAAACTTAAGTGAACTGTATGTTGCCGGGTTTTGCAGGTTGATGTGCACACTGTCGGCCAATATACCAAGGCCACCCATCATCCTGTTCTCTACTGTGCCTTTAAATTTCTGGTCGCCAATACCATAGTAAGAATATGGTGAAGCATTGCTCTCCTGAGCGAAAGACGCGGCTGATAAAAGAAGGCAGAAGCCGGCAAGAATTTTTTTGATCATTTGTGATTCGTATATAAATATAATTGATTCAGACTTTCCAGCAGGAAATTTGAATTGGCAAATATGGTGTTTTTTAATCTTTTAGCCAAAAAATCAGCATCACCTCCGGTCAATATTATTGTTACCTCCTGATACTGTTCCACATACTGATTTATAAAACCCTCAAGCTCAAACAGCAGGCCGTTTACCGCGCCCGAATGCATGGACGAAGCGGTGCTGCTGCCGATGATATCGTGGGGCATTTCCGGATATAACAACGGAAGTTTTGCCGTAAAAGTATGCATGCCCTCATATCGGATGCGCAAACCGGGAGAAATGGCCCCGCCGAGGTATTCGTCGCTACTGTTGATGAAGTCGTACGTTACACACGTTCCGGCATCGATCACGAGCCTGTTTTGCACAGGAAATTGCAGCACGGCTCCCGCGGCCAGCACCATCCTGTCAATACCCAGGGTATGGGGCGTGCCGTACTTATTCCGGAAAGGGAGGGCACTATCGCGGCTTACTATAATAAGTTCGCTGTTTTTTTGAAGGGCCAACAGAAGTGATTCTTCCTCCTGCCCTACCGAAGAAAGGGTGCTATGGGTAATATTCGGGTAAGCGTGAAAAATTTTTTCGACGCCCGTTGCGGCACCGGCTTTATCGAATACAAACTTTTCCAAAAGGGCATCCCCCTCAAAAACAGCCGCTTTGACCTTTGTATTACCGACATCGATAGCTAATAACATTTTCGTAATGTTTATGTGGCAAAGATAACGATTGATTTTTTTTATCTTTTGTTTTGGATAATATAAAAATGGTTCTATATTTGCACCCGCAATGAAGCGCAGGAAACACTGCCGTAACATTGCAAAACATAATGGTACCTTAGCTCAGTTGGTAGAGCAATGGACTGAAAATCCATGTGTCCCTGGTTCGATTCCTGGAGGTACCACTACTACAAAAATAAACCCTTGATTATCAGTAGATTTTCAAGGGTTTTTTATTTTATGCATTTGGAAATGAAGCAGTTATTATTTTTTGAATCTATCCCCACGCGTACATCATTTAAGTCATTTTCAAAACACTGGCTTACAAATGTACAATCGTTGTAATACTAAATAAACCTATTCATTGCCCTTTTTTGCCTTTTCAGCATCTTTATCTTCTTTTACCTTTTTATTATTTTCCTTAACCTCAGCCTTTCTGCTAAACATATCCCTGAACTGGTATAACAATCGCTCTATTAATCTCAGATCTTCAGTTACAATATTTACCGTTCCCTTCATTTCCTGACGGAACACAATGCTTTTATTATATGATGTTATGAGGCCATCAGGCAAAGACATATCTATTAAAAGGTTTTCGTCTTTATCAGGCGTTAAAGATATATATTCAATAGTGCCTTTAAGCACGCCAAATTCGCGGTCAGGGTAATTATCCAGGTATATATTTCCCATCTGCCCTTTTCTTAATTTTCCCGAATTTTGGGCCACTGCCTTGACTTTACCCAAAAAACCTGATTCATTTTTAGGTATAACCGTAAAAATATTGTCTCCAGAAACAATATTTTGGTTCTCTTTCCAGATTTGCAAAAATGTTACCTCACCCGGTATTGTTGAGCGAAGCACGAAGTTATATTCCCATTCCGCAACTGCTTTCTTCAACTGATTGTACGATTGCTGCACATTTCTAAACAGGCTGACTTCATCTTTCGTCTCATTGATTTTTGTAGTCTTAGAGAGTCTGTTTAAATCATTTAAAGACGACCTTGTTTGAGATATTGACGAATTCAGGTTCCGAAGACCTTTTTCAAACTGAAGAAATTCAAGGTTTTTACTGTCCCACTCCTGAGAGGCAATAACACCTTTTTGATGAAGCCTTCTGAACCTCTCAAGTTCCTTTTTCATAATAATAATTTCCTGCTCCGCAATTTTCTCTTGCTCGACAAGCAGCGCTAATCTTTTACCCAGTTGCTCCACCTCAAGTTTTTGGGCCGCTCCTTCTACAGCGTAGGGATGCAGGTCCTTATTAAGCGTATAGGCAATATAATCTTTCTCAAATACAGCATAAGCAGTACTAATATCACCCAATTGCAAACCCTGCAAATTATCGGACGGGAAATAAAACTCAGCTGCTCCGGGCGTAAGGGTATCAATAATACTTTTAAGCCGAAATACATCCTTATAATCTGCTGTATTTTCAATTACTGCCAGAGGTGTATTACGTGCAATAAACTGTTGGTTTTGCACCAATATCTTTTCCAGCCTACCCGATCTCCTTGCTATTAATCTTTCAGGAGGCGTTTCAGTAGTAATAGTAATTTCGGCAGTAATAACATCGGGGTATTTTATAAACCATGACATTAACAATAACGATATCAGGATCATTAAAATAACGAAACTCCCAAAACGTATCAACCAATGCGGCACACGGGTTAATATTTCCTGCACCTCTTCACTTCTTAGCTCTATATCTTGATTAGGCATAACTTAATTGCAATTGATTTTTAACCAGCTCATAATATGCTCCCCGTAGTTTAACCAGCTCCTCATGGCTTCCTTTTTCTGAAATCTTACCCTTGTCCAACACAACTATTTGGTCGGCATTCATAACAGTACTAAGGCGATGGGCAATGATTACAACTGTTTTTTCTTTAAAAAACATATCTAACTTTTCGATAATCTCTTTTTCGTTATTGGCATCAAGGGCAGAAGTGGCTTCATCAAAAAACAGCATTTCAGGATTTTTGTAAACTGCCCGGGCTATCAATAATCTTTGTTTCTGTCCAGTACTCATACCGGTACCCTCCATACCAATTTTTGTATTATAACCCAAAGGCGTTTTTTCGATAAATGTTTTTATGTTGGCAATATCTGCTGCATATTCAAGCCTTTCCTTATCAATCACCTCAACCCCAATCGCAATATTATTAGCAATCGTATCATTAAAAATATAACCCTCCTGCATTACAGAGCCAATATGGGCCCTCCATGTTTTTTGGGAAATATCAGAAAGTTTACTTTCCGCCTCATTTCTTCTTTGCAATACGATTTCGCCGCTAAAGGGTTCATAAAACTTCAAAAGCATTTTCATGAGCGTAGTTTTACCGCTTCCGCTTGCACCCACGATCGCTGTAACCTTATTGGCAGGAATAGTGAGGTTTAGATCGTTTAACACCAAACTATCCGATCCGGTATACCTGAAAGTCAGACCTTTAACACATATATCCGCATCTTTAGGAAAATCGTATGATTTGTTTGTATCTCCCTGGATCTCATCCTCCATTTCATGTATCTCCGAAAGGCGCGATAGTGAAATTTTAGCATCCTGTACTTCGCGGATAAAACTTATCAATAACAATACCGGCCCGTTTAAACTTCCTACGATAGAACTTATCGCCATCATCATACCGAGAGTTATCTCGCCATCAATCACCAGCTTTGCCGATAAAAATATAATGATAATGTTTTTTAATTCATTAATGAAATTAGACCCTGCATTTTGAGTTTGCTCTAATACCAATCCTTTCATGGATACTTTAAACAGCCGTGCCTGTATATATTCCCAACCCCATCGTTTTTGTTTTTCTGCATTATGAAGTTTTATCTCCTGCATACCGCTTATAAGCTCGATCACCTTACTTTGCTCATTGCTTATTTCATAAAAACGCTTATAATCTAATTCTTTACGTCGTTTTAAGAACAAGAAAACCCAGCCAAAATAAAGCAGGCTGCCAATAAAAAATACGGCAAAAACTGTAAGATTGTAATAGGCGAGTACACCCCCCATAATGATTATGTTAATCATAGAGAACAACACACTCAGCGATGAAGTTGTCAGTATCCGCTCTATACGGCTATGGTCATTAATACGCTGCATGATATCACCTGTCATCCGTACGTCAAAAAAAGAAATCGGCAAATTCATTAGCTTGATAAAAAAGTCGGATATAAGCGAAATATTTATACGGGTTGAAAGGTGCAATATAATCCAGCTGCGTATAAGCTCCAGCCCTGTTTTGCCAAAAAACAACAATAGTTGCGCAAGTAAGACAAGGTAAATAAAATGGATGTTTTGGTTTTGGATTCCAACATCAACTATACTCTGTGTCAGAAATGGAAAAATCAACTGTAAGAGGCTACTGGCGGCAAGCCCAATAGCAAGCTGCCTGATAAATGCTTTATACCGAAAGACATATTTAAAAAGGAGCCGGAAGTCTAAAGTTTTCTTACTTTCAACATCATCATCGGAATCATAGAATACAGGAGTAGGCTCAATCAGTAAGGCTATTCCTTCCCTAGTGGTTTCGTCTGCATTATTGCCGATCCATAATTTTAGAAAGTCATCCTTTTGGTACTCTAATAGTCCAAATGCGGGATCGGAAATATAATACCTGTCTTTTTTAATTTTATATAAAACAACATAATGCTGCTTATTCCAATGCAAAATGCACGGCAGTGGGGCCTCTTGTAACTTTTCAAGATCGAGCCTCACGCCAAGGGTCCTGAAACCAATACCTTCGGCAGCTTCGCTAAGCGAAAGCATATTACTGCCCTCACGGGTAGTTTCAGACAATTGCCTGAGTTTCTCAATATTCACCCGCCTGCCAAAATGTTTCGCAATTATTTTAAGGCATGTGGGGCCGCAGTCTTTAGCATCGGCTTGTTTATAGTGGACAAATTTCTTATGCATTTTGTTGTACCAATTCTTTCATATCATAATATTCAATTGCTTTTTGCTTCAAAGGATTAGTACTCCATTCCTCCCAAACATTAGTGTAAGGGCTGTAACCGCACTTCAGCGGCTTGGATAATGGATCCAAAGGGTCTTCAGTATAAGCACGGCAATCGGTGCAAATGAATCTGAATTCACAATCCTGGCAGGTTTTTATATCATTTTTAGTTACATTCCAGTATTTTTTAAAGTCCGGATGCGACAAGGCCTGTTTTAATGTAGTAGTACTGATATTGCCATATGACTCCTTCATCGACGGGCAATTTTTGATATCCCCTCTCCTGTCAATTGAAATCTTTTTGTTCAGGCAGGAGTTGTGATGAGAAGACTCCGTAAAGCTTTTAATATTTACTATGAAACTTTTTTGATGGATCAGGCCGCAGTGCAATTCTGAGCCCGGTGTATCGGAAAAAAAATAGATATTATCATATACCCCGTTTTTTGAAGCAGTTATCTCAAGCGGGGAATTGTAAAAGTAAATGTAGCTTATGCGGGGATTTTTCTTTACCAGTGTATCATAATAGGAATATTCTGTATGTTGATTATAGGGCAGAATAAAACCTATGGCAGATATAAAGCTTTTTGTATATTTTAAATAGTCTAAAATATCCTCAATAACATTATAAGAGGGACTATCATAAAACCTTACTTCTAAATTTTTGCAGCATATATCATCAAGTTGTACGAGCACATGCTTCATATCCACAAGATGGCTGTAATCTATAATAGCATTGCTGACTTCAAACGGGTAATGCCATTGCAAACTTAGTGGCGGATAATTTTCCGGGTGGGAAGTTAGGAAGCAATACTCGTTATTTATTAAAAAATCAACATATTCATCAATTATTTCGTGCGAATCTTTATCATACAAATCCTTTATCTCAGCCACAGACTTACCGTCATAACGTTCGAGCATGTCAAATAAATCATTTGGCACATAGGCATAAGAATTCCTGGTTAGGTCGCATATAACGGACCTGCTATTCCCTTTTACAGGTATACATGAAGCAAAAAGCTTTAATTTCTTAGATGTCAAATGCCAGAATTTTTGAAATAGGTTTAAAAAATTTTTCGCCAATTACTTTATCCGATTGATAAAAATCGATATCTGAAAAAAAAATCCTGTCGTTCGCAACAGGGGTTTTCAACGGTAGTGGCGTAATACCGGCAGAGCCCAAATGCAGGCTTTCATCAATTGTTTCCATTTTGCGCAAGTTTTTCGGCTATATATTTATCTATATAATAATTACATCCTTCAGAAACCCAGTCATATTGCCCCATGGCATTAATTTCTAAAAAAACATACTTCCCATCCGGAGTAAGGATTATATCAATAGATCCTGTGTCATGTCCTGAATTGGCTACAAATACTTCCAATTTTTCCGTAAGTGTATCCGGCAATAAAAATGGCGTTGTCCTGTTAGGTTTTTTTCGGTTGTAATTCCTGAAGTCTATCCTTGTTTCTTCATCCTGTTGGGAAAATATAGCCATTGCAAAAAATTTGTCCCTAAAATAAAACACCCTTAGCTCAATCTCTTTTTCTACATATTCCTGAACAAGCGATGGAGCAAAAGTCTCGGGAATACTCGAAGTGTCTAAAATCATGGTTCCCCCTCCCGGGTAATGATAACCTTTATGGGAAATATTTGGTTCCTGATATATACATTTTGTAATATACCTTCTTCCATTCTCCACAAATGCAAGAAGGTCTTTTCTATTGTTGGTAACTATCGTACCAGGAATGCTCAAACCGGCATTTGAAGCTTCTAATAAATTGGTTATTTTATTATTAAGGAATTCTTTAGAATACGATCCGGTATAGCTTTCTGTGTTAATGCTTTCCAGCGATGATAATACCGGATACTGTTCCCTTTTTAAAAAATCAGCCCAGAACGTTGAACGAAGGTGTACAGGGATAAGTGGCAGATAACCCCGTCTGTTCCATATTATTTTATTATCAAGGCTCGTCTTTATAGCGCCGTTTTGTTCAATAGAAATATTAAACGCTGAAAAATCAGTATCAACGTTCTTTCTTGTAGCTGAATATCCATAATAATAAGCCCATTCCATCACCTTATTGGCAGAAACGTCAGTACTTTCGCTTACTATTATTATTTCTCTTTCATGTAATTCTTTACCCATGCATCAATATCAAGATTTGTTAGGTCAGGAGTCCCCTGGCGCCCATCCACATTCCAAATAATATATCTGAATTCTTCATCTGTAAGCCTTTTCGCCTTATGCTCGCTAATTATTAATTTCAATAATTTTATCGCTTTCTTTTTCTGGTAATCAAAATGGGTTAGTACAAAACCGCATCCTGTCCTTACAGAGTCATTTTTCCATGGGCGTTTATCATAGGACGGATAACCATATTTTTTTGTAATAGTATAAATTTCATCCAAATGGATACTATCTGTATAGACCATAAGGTATTTTGCCGCTTCAATATCCTCGTTATATAGTTCCTGAGCCTCCGGCCTCATTTTTTTTATTTGCTGGTTAACCGGGGGCAGCTGGCTAACGTTTATTAACTTCCGGTCTGCTCCCACAATTGTCAGGCTGTCCCATACAGTATTGGGGGTCCTGATGCCATATTTTGTATTTACGGCATTCTTAAACTTTCGTACCGACTGATCTACCGATACAATGTTATTTATAGATTTAGAGATTTGATCCTGATCTCTTTTAAAATAAAAATCCTTTGAACATGCGGCAAAAAAAATGCTGCATATAATTAGGAGTAATGGGTTGCGCATAAATTGTTTAATTTATTAATTAACTCCCCATAAATTATGGGGAGCTATAGGTATTTGCTATGATGGCGGGGTATACGTGAGGCATACGTCTAACTTTTCTCCGGTGTCAAATTTTTTATTATTATTCGCATCAAGATAGCTGTCCGACCGGGTCCAGATACCACCTGTCTTAGGGTCTTTGGTTTCGGTAGATTCTGTATCGCGCCATGTACCTTCTCCGCCCCCGAAAATGGTATTTACATCCACTTTCTCGGAATAAAAATCTTCTAGTTTTTTCATAATATTAATTGGTTAAAGTTTATTTACCATCACTGTTGGCTATAGAAAAGGACTTAACTTCAGATTCAATATCCGGGTCAAGAACTTCATTCCCGTTAGTATCCCAATATGTATCCTCGGCATTTATATTGAACCATTTAATTTTTGTATGCATCCATTTGCCGCCGCCGCCAAATATCGTTGAAGCATTCTCAACTTCAAACGATTTAAATTTTTCCAAAGTTTTCATGTCTTTTACTTTATAGGTTCATAAGAAAGACACATTGAAAACTCCTCATTAACATCAGCTGTTCTATTCTTGTTCTTGTCATTATAGCTGTCTGTAGTCCTGATAATGTAGCCCTTTTCTTCGTAAGGCTCTTTTGTAGTTTGAACCCAATTGTCACCGCCTCCGAAGATTTGCGACATTTCCAGTTGCTCAACACTGAAATCACTCAGTTTTTTGAGATTGGAACACTTCAATTCTGGTAGTTGTTTCATAAAATATTAAATTAGTGATTAATAAAAATGATCTGTATAACTACTTCCAACCTGAATGGCATCATTTGGAGACACTATTAAAAGAAGTAATTAAATTAACAATTATATAGCCAATTTAAAACAAATATCACCTCATAATCATCAATAAATCAAACATTAACATAAACTATACTAATAGTATATATTATAATCAAAAGACCAATTCTCTTAATTTCAGTCAGCAAATTTTCTTTACTATCTATATGGATTGCCTTTTTTATTAGGCTTAACCTCTTTTTTATTGTTATTTCCGCAAGAGGGATAACAGTATGAAGTTCGTTTACTTTATACCCCCGGGACAAATTCATTATTATATCCCGATTATGTTCATCGGCCAATACCCTGTTAAGCCAGATATCATTGATAGATTGCTTTATTGTGGGACAGGTATAATGATTACCCTCAAGTACTATATTTATAATCCCGATGAAATTTTCTGCCGTAATATTGTTCTTGGTCGCCATAGCTTCAGGCCGGGCCTGCTTAAATATATCGTACAAAAACAATCTTTGATCATTACCCGTTATAAGGATGATCTTACACATATTATTCCTTGTCCTGATTAAACTTATCAGGTCGATACCGGAAAATATATTTTCTTCAGCATAAATAGGAAGACTATAGTCAATTATGGCAATTGAATAATCCGCTTTTGCAGAAGTAATTTCATGATAAGCATCGGCGCAATTACAAGCAGTGCTTATTTTTATATTTGAACCAAAATATTCCATTAAAGCCGCCCGATAAAAAGCAATAATCATTGGATGATCCTCTACAATTAATATATTCATTGTTTGTTGATTGGTTTAAAGTAGGCAGCATAGGAATTACTTAGTATCAAATCTACAATAAAATGCATCACTATTTACATAAAATACTATAAATAAAACAATTATCTATATTTTAAATAATTATTTAACAAAAGAATAGTCATATAGAATAAGAAAGAATAATTTTATATTTATTACATATATTAGTAACTAAACGAAATGTATGGGAACACTGCATGAAGTATATCAAGTGAAACCGAAAGTTATCAATTCGGGGGCTATCCTGCCTGTCAGGAAAGATAAAGAGCATCTGTTTCAGGAAAAATTTAGTGATGACAACACAGACTATAGTGATGGCCACGGTATTTTTTCAAACACTTTCGTTACGAAATCAGATGACGGAAAAATAAGGAGATATGCAATATATGCCAATGAGAGAATAATAGACTTTGGCAAACCCGGCCTGTATATAGCCATTCAGGACGGAAGCAAGCATGGTTTCGGAAGCGATTTTAATGAATTCCTAAACAATATCGCTCCCTATTTAGAAGATGCCTTATTCTACATCATTTGGGATGCTGAAATTAGCCGATATGAAATTACAGATGGAAAATTATATTTCAGGAGCAGTGACGACTTCAATCGCTGGAACTTTAGTTTCGAGGAGTATCTGATTGCCGAGTATGCTGATAACCGGCAAATCATTGCCGATTTCCATGTCGACATAACGCATGAAATGATAGCAAGGCACAATGAAAGGATTAAATTTGGCGAAGATCCTAAACAATTTTACGATCCGGAAGAATATGAAGATTTATTGCATAAAATAAACAACTACAAAAAAGAGATTTCAACAGAAGAATTTAAAAAATTAGAAGGCTGGCTGAAACATCAAATAGATAGTTATTAAAAGAGATTACAACAAGATCAGGTCGTATTTGATGAGAGCGAACAATGTTTTGGAGAGAGCTTTACATATTTACAAACCGAAACCTTTAGTTCATAAATAAATCATTAAAACCCCACTCGCCTGAGTGGGGTTTGTCTTATACATCAGCTTCTGCGGCTACTTCGTCAAGTTCCGTAATTATTGCCACCATTGCTGCCGCTTCCTGTAAAAATCGTGAATCTTCACTGTGCCGCAGTATAGCACCAATCTGCTTATTGCACCTTGCTATAGCCCTTAAGGATGGCAGGTGCGGTATCCTGTTTTTGTGCTCGTCAAGGTCCCATATACCACAGTCATGATAATTGGTAAGGTCGTCCCAGTCGGGCCTGTCGGTAACCGGATAGATACACATCCCCAACAGTTCGACACCCGATCGCAGCGCATCGGCGCACTCCCGTGTTACCTCATCGATCCATTGCTCACGGCCTTCCCCAAAATGGCCGGTTTCTGAAAGGAATAGTGGCCGGTTGTAGCGATAGTAGGCCATCTGCAACATGCTGGCAAGTGAACTCCTTTTCAGTCCTCTATCCGGCCACTCCAGCGACCCTACAGCATGCTCCCACTGGCTGTTCCAGTAATAATTAAAACCGAGAATGTCGAGGTTTTCTTCTTTTCCTCCCAGTTCCGGGCACATTCTCCCGGCTATAATATCCATGGCCTGAAACTGGTGGCTATTCAGTTCCTGTACTAAAGCGCTTTCCGACTCAATGCTGCTGTGTATTTTTATCAACGGCTCCACCAACACAATCCGGCAGTCGGGTAAAACCTCCTTAAGCGCATTAATCCCAACTATCGCTGCCTTGCAAAGATGGTATTTGATATCCCACCCGCTGTTTACCGCAAAAGGAACGGTACCGCGAACATCGCCCGAGTGCCATGACAAAAAACTAATCTCGTTTACAGGCACAACAAACAGCACTTCATTGGTAACCTCCCTGTAAAATTTTGCAAAAGCCGTACACAGCGCCTCGAATCGCGAACAGAAATTCGGATGGGTAGGAAATAACCCGTCGGGATAGCCAAAATGGCACAAATCCCATATTTGCTGGATATTATTTGCTTCCGCCTCCCGAATGCGATTATGTACCTCTGAAAAATCGAAAATATAAGGTGCAGTTTCGACAGCACTCCAGCATACGCCCTCACGGACAACTGTAATGCCGGCAGAAACAAGGTTAGCATAATCTTCGGCTACCCGTGTATCGTGGGCTGTTTCTATATGAAGGTTAACACGCTGCCCTGAACGGTTGATATGGTCGGCACATTCAAAACCCCCCATTATAAACGAGCTGAACGTACTCATACTGTTATAGCTTTTGAATTGGCCTTACTCTCAGACACCGTCTCCAGTGTCCGGAAAAGATCAAGCGCATTTTTAAAAGCCTGGTCCATATTAAAGTATTTATAATTGGCAAGCCTCCCTACAAAATAAATATCGGTAAGCTTTTCGGCTTCCTGTCTGTATTTCTCGTATATCGCCCTGTTCTTTTCATTAGGAACCGGATAGTACGGTTCGCCCTCATCTGTGGTAAACTCCTTTACGATCGTTGTCTTCTCAGACTCCTGGTTGCCAAAATGCTTATATTCGATAATACGCGTATAGGCTACTTCCTCACCAGGATAGTTGACAACCGAATTTTCCTGAAAATATTCCGCATCAACTGTTTCAGACACAAAATTAATAGACCTGTACTCCAGCTTATCCTCCATGCTGTGCATAAAGTCAAAAAAACGATCTACCGGCCCGGTATAAAATAGTTTCTCATAATTTTCCATTTGGTCCCGTATATCAAAAAAATCCATATTGAGTACCACTTCAATATTAGGATGGTCCAGTATGCGCTCGAAAAGCCGGGTATATCCGCCTTCAGGAAGCGCCTGGTAGGTGTCCGAAAAGTAGCGTTCGTCCAGATTGGTTCGCATCGGTATCCTGTCCAGTACCGAAGCATCGAGCTCTTCAGGGTATTTATCCCACTGCTTTTTCGTATAATGGCGGAACATTTTTTCGTACAGCACAGGGCCTACTTTATTTAATGCCGCCTCACGGCCATTGGCAGGCGCTTCGGTCACCACCCGGTTGTTGTCAAGCCATTCTTTCATCTCGGCCTCAGACGATATATCGAGCCCGAAAAGTTTATTGACAGTAGTAATATTTACGGGGATAGGAACCATTTGCCCGTCTACTTTCGCGATAACCTTGTGCTCCCACTCGTACCAATTGGAAAACCTGTTTACATACTCCCAAACCTCTTCTTCATTGGTATGAAAAAGGTGTGCCCCATATTTAGAGACGAGTATGCCGTTTTCATCAATATAGTCATAGCAGTTGCCAGCGATATGATTTCGCTTCTCGATTACGAGTACTTTCTTGCCAAGGTTAGCATAACGTTCTGCCAGTACAGCCCCGGAGATGCCGGCCCCTACAATAATTATGTCTGCGTTTCTCATGCTGTTACGGTATTTGTCATTATGGCCTGCATTTTTTGTACTGTGGCATCCCACGATGTTGTTTCCAGTATCGCGTTGTATTGAGCCGAACGCACCAAAGGATCTGCCTGTAAAGCCGCGTCTATAGCTGTGGCAAACTGGGCCGCCGTTTCAACAATACTTACACAGCCACTGTAATCGCGCACCACATCGATAATCGGGGTAGAAACAATTGGCTTCCCTGCTGCCATATACTCCAGCGTTTTTGTCGGGCTTATATATCGGGTAGCATCATTTAGCGCAAAAGGCATCATTGCTACATCGAAACCTTTCAGGTAGGCCGGTAAATCCAGGTAGTCTTTCATTCCCGCATAATATATATTAGGCTGGTTTGCAAGCTCATGTTCACCAATCTTGGCAAGCGGCCCAATCATTACAAAGTTGATTTCGGGCCGGAGCAGGGCAACTTCATTTACAAGCTCCATATTTATCCGCTCATCAATCACGCCAAAATAGCCCACAACGGGCTTGCCGGACGGCATATCAGACGGAACAGCAATGCCGTTTAACGCCTTTGCGAAGTGCACTCTGTCTACAGAGCTTGGAAAACAATACACATTATCATGAAATTGCGCTTTGGACTCATATAGCGATTTCCCTCCTGTAAATACAACATCCGCAAGGCTCATAAGGTACTTTTCCTGTTCGATAAGACTTTCCGGAGCACCTTTGAACATTGAAAGCTCATCCATGCAGTCATATATAACGGTATTAAAACTGAAGTACTCCAGCAACGGAATAAAAGATGCGGAATAGAACCAGCCGGTTTCGATATTCTTATCACAGTACTGGGCCAATATTCCTCCGATATCTTCTATACGCATCACGTTTGGCTGAAGTATGTGCAGGTTTTCGTCTATTATTTCAAGCCTGCTCTCCCGGGTGTCATCCCGAAGCCATGGCTCTTCAATGAGCAACACTTTTTTATCTTTGGCAATCCTGCTGATTATGTGCTGCGGCCTCTGATAAACGAACCCCCATCGCAGGTGGCAGAATACTACCATGTCATAGCTTTCCCTTTTTGTGTCATCAGCCTTGTCAGCCGATGTTTTGTTTGTTGATGTAAGTTGCATATTTATTTGTTTAGTTTAATCTTCAGCATGATTTCAAAACTGAAGAGTAGTAAACAAATATCAAACATTACCAATATGCTGCCGTTACACAATTATCCTAAAGGTTGTATTTAAATACGCTATTTCGTTAAATAACTCTAAAATCCCCCCACTCCTTTTATGGGCTTGTTTATCCCTAAGGGAATTAAAAATTAGCGCCTCAAATTGAAATAAAGGTTCATGCCTTTCTATATCTTATTAGGCAAACTCATTGTCCAAATGTGAAATATCAGGCGCTTTTTCCCTCTAAAAGCCAAAATGGTTTGCCTCCCTTTTTTGGTTTGAGTAATTTTACAAAATAATACATCTGCCATGAATGAACTCCGCAATGAAACCAGTCCCTACCTGTTACAGCATGCCAACAACCCCATTTACTGGAAGGCCTGGAACGAGGAATCCCTTGCCCTGGCCCGACAGGAGAACAAGCTGATCATCGTAAGCATCGGCTATTCGGCATGCCACTGGTGCCACGTTATGGAACACGAAAGTTTTGAAGATGAAGAGGTCGCTGAACTAATGAACAGCCATTATATCTCCATAAAAGTCGACCGCGAGGAACGCCCTGATGTGGATGCCACGTATATGAAAGCGGTACAGCTGATGACCGGCCAGGGCGGATGGCCAATGAACGCGGTGCTTTTGCCCGATGGCAGGCCGGTTTGGGGCGGTACGTATTTCCGCAAGAACAACTGGATGGATGCCCTGAATCAGCTTCACGAACTTTTTGAAACCCAACCGGATAAGATGGTCGATTACGCCGAAAAGCTTATGGAAGGCGTACAGCACATTGGCCTGTTACGCCCTGCCGAGGATGGCGCGATCCCCGAGCCATCGGGCATGAAGCCTATTGTAGCGAAATGGGCAAAAAGCTTCGACCATGATTTTGGAGGCTATGCAAAGGCACCGAAATTCATGCTGCCTAACAACTTCAGCTTCCTGCAACGTTACGGATTCCAGTCCAATAATACTGAGCTGCTCAATCACGTAGACCTTACCCTTACCCGTATGGCATGGGGCGGCCTGTTAGATACCCTGGGCGGAGGGTTTTCACGCTACTCGGTAGACCTTAGGTGGCATGTGCCGCATTTTGAGAAGATGCTGTATGACAACGGCCAGCTGATGAGCCTCTACGCGCAAGCCTACAAACGCAATAGAAATGAATTGTACAAAGAAGTGATAGCCAAGACACACTTCTTTATTGCTAACGAACTTACCGATGAGACCGGAGCTTTTTACAGCGCGCTGGATGCTGACAGCCCCGATGCGCGGGGACACATGGAGGAAGGAGGTTTTTACACATGGGAAAAAGATGAGCTGAAAGAGCTTCTGGAAAATGATTTTAGCCTGTTTGCAGACATTTACAATATCAATGAATTTGGTTTTTGGGAGAATGGCAGGTTTGTACTGATACAAAATAATACTATAGAAGATCAGGCGAATAAAGCCGGAATATCCGTTTCCGAATTGAAAGACAGGAAGCAGGAGTGGGAGAAATTGCTGTATGAAGCACGGGAGCACCGAATAAAACCAGGCCTTGACGACAAAACCCTTACTTCCTGGAATGCCATAATGCTCAGGGGCTATGCCGATGCCTATAAAGCATTGGGCAATGAAGAGTACCTGACCGCAGCCCGACGCAACGCCATGTTTATTGCCGATGTATTGTGGAGTCCCGAAGGCCACCTGTGGCGTACCTATAAAAATGGCGTTACCAAGATTAAAGGCTTCCTGGAGGACTACGCACATACCGCGGATGCTTTTATAACATTATATGAAGCCACTCTGGAAGAGAAATGGCTCGGCTATGCCAAACAACTTACCGATTACTGCCTTGAGAATTTTTATGATGAAGGCACGGGTTTCTTTGCCTATACCGCTTCAAATGCAGAAAAACTGGTAGCACAGCACTATGAAACGGAAGACAATGTTATCCCCGCCTCCAATTCTGTCATGGCCAATGTATTGTACAAGCTCAGCCTCTTGTATGATAATGGCTATTATGAAAAAGTGGCGTTACAAATGCTGTATCAGGTGATTCCCGGCATGGACTACCCTTCCGCTTTTTCAAACTGGATGAATTTGTGGCTGGATCTTTCTGCAGAAAACAGGGAGCTGGCTGTATGCGGTATGGATGCAGTTGGGGCTGTAAAAGAAATCAACAGCCATTACTTCCCCCATATTATCGTAGCGGGAAGTGCCTGCGAATCATCGCTGCCTTTCCTTGCCAACCGCCATACCGATGAAAAGCTTATGTTATATGTTTGCAAAAACAAGGCCTGCGATTTGCCAAAAAGCTCAATTCAGGATATTTTTGCCGATCTAAAATTGTAAGGTTCTATGGAGAATATGGATGTTTACCTGGGTAAGTTTGCCGATATGCTGGTTTTATACATGCCCCGGTTATTGGTAGCGATCGTAACACTGATCATTGGATTACTGCTGATCAAGCTGTTCCGAAAGGTTATAACCAATATAATGACCAAGCGGGAAGACCACGATCCTACGCTTCTTAAATTCATTCTCGATGTGTTCACCTGGATATTCAGGGTCTTGCTTTTTGTAAGCGTAATTGAGAAACTTGGCGTGGAAACCTCGTCTTTCGTAGCGGCGATCGGTGCGGCGGGACTTGCGATCGGCCTTTCGCTTCAAGGGTCACTGTCCAACTTTGCGGGCGGCTTACTCATTATACTCTTCAAGCCTTTCAGGGTAGGCGATTATATAGAAGCCCAGGGACAGGGAGGTACCGTAAACAGCATACAGATCTTCAGCACCAGGATAATCACTTCCAACAACCAGGTGATCTATATGCCGAATGGCGCGCTGTCCAACAACACTATTAAGAACTATTCGCAGGAACCCCTGAGGCGGGCCGAAATTGTATTGGGCATTGATTACGACAGCGACCTGAAACAGGTAAAACAAATAATTTTTGACACCTTAAAAAAGGATGATAAGATACTGAAGGAACCCGGCCCGGCTGTAGAGATTAAAGGGCTTGGAGAAAATTCCATCAATATAGCGGTATACCTGTGGTCGGAAAGAGGCCATCACGGCAGGGTAGTTTCTGACTTTTATGAGAACATAAAATCCGCATTTGAAAAGTCAGGAATTGCCATTCCAAATCCTCAAAGAGACATTCATATTAAAAAGGAGGAAAAAAAATAAAAATCATATAATTATCGGCCTTTCGTTGCACATCCTCAACTTAAGGCACGGTATTTGTAAATTTATCCTACTGTAAGAAAGTTTTTTACAAATAATAAAGTATATTTGGCTCCTTAATCAAAAAAAAACGATCAGATAATGAAAAAATTGAATCTTATATGTGCTTTGGTTCTGGCTATTTCACCACTATTTGTGAATGCCCAGATTAACCAGACACCTGTACACAGCGGAAATGGCCAGATCATGACAAGCGCTGAAAAGCCTATGGCTGCAACAGGATCTATGTACCTGAATGAAAAATACATGCCTGCTAAAGTTGCCGGTAATGAGCAGACTGTACTTGTGCGCTATAATGCCTACTCGGACTATTTTGAAATGACAAACTCAGAAGGCAGGCCACAAGCACTACCGAAACAAAACGGACTTACCGTGACCCTTACTGGAACCGGAGATGTTTATTCACTGCAAAATTATAAAACTGAAAAAGGCGAGCGTGTAAACGGCTACCTTAACGTAGTTAGCGAAAACCCTAAAGTTACAATATACAAAAGGGAAGTTATCATTCTGCAGCCTGGAAGGGTAGCGCAAAACAGCTATGCAACTTCTAAGCCTGCGAATTACAAAAAAGTGGATGATGAATTCTATGTAAAAATCAATGGTGGTGATGCCGTTTTTGTTTCAGGCAAAAAAGACGTAGCCAACCTGGTTCCGGGCAAGAGCAAAGAAGTGCTTGAATTCATTAAAAAGAACAAGATCGACCTTGAAAAAGAAACTGACCTTCAGCAGCTTTCAGGCTACCTTGAAACAATACTGTAATTTTATTTTACAATAAAATCCTTCAGGTAGAAGGGTTCGAAATAAGCGACATCTACGGTGTCGCTTTTTTTGTACTTATCAAATGACAGCGCGCCCATCTCTTTTGCCGATGGGTAAAGCACATCGTGATACACAAATGCATCATCATCAAGGATATCCCTGCATTTTCCGGAACCATCACCCAAAAGGTGCTTTACACCACCGAATTCTGAGAAAGAATCCTCTGTAATGATTTCCGCTTTTGTCTCACGCAGTTTATTATAACCCGCGTCAAAAACTGCTGTATAAGCTTCCATACGCCTGGCATCGACCATTGGGATGATAACCCCTTCACCTATGCCAATAGCCTTCGCAAGCACTTCCAGCGTATCTACAGCGATAAGCGGAATACCCAGCGAATAGCATAAGCCTTTGGCGGCAGAAACACCTATACGGAGCCCGGTATACGATCCCGGTCCCATACTTACTGCAACAGCATCCAGATCTTTAAAGGATGTACCCGCCTCACTAAGCGCCTCTTCTATAAAAAAATGGAGTTTTTCAGCATGGGCATATCCTTCCCCCGCATATTCTCTCAGCACCTTTGTTTCACCATCCTTAGCCAGGCTTACAGAACAGTTTTTGGTGGCAGTCTCGATATTAAGTATATAACCCATAAAGGTTACTTGTCTTTTGGTTTTGTCTTTACTTTATCATTCGGGTTCAGGTCTTTTGTAACCATCGTATAAGGGCCGGTAATAACCTCGTCTCCCTTTTTCAGCCCGCTGACAATCTCGATATTGGTATCGTCCTGTATTCCGGTAACAACTGGCCTCAATACGGCCTTGTCACCTACTTTTACAAATACGCACTCGTGTTTTTTCTCTACTTTACCTGTCTTAGTTTCTTTTTCTTTCTCTTCAAGCTCCTTTACTACATCACGCTTGGTTGCGGTAGTATCCGATTTCACAACAATAGAACTTATAGGCACAGCCACGATATTTTGCTTTCTTTCGGTAATGATATCTACTGTAGCGGTCATTCCCGGCCTGAAAGGTGAATAGTTAGACGGTTTGCCTTTTGTCATATCTTCATACGAATCTTTCTTTATACGAACTTTCACTTTAAAGTTAGTCACCTGGTCGGCTGTAAGGCCGGCCGCCGCAGAATTGGAAATACTGGTAACAACGCCTTTAAATTTCCTTTTCAGGTAAGCATCTACCTCTATATCGGCCTCGTCACCGATTTCTATCTTTACAATATCATTCTCATTTACGTCAACCTCTACCTCCATATTATTAAGATTGGCTACACGAAGAATCTCAGTACCTGTCATTTGCTGTGTACCCACAACGCGCTCGCCCAGTTCTGCATCCAACTTGGAAATCGTACCGTCAACCGGGGCATAGATAGTGGTCCTGTTCAGGTTATCGCGTGCCTCTGTAACCGTTGCTCCCGCGCTCTGCACGTTAAAGTAAGCCGATTGCTTACCTGCCTGTGCCACTTCGTATGCCGAAACGATCTTATCCCATTCGGATTTTGATATCACCCCTTTATCGAACAGGCGCTTGTTACGGTCGTAGTTGGCCTTAGCCTCTTTTAGCTGTGCTTCCGATTGCGAAAGGCCTGCACGTGCTGTGGAAAGCGACGCCGCGCTCCTGCTTACACCCGATTCATAAAGGTCGGGGTTTATGCGAACCAAAAGATCGCCTTTTTTGATAGCCTGTCCTTCCTTTACAGGTAATTCTATGATCTCTCCCGATACTTCAGAAGATATCTTAACCTCTACTTCAGGCTGTATCTTACCGGTGGCAGAAACGGTTTCGGTAAGCGTGATCTGTTGTACTATTGCGGTCTCTACCTCTTTACCCTCATCGTTATTGCCAATAGTCCCGCTTTTTTTAAGCACAACTACAAGCACTACAAGCAGCACTAAACCTCCTAGTAAAAAGTAAACTGTTTTTTTTGACATTGCTATAATTTTTGAAAAATTGGTATCCCGAAATAAAGCTCGAGAATTTTAACCCTGAATATATAATCGTATTTGGTACGCAGTACTTCCGACTGTGCGTTGACTGACAATCCCTGCGCCTGATTCATATCGAATACATTGATCAGGCCAACCTCGTAACGGTCTTTTGCATAACTGAGCGCTTCTGCCCTTGCATTGGCTGCCGAAACCGCTGCTTCGTAAGACCTGAGGGCGCCCTGAGCATCTGTATAAGCAGTATACACATTACGTTCCAGGTCGAGCTCCTGCTGGCTTAGGGCAAGTTTTGAACGCTCAAAGGCTACCTTAGAACGCTCCACATTATTCCTTGTGGCAAACCCGTTTAGTATTGGTATCGAAAGCTGGAAACCGAACGCGTGTCCCTTATTATTCCATACCTGGTCCAAAAGCGGTGGCTGGCTCCGGAATACCGGTTGCGGCGCTCCTCCCCCGGTTGGTGTTATATAATCGATATAATCGGAATAGAGTACCCTCGTATCAAGGCTGTAAAAACCCCTCAATGTTGGTTGATAGGCACCCCTTGCTATTTTTACATCCTGCACGGCAACATCAAGGTTAGCCAAAGCCAGTTTCATTTCTACACGGAAAGATTTCGCTTTGTTGTAGATAGCCTCAGGTGTCTGAAGGAGTATTTCGTTCTCCATCGGATACTCTTCGTCAGCAATATCAAAAGCCTGGAAGTTTTGCAACTGCAGCAATTGCGCAAGGCTAAGTTTTGATATGAGCAACTGGTTTTCCGCCTGTATCACACGCTGCCTGTCGGCCGCAACTGTCGCTTCAATGTCGAGCAGGTCACCTTTTGGTATTGCCCCGCCCTCAAGGAGCTCTTTAGAACGTTCCGCCTGTTCAAGGTCTACCTTAAGCTGCTGCTGCTGTACTTTAAGATTTTCCTTATTGAACAATATCTGTAAGAAGGCATTGGCTACATTAAGCGCTGTATCTTCCTGCATCTTTTGTAGTTGATACTGCCCGGCTACAATAGTCATTTTTGCCTTACGAAACTGCGCCTGGTTCTGGAGTCCTTTGTAAATATCCACCGAGGTGCTCAGGCCCGCATTACTAAACATGGTCGTCTGCTGCTGCTGGATCCCTGTTATCGGGTCGGGATTAAGACCAATATTCCAGGAATGGTTGATGCTGGCATTGGCTGTTGGCAGGAAATTCCCCAAAGCATCTTTTTTGGAAATCTCGTTCAGCTTCAGGTCCAGCTCCGATTGCTTAATAGAGATATTGTGCTGAAGTGCATATTCTACGCATTCTTTTAAGGTCCACTTTTTTTCCTGCCCATACGACTGAAAACACAGTATAGCCATGCAAAAAAACGTGGTAAAAAATCTTTTTTCCATAATCAGTTGGGATGCTGTTACAAATTTATCAAAATATATGAAGCTATTGCCATCAGCCATTTCTTATTTGACGCTTTCCTGTTAAAATTGTTACTGAAATAATAGTACATTTGCCCGCAAATCATCATCATTATGAAACTTAACGTGTTAGCAGGGACATTTATTGGCGCCTTGCTGCTTTCGGCCTGTTCTTCAACAAAACAAATCGAGGCTCTTAAGCCCGAACCCGGCAATACTACAGATGTAGTGTACCAGTCTGCCACCTCTTTCATCCATCTCCCGGTAAGCATCACGATCGCTGATATCGAAACGCAGACCAACAAACTGCTTAGCGGAGTTATTTATGAAGACAACAACCTCAAAGATGATGATATCGCAATGAAAGTGTGGAAAACCGCCCCGATAAAATTTTCTGAAGACAAAGGAAAGCTGAAATCTGTAGTACCTATAAAGGTTACAGCTAATGTGCGCTACGGCACCACCGCACTGGGTGTAGACCTTCACGATACGCGGGAAGTGAACATGGATGCCGTGATTACCTTTAGCAGTAAAATTGCACTTTCCAACTGGAAAATGACAACCACCACAACCATCGAAACACTCGAGTGGAAAGAAAGCCCTACCATAACCATTGCCGGAAAGAAAATTGCCGTTACCTACCTGATCAACCCGGCTATTAAGATGTTCAAGTCACGAATAGAAAGCGAGATCGACAAGTCGCTTGCCAAAATTTCCGACTTCAAGCCGCAGGTACTGAATGCCCTTGAAAAGATCAACACCCCCTTTCTTACGAGTGAGCAGTACGAAACATGGTTTTCACTAAATCCTATAGAACTGTATGTTACCGATGCCGTTTTAGGCAAGAAGCAGATTACGATGAATATGGGCCTGAAGTGCAGCATGGAAACCCGTGTTGGCCAGGAGCATAAGAAAACATTTAAAAAAGAGAGCGTAGTGCTTAAAGCCGTAAGCACTATGCCGGATAAAATTGATGTGGTAGTCGCCGCTGTTTCCACCTATGAGAGCGCTTCTAAAATAATCACCAAAAATTTCCATGGACAGGAGTTCGGCGAAGGCAAAAGAAAAGTAACTGTGCAGAAAGTAGACCTGTGGAGCAAGGACGGCAAAATGATTGTGGCACTGGATATGACCGGAAGCATCAACGGGACAATATACCTAACCGGATATCCAAACTACAATGCAGTTACCAAAGAGATCTACTTCGACCAGATGGATTATGTACTCAATACCAAAAGTGTATTGATGCGTACGGCCAACTGGCTTGCGGAAGGTTACATCCTGAGAAAGATCCAGGAGAACTGCCGCTACTCGATAAAGCAAAACCTTGAAGATGGCAAGAAGAATCTCACTCCATATCTTAGCAACTATTCCCCAATGCCGGGCATCTTTGTAAACGGCACGCTAAATGACTTTGAATTCGACAAAGTAGAGCTTACCAGTAATGCGATTATTGCTTTTATTAAAGGTTCCGGAAAAATGGATGTAAAGATCGATGGGATGAAGTAGACCCAAGAACGCGGATGACGCGGATTGGGCAGATTTACAAAGATTTACACTTATTACCTAATAAACAATAGAGCCGTTGCAATGCAGCGGCTCTATTGTTTTATGTTTAAATTAAATATTTAAGACTGACAGCTACTCTGCTGCAGCTGCCGCTTTCTTTTTATTCCTGCGCAGCCTGTATACAGCATAACCTACAAGCCCTACTAACAGGTACGGGAATATCATCAGGTACATAATACCGTTGTTTACACCTTCCGCCTTTATCGTACCATCGCTATTTTCCAGCGCGGCACGGCACATGGCACATTGCGCATTTGCCCCTGCTGTAACCAACAAAAGAGCAAATACCAACAAAACTGTTTTTATCTTGTTTAAAGCCATCATCAGTGTGCGTAATAAGGTGATATCATAACATAAACCACTACGCCGGTTACAGCCACATACAGCCACATTGGGTAGGTAATACGTGCGATCTTCCTGTGCCTTGCAAAATTACCTGCCAAAGCCCTTACATAAGTTATAAGAACGAAAGGGATAATTATGATGGAAAGAAGGATATGCGAAATCAGGATAAAGAAGTAAAGATACTTTAGAGCACCTTCTCCACCATAAGGCGTAGAATCGGAGGTCATGTGATAGGCTACATACATTCCGAGGAAGCATACAGACAGTCCTATAGCGAACTTCATAAGGTTCTCATGCAGCTTTTGTTTCCCGTTCTTAACAGCCAAAACCGCTACAACAAGCACAACTGCGGTAAGCCCGTTTATCGTTGCATATATCGGTGGAAGGAACGACAATGGTTTTACATCATAACCGAGTTTTCTCAGGTTGACACCAAACAGCAATGCTACTACCAGCGGTATGGCCACAGAAAGCACAATGATCCATTTATTGTATTTGCTTTCAGCCTCTTTATTCACAATATTTTCCATTATTCTTCAAGTAACTTTTTAATATCCTCTTTGATCGCTTTCACACCCGAGTCTTCTAGCCCGTCATAATAGGTTATCGGGTTCCCGAAGCTGTCTTTACGGCTGCGAATGTTGCCTTCCTTATCTACCAGCGCAAACATTCCCGAATGCTCAAAGCCCCCCGGGGCATTCTTGTTGGTTCCGGCATACAGGTTAAAGCCTTTTACTGCCAGGTTGCGAATATATTCACTATCACCTGTAAGGAAATGCCAGTTGTAATGCTTTACGCCCAGATGCTGTGCATGCTCTTTCAAAACCTGTTGGGTATCATGTTCCGGGTTGATCGTAAAGGAAGCAACCCCAAACTTTGGATTACCATAAAACTCTTCCTGCAACAACAGCATATTCTGGTTCATCTTGGGGCAGATGGTTGGACAGGTAGTAAAGAAAAATTCCACTACATATACCTGACCCAGGTAATCTTTATTGGAGATTTTCTTACCGTTCTGGTCGGTGAGCTCAAACTGCGGCACAGGACCAATTTCAACAAGGTCGGATTTCTGGAATTTGGCAACGATCTTCGGCACAGCCCATATCCCGAATATCAGTACAATAAACGATATACCGATATAAGAGTACGATTTATTCTTCATTATATTTCTCGTTTAACGCCTTTCAGGGTGTCGTTCTTTTTAAGGGCAAGGCGGTATTCCCTCAAAAGTATCTTTACGTCGTCGGTCATTTCGTTGTGGAGCTCGGCAGCTGAGAACGAATTATAGCTGTCCTTGTATTCCTCTTTACCGGTTTCCTTATCTTTCCCCTTCCTTCCCCTAAGGCTTTTCTTTTTATCGATAATAAAAAGGTTAAATGTAGAGGCATCTTCACCAATAGGCTCTTTAACCTGAAGTGAGGCGTAAAATTGCTTTATACTTTTTGGATCTGTAAAGATAAATTTCCAGTTAGAAATATCAGCCATAGCCTTCACCTCTGCGGCAACCTGCTGAACATCCTGCTGCGTACCATCAGGAAGCACCATTACGATCTGGAAATCGGAAAAGTCTTTGTATTTGCTATTGATCTTCTGGTTGATATTAAAGACCGTTTCTTTCTTTTTCAGGAAATCACGGCCCAGAAAACCAATGATGGAAATCTTACCGTTCAGCGAGACAGGCTTGTTGTCTAAAGTGGTACCCGAAGGCAGTTCACCAACCTGTTCTGTTATCACCGGCAAAAAGAGTGAATTATGCTTTGCCATTGAAAAATATACATAAATGGTAAGCGGAAGTATAAGGAGGCAAAGGAGAACGATCTTTCTTTTCATGATAAGGAATTTCCGGTACAAAAATAAAAAAAGACGGTTGAAAAACCGTCTTTTTTATCGTTTAATATCTTATTAGAAGATCCACTTGTAATGTGATTTGTGAAACACATCAAAAACATAGTTACCTTCTATAAGTATGATGAACACTAAATAAATAACCAGGAATACCAGAGGGGCTACAACAGACCATTTAAGGCTGCCTTTTTCACCACCAATGTGCATAAATTCCCAGGTAATATAGTATGCTTTAAAAATCGTAAGGATGATGAATATCCAGTTCAACAAATTCATGTGGAACAGGTTTGTCATGTATAATGAATCAGGCTTGATGATACCAAATATAACTTCAACAATAGTTATTACTGATAGCAGCGCGAATACAAACCATATTCTTTTTGTGTTAGATTCGTGAGAATGTGCCATTTGTCTATGCTTTTATATTTTAATAATTATACCAGGTAGAAGAATGTGAATACGAATACCCATACAAGGTCTACAAAGTGCCAGTACAAACCGATCTTCTCAACCATTTCATAGCTCCTCCTCTTTTCATAAGTACCCAAAAGCACATTAAAGAAAACAAGGATATTAAGCATTACACCTGTAAATACGTGGAAACCGTGGAAACCTGTTATAAAGAAGAAAAAGTTAGCAAACAGTTTGTGTCCGTACTCGTTCCTTATAAGGTTTGCACCTTCAACTACATAATGTGTTTCTTTGAGCCTTTCTATAGATTGCTCCCTGGTAAGTATCGTTTTCTTCTTTTCTTTGGTAAGGAACTCTGTCCTTACCCGCAGGTTCGGGTTTGCTTTAAAGCCTTCTACCACTTCTTCAACAGAATACGTAGACATAGCAGGCCCGCTCTGGAACCATATCCCTTCGCTTTTTTTCTTCTCTACGCGGTCTGTAGGTATATCGGCAGCAAATTCAGAAAGCGCTACCCTTTTGCCTTCAGCATCAACAAATTGCAATATCGCACCACCTCTTGTTTCAACAGCGCCAAACTCACCTTTGATGAAGTTTTTCCACTCCCAGGCCTGTGAGCCAAGGAAGATAAAACCACCAATAATGGTAAGCACCATATAGATTGCCACTTTAGTCTTTTTCAAATGATGGCCCGCGTCTACTGCAAGCACCATTGTTACTGAGGAAAAGATAAGGACAAATGTCATGAAGGCCACATAGTACATCGGCGCATCAGTACCGTGCATAAACGGGAAGTGATTAAACACTTCGTCGGCTATAGGCCACGTTTCAATAAATTTAAACCTTGAAAAGCCGTAAGCGGCAAGGAAACCGGAAAAAGTAAGCGCATCCGATACGATAAAGAACCACATCATGAGCTTGCCATAACTGGCTCCCATTGGCTCGTTTCCGCCGTCCCATGTTTTACCTGTAGTAGCTGTAGTAACTGTCGCTGCCATATAAAATTGTTAGGTTAAAAAGTTTTCAAATTTACATTTTTTTCTTTTAATAGAAATAGAAAAACAAAAACAAATAAACCCACAGTAAATCGAGAAAGTGCCAGAACATTGCACCCAACTCTAAACCAACGGTTTGAGAAGCATTGTATTTCTGTTTAAAATGATTATAAATTACTACCAAAAGCACAATAATCCCAGCAAAAAGATGCGCAAGGTGCAGTGTAGCAACAATATACAAAAATGAAGTTGTTACCGTACTCTCCGGTCCGGTAAAGAAATAGCCACTCGCTATTACCTGGTTAAAACCATAAAACTGGGCTATTACAAATCCAAGCCCCAGAGCCAGCGTTACCAGCAGCCACAGCGAAGTTCCGTTACGATCGCCCTTCTTGATAGCCATCTTGGCCAGATGGAACGTTATGCTACTGGCTACGATAACCACCGTACTGATGATAAACGCGTCGGGAAGCTTAAAATCATTAAGCCAGTCCGGCCTCGAAGTACTCACCACATACGCGCTCGTAAGCCCTGCAAAAGTCATAAACATACTTACCATACCGAACCAGAGCAGCATCTTTTTAGATTTTGCGGTTCTTTCCCTGTGTTCTTCAAGAGTCATCATATCTTACCTGATAAATTTATCCGCTACAAGTATTACCTGCATCAGCGAGATATAGGAAACACTTACGAGCATGAGTTTTTTGGCCGTAGGGCCATCCATTTTTTTATATAGCTTTACTGCATACACCAACATCCACAATCCCAAAAGGAAAACAATCACCGCCGAAACAAGGCTCAGCTTCAGCTCACCTGTATAACCTGTCGCGGGAAGCAGCGATGCCCCGATAAGCCACACGGTATATAATATTGTCTGCAATGCGGTTTTTTTATCCCTTTTCCCTGTCGGCAGCATAAAGAAACCGGCCTTCTTATAATCGTCAAACAAAAACCAGCCGATAGCCCAGAAATGCGGGAACTGCCAGAAGAATTGTATCAGGAAAAGCGTACCTGCCTCAATACCGAAGTTATTGGTTGCGGCTACCCAGCCCAGCATAAAAGGTATGGCGCCGGGAAAGGCACCCACAAATACCGCAAGGGGAGTTATAGTCTTAAGAGGGGTGTAAATACTGGTATAAAGAAAGATTGAGATTGCCCCAAACATTGCCGTTTTAGGATTGATGCTGTACAGGATGCCTATCCCCAGGATCGTGAGCAGTGAGCCAAGCAGGAATGCTGTGCGAACCGATACTTTTCCCGATGGTACCGGCCTGTTCTTTGTCCTGTCCATCAGGGCATCAAGGTCTTTCTCGATAATCTGGTTAAAAACATTGGAAGCACCAACCATGCAATACCCGCCAATAGTGAGCATTACAAGGGTAACCCAACTAAAAGGATTGGCATCGGAAACGCCTAACAGGTAGCCTGCAACAGAAGAAAAAACCACACTGATTGCCAGCCTGGCTTTTGTAATTGCGACAAAATCCGAAAAAAGCGATTTTAGGGAAACCGGGGTTTGAGAAGCGTCCAAAATAATTTTCATGATTTTCAAAAACTGGCGCAAAGATACTCCAAAAAAACGTTTTCCTCAAAAGGAATGGTCTTAAAAGAAAGGAATCTGCAGGAAAATGAAAAAAAATTATTTATCCACGCAACCATTCCCGTTTTGCTGCATCTTATAAATGTAATGACTGATAAAGTTGTTTATTGTTGTTACGAAAAAGAAAAATTCGTCCAGAAATTGCTATGAAAAAGAAGCCTTCCCGTTTGGGAAGGCTTTTTGCTTTAATATCCCGAATTGCCGGCTGTTTCACCTTCGGCAATGGCTTTGGCTGAAGAAGTCCCAATACGTTTTACACCCAGCGCTATCATTTCAATCGCTTCCTCGTAACTGCGTACCCCGCCGGCAGCTTTTACCGATAGCGGATATGCGTTTTCAAGCATCAGCTTTATGGTTGGCACCGTAGCGCCATTAGCCTTACCGGCTTCTGTTTTATAAAATCCGGTAGACGATTTCACAAAAACGCGGCTATAGTACTGTTCCTCAAAATGCATCATTACAACATTTTTAATAAGCGCGCTCAGGTGTACGATTTGGTGATCGTCCAGCGCGGCAACCTCGATAATCCATTTTACCGTTTTTCCTTTCGAAAGCCCAAGGCGTGTACACTCCAGCACCTGTTGCTTTATCTTGTCCACATCCCCTTCCCTGTAGGCTTTATAATCCACCACAAAATCCAGGTCATCAGCGCCATCAGCTATAGCCTGTTCCGCTTCAGCTAATTTTTCTTCGAGCGCAGCTCTTCCCTGCGGAAAGTCGATTACAGTCCCCACCAGCACTTTCGACCGTGCATCATCCACCATCTGCCTTCCCATTGCCACCATGTCGGGGCGTATCATCACCAACTTAAAGCCCTCATGAATCGCCTCGTGTACCGCTGCCCTTACCACATCCCTGTTCTGCGCATCCGAAAGCCCTGCCTGTTCTGCAGTTTTCAGGTACGTTGAGTCTAAATATTGTTTTATATCCATAATATTAAAATAAAAATCCCCGGCTAGTAAGCAGGGGACTGTTTCTTTATCGTTTTTCTCTTGTGATAGATCCATAATGCCAGCAGCGCCGTTGCCCCTCCGGCAGTATTGGCAATGGCATCTAAAACATCAGGTGTTCTTTCTTTAGTAAACAACCCCTGGCAGACCTCCATCAATATGCCGTAACTCACTGCCAGTGAAAAGGCAAGTATTCTGGCTTTTCGTGGTTTAAAGATCTTCGTCCTGTTAAAACCAAGATACCACAATACAGTAAAAATAAAATAGAAAATAAAGTGCAGGACTTTGTCCTTATTAGGTATTTTGACCTTATCAATATCGCTGAAACTGTCATTGCTGACCAGGCAGGCCACCGTTATTAAAAGTGTCCACGATATTGCGGTCCATAAATACTTATTACGCACCTATCAGTTCCTTGTATTGCTCGCTGCTCAAAAGTGAATCCACTTCAGAAGCATCTGACATTTTCACCTTAACCATCCAGCCATCACCGTACGGGTCTGTATTCACCTTTTCAGGATTCGTCTCAAGAGACTCGTTGAATTCAACAATCTCGCCCGATAGCGGAAGGAAAAGATCCGATACGGTCTTAACCGCTTCAACGGTTCCGAAAACCTCATCTTTAGCAAGTGACTGATCCAGCGTTTCTACCTCAACATATACGATATCGCCCAGCTCTTTCTGTGCAAAATCAGTAATGCCTACAAGAGCAGTTTCGCCTTCGATCTTTACCCATTCGTGGTCTTTTGTGTACTTTAATTCAGCAGGAATATTCATGTTAGTTTGTTTTTAGCAAATGTATGTTTTATGGCAGTAACTATAAAATCTTTTTTTGTGTTAATTACCAAAATTATACCTCAGCGTAAAGCCCGAGCGTATGTTGGTAAGCGGGTATGCCGTAGATATCACTGCCTTCGAGAACGAGTGGTCGTAGAAGAATATCGCCGTAAGGTTTTTGCTGAAAGCATAATCCGCGAAAAGCTTCGCCGTCCATATATTCTGCCCGCCACCCAATTGATTGTTATCATAATCCAGGTAGCGCACTATTGTCTCATTCTTCCTCAGGGTAAAGTCTATCTTGATATTGATATCACTCTTTATTACGTTTTGAGGGTTATCGGCAAGGCTAGAATTGATGGTAACATCTTTAATACGGTAACCCAGACCAATGATGTATTCGTTACCCTTCACTTCTGTAAGGAGGTTGTTATCAAAGCTCATGTTCAGCATCCTGTCTTTCCTCACCTCGGCAAGCAGCCTGAAAGAACTCTTCATAACCATCTCCATACGGATAAGCGGGTTGAACTGTTCCGTAAGGTTGACGTTGGAGATAATAGTCTTGGTATAGAAGTTACCAATACCGTTATTGTCCTGCCCGCCCGGATTCTGATCGTATTCGAAGTTCGAACGGAATGCGTTAATACTGTATGATGCCCTGTAGCCATGCTGCAGCGAGAAGCTCTTAAACCTGTCCTTAAAGAACTTATAACGCATAAGCCCTGTATATTTTATAAGCCAGTTCGGCAGCGGAACATCCCTGAAAGCTCCTGTTTTCGCTTTAGAGGCATCCTGTCCGGAATATGCCGCAAGGAAAGACGGAAGCAATACCGCTTGACTGTTGCGCCCAAAACCTACCGGATAGCCTACGTTGGCATCTGCAAACGCATTGCCTGTACCGGCCTGGTATCTCGGGAAATTATTTCCGCCATAGCGCTGCTCGGCAAGCCTGTTAGCAATTTCAAGCCTGTTGTCCCTAAAGGCATCAAATGCTTCTGATCCGCCAACATCACTTGGACTGAAGGCAGTCTTGATAAGAATTGTACTTATGGAAAAGTTACCAAAAGTATATGGAGCCAAAGCTTCATATCGATACTGTCCTGAATCTTCATCAAAGGCATCATACTGTTCCGAATGGCTTTCGGAGTACGTCCGCTCAGCATTAAGATCGATCCTGAAATCGGGGAACAGGTCTACCTGTGCGTTCAGCTTAAGCTCTTTCGTATTTACCTGCTGGAAGTTTTGGTTAAAATCGTTGTAATTGGTAAGATATCCCCTCTTTGCAGCCTCATAGCGTACATCGGCATCCTGGCTACCAAATACAAAGCCCAGCGTAGGCTTCACCGTACCAAGGAAACCAATACCCGGCAGGTAACCCGGAAGCATAGTAGAATTCGTTTCCGTATAAGCGATCTTTATATCCTTAACACTGGTAACTACACCAATAAGGCCATTTACCAATGCGTTCCCTTCTGTGACCGGCTTAGGCGCGGCAGCAACCTTTTCACCCGGCTTAGGGGCTGGCTTCGGCGCCGCGTTCTTAACCGCAGGCTTTTTAACGCCAAGCCCAATATATTTATAGAACTGGTCAAGGTTAAGGGTCGTGGTCAGCTTGTGTATATTAGAGTTCTGCACTGTATTACCCAATCGGAAAAGTGTATCATCTTCACCGTCATTATTCGTATCCTGCCACACCTGCGAAAGCGCATCGGTAGAACGTTGCCAATTGAAGGTACCATCATAGGTATACGTCGATTTTACAAAGCCCAACGCGGGTATTTTGCTCAGCGGAAGGTCGTAGTTCACTACGAATTTCTGCGTATGCGAGTTGGCCTCTCCGGTATCCCAGAAATCCTGCCACACAGTAGCTTCTTCAAGCGGCCTGTTGTTCTCGTCCATGTAGTTCCTTACAATATTGCTCGTTGCCACAGTGTAGTTAAGCTTAAGCGCTTTTGTGATATTGTAGTTGAAGCCGTACTGGTAGTTGAAGAAATAGTTCCTCCGGTACAGTGGGCTGATAGGTATGCCTTCCACATCTACATTCCTGTACTGCTGACGGTTAAACTGCCTGATGATATTCGTACTGAAATTGATGCTCGATGGGAGGTAATTGAAATTGAAATCGCTTAGTATCTTCCAGTAGTTGTTCTTCTTCATGAAAGCGGTATTCTTGAAAGGCTCTACCGGCTTGTTCTGGAAGGTATAGTTATAGTCCGCGGCAACACGCACCTGCTGGTCCCTCATATCCTCAACTTCATAGTCGTGGTGTTCAGTCTCGTTATACGAATAGGAAAGCGTGACGTTTTCCGGGTCGTATACATGCTGTTTCTGCTCCGGAGCCCTCTCTTTCTTCACGCCAATAAAGTTGATGCTTGTACGCTTCGTATAGTCGATAGCCCTGTTGCGCAGGTTGTCTCTGGTCGCCTGGTCGTCGGTTTCGTCCATAAGCTGCTCCAGGCGGATATCCTGCTGGAACGGGTCGTATTCCGGCGTTATAATTTCTTCACCCACACCGTAGTTAAACGGAAGGTTGATGCGCCACTTCTTCGGAAGGAGCTTACCAAGGCTAAAGTTGGTCACCACATCATACTGCTTCACATCTTCCCTGCTCCTTTCGTTAGGGCTTTGTTCGATGGTACCAAAACCTATCGTGCTCATCCTTCCTGTTGCGGAGATCGTTGCAAAATCGGCAAAGTTGGTATCCATGCTGGCAATCGCTGCCATACCACCCTTATTATCCATATCCGAAAGGCGAAGCTCGTTGAACCATACCTCACCCCTCAGGTGGCGTGCCATCGGCGCATTCAGCTTATAACCATTCTTTACACCGAGCATTAACGTACGGACATAACCAAAGTTAGGGTTACCCTTTATCGCAATGGTCATCCTTTCGTTAAGATCACGATATACAATCCCCTGTGCATCTGCATCCGGGGCAGTACCATTCAGCACATCTATCTTAAGCCTTGTAAGCGCGTCGAGCGAAAGTTCGATCTCGTTCTCCTCCATCCATATCTGGTCGTCTGACACAGCATTCAATGGCGTAACGTCCAGCTTCATTTCAATCTGGTAGAAGTTATCGGTAAAGTCGTTACCAAAACGAAGGAAAGCTTTCAACTCCCCGCTTTGCAGCCCGTTGGTCTCCGGTGTTGACGCGTCTGTTTCAGACGACAGGGCTTCAGCATGAAGGAACATCCTTAGCTTCTTAAACTGTCGCATATCCACGTTTACGCTCTTGAACACCGCCCGTGAATCATCGGGCTCAAGTCCTTTATTGTTGGAACTGGAACCATCGGTAGAGTATACGCGAAGCGACAACGACTGCTCATTCTGGTTGATCACCGCATTGTTGTTATACAATTGTTCCCTGCGTACTCCCGGAGGCGATTTATAAGGTATAGGCCTTCGGTCACCATTTTCCTGTATGTTCAGGGCCACAACATCAAAACCTGTATTGTCGGCAGTATCGTCCTGGTTATTGTCCGGCTCCTGGTCAAGGCTGTTTACATACCTCCTCCACTCACCCCTTACAAGGTCGAGCGCGCCGAAACGAAGTGTAACATCGTCATTAAAGCCTTTTACGATCATCCTCATGAAACGGATAGAACGTACACTGCTGATACCACCTACCGCAACGGCTCCCGCTCCCTGTACCGGAACTTTATAAAGAAGCCAGCGGCCTGTTACGTTGCCCTGTCCATCTGCCCTTGGCACATTAAAAGGCCTTTCGTCTACCACATAGCCCTGGCCCGGTGTAGCACCCGGCACAATAGGAATATCATACCTATAGTAGGCATCAATGGTATTCATGGTATTATCCCTGTTGATATCTTCCGTATCAGGCAGGGTGGTATTACCCCTGTTGGTATTGCCAACATCTACAGGAGAGTTACCCTCGGTACCATTGTAATTTTTATAACGATCCAATACGTTGCCATTCGCGCTCAGGAAGAACTGGTAGTTATCCGCCGCGGGGTCAGCGAGCCCTGCGAAAGGAGTTCCGACACCTTCTTCCTCATCACGCAAACCATCAAAACCTACATCCTGTACGTTACGGTTGGCCGAATTGGTATCAAATGCATAAATAAGCGATTGCGAAACCGGCACCTTACCCCAAACGGTATTAAATACCGGTTGGTTGCCACCTGCTTCCGGAAGCCCGTTTTCGTACTGCTTCCTGTTATCTTTCAATATATCCTCAGAGATCTCCCCAAGGTTAATTTCGAGCATACCTGTATTGGTGGCAGGCACTGCATCATTACCATCATAAGGATCCATGATCCAGAACTGCATGTACTCTACGTTGGTCTGCTCAAAGTTTGTTGAATTGATCGCCCTCATAATACCTCCCCAGTTCTGGGCGGCCTGCGCCTGACTGAAACCGTTTACAGGGTCGGCAAGAGGATTGTAATTGTATGGGCCCCTCTCCTGCGGAAAGTAGCTAAGATCGAGTGTGTTTACCACGCGGCTTTGTCCGGGCACCACATCGGTAACGGGATATAGCTCTTCATAATAAACCCTTCTTGTCCTGTTGGACGACACGTCTCCGGCAGTAATTCCCGATGGCCTGGAACCGTCTGCGTAGAAGGTAGGGTCGATACTGTACCATGCCAGCTTTGCCCTCCTGAATCCTGAATCGAGCATATTGGTGTCAAATTCGCCGCCAAGCCCGATAGGCACACTGGCCAGCGACCATCCCATAGCGCCACGCATATCGATATTGGTTTGGGAACCTTCAAAGTCGTCTATATAAGTAGTTGCCTCACCATTGAACTGGTCTGCTTTGGAAGCGCCCGGCTGCAGGTAAGCGATCTCCCCCCTGAAAGAGAAACTTGAAGGCACATCCGTATCAATGTTCGGAAGTTTATTAACCAATCTCGTAAAGAAAGGCACCTCTGTAGAATAATTAGTATTAAGCCCGAAAATGGTATTGTTTACCGATTCCTGGCCATAGTTGGTTTTATTGGTAAACGGCCTTTCAGACATATTAAGAACCGTTGCCCCGACAAGGAACTTGTCGGTAAATTTGTGTTCAATGTTGAAACCTGCAAAACGCCTTGTCTGCTGGCCAAATGTTGCGTTGTTCTCCACAGACACCTCTATAGGCGTATTGGATGCCGCAAGTGACGGATCGAGTATCTGCACCCTTCCCAACTGGTAGTTTACAGTATAGTCCTGCCCTTCTACAAGCACCCTTCCGCCCGCGGTAACGGTAACCGATCCCTGTGGCACGTTGAATGCGTTTAGGGATATACCATCGCCCCCTGTAGATTTAAAGCGCCCCTTCAACTGGAACTTGTTCTTTTGGCTGTCCTGTAAGGCGTCGGCCTGTGTACTCTTATAGAGCTTACGGTATACGTATCTTTTCTGGTTCGGGTTAAAGTTAGTCTCAGTGGCATCACTGTTGTAATTGCCCGCAGGCGTAGGCCTGTCGGAAACCTCCAGCTTATCATACAGATACTCCCCAAAAGGCTCTACCGTAGTAAAGAATATGCGTCCGTTCTGGGTATCTATCGTTAGTCCCGGCACAAAGTCAAAGAAACCATCGCCGCCTTCCTGCGGGTCATTCGCGTAGGTAAGCCTGTCTAAGTTAAACACCCTTAGCAATGGCGTATCTGCAACGGCATCAGCCGGATTGGAAGGCGTAGGAAAAGGGAATGGGTTGGGCGGAGAAGTCGGGTCCGGTGCCGGTGTAATATAGTTTAATGGAGAAGGGTCGGTATACAGGATATTGAAACGGAAATCTTCCTGCGTAAGCTGGAAGCCTCCGGGTATCACGTATACGTTCTTCATCATCAGGTCCCATACCGGCTCATCCACATTAACAAGGTTGCTCTTCAGCATCTTAAGGATAAGGTTCTGGGTAGAAGGTATAGGCTGCTGCGGATTGGTTTCATCCACGACAGTAGCGGCAACACCATCGGTACCAAATTCACCTACCTGGTATACTTCATTTCCTATGGTATACTGGTACGCTACCGCAAGTACCTCATCATTGTTCAGTTTCTGGTTAAGGGAAACATATCCCAATTGCGCGTGATAGGTAAACTCATTTGCCGTAAGCTTTCTCGCATTTTCCAGCTTGGAATAGTCACGCCCTTCGTTCGCGCTAAGGCCGCCGGTAAAATTGGTATTATCTACCGTCACGATCTCCCTGATGCCGGATGTAAGCATACCTCCCGGTATAATCTCCGGGTTCAGGGCGTTATTACTGTTATCGGGTGGTAAGTTAAAATTGGGTGATGTAAAGAATCCTGAAGGCGGTGGCGCCGGGCTGGCAAAACCTACCGCTTCGTCGGTAACATCTTCACCAGAACGGGAACTGCTCAATCTGGATTCACCCAAATCCTGGAGCGCAATGATGTTCCTTGAGTTGTTTTCCTGCGCGTTGATCCTGTTCTGCCTGTTGGTAATCCACACCTCGATACGGGTTATCTGAACCCTGCTGTCGATAAGAGGGTAATTACGCAGCGCACGGTCATAGTTATTCCTAAAGTATTGTGAAAGGAAAAAGTGTTTATCCGAATCATAGTCAAGTCCGAAAATATCGAACTCCTGTATTGTTCCGCCTCCCTGCGCGGTAACGGTTTTTGTCTGCGATTTCTGTTCTGAGAAGATACCTGTAACGGTAGTCTTACCGAATTGCAATGCCATTTTAACACCAAAAAGGCTTTGCGCGCCCCTTACCAACGAATTGGAAAGCGGGAAACTTACGTTACCCACCTCTATTTTCTGTACAATGTCGTCTTCAGTTGGTGTATACTCGAGCTTAATCAGGTTTTGGAATGCGAAGGTAGACTCGGTATCGTAATTGGCAGTAACCGCAAGCCTTGTACCCACTTTACCCTGAAGGCTCATACTGATGCGCTGATCGAAATCAAAGGTAAACGTACTCCTGTTTCGGGGTGACAGCGAAGGGTTATCCTGCTTGGTATAACGAACCCCCAAATCCATCTCTACTGATCCCTGGGGTTTTACGTCAATGGTATTCCCTCCAAAAATAGTCTCGAAAAAACTGGAATTTACGTAGTATCGCGGCAAAAGGTTCTTCTGCTGCTCTTCTGTCCCTTTACCATCTATGGCTTTCGATTTCTCCTGGTAATAGTCGCGCATCGATTCCCTTAATACAAGCTCCTGGTATTGCTCCGGGGTAAGGATTATAGGATAATTGATATTGAATCCGTCAAACTTATGAGTATAGATATAGCGATTGGTTGCTACATCATACGTATAGGCCTCTACAATGCTTTTCGGGTTGCTGATTTCCACTTTACCGGGGTTGTAGCCCTTAATGGTATCCCTGGCCGCCTCGTTTTCCTCTTCCTCGTCAACCTGCGCCTGCGCAAGTACGCTGCAAAACAGGAATACTATCGAAAAGGCGTGTTTTAGTCGGGTATAAAGATCTTTAGAGTATTCTGTTTTCAAGGACTATAAGTTTTTTAATGCTTGTTTTATTAACGTCTCCACATCAGCGCCTGGGTGCTCTTTAAGGATTTTTTCTATGGCTTTTTCTGCCAATTTTTTGTTAAAGCCCAATACCTCCAAGGCAGATAACGCTTCATCTTTATTTGTATTGTACCCGGAAACGGAAACTTCTCCTAAATCGTATAGTTTTAACACTTTATCTTTAAGGTCGAGAATAACCCTTTGTGCGGTTTTGGTGCCAATTCCTTTTATAGACTGGATCGTACCCACATCACCGGAAGCTATAGAATTGATGATATGTTTCGGCTCCAGCGACGAAAGCATCGTTCGTGCTGTACCCGCGCCCACACCCGAAACGGAAAGAAGCAGCTTAAAAAGCTCGCGCTCGGCCTTTTCGGCAAAGCCAAAAAGTGTGTGCGCATCTTCTTTTATCTGTAAAAAAGTATACAGTTTTATATGCTCCGAATCCGGCAGCAAAGAGTAAGTATGCAGCGAAATATGCACATCATAACCTACCCCGTTACAGTCTATTACTACCCCTGTAGGTGATTTCTCAACCATTCTCCCCTGAAGATGCGCTATCATATCAATTTTTTATGCAGTCCCCAAAAATAGTAAAATTCTTTAATCCTCAACACGTCCTATTTCTTTGCCATTTTAAGGCGCTTCTCTTTCTCCTGTGCGTCCACTACAGCTACAGCCGCCATATTCACCATTTCCTCTACGCTGGCGCCAAACTGGAAGATGTGTACCGGCTTGTCCATTCCAAGCATAATCGGGCCTATAGACACTACCCTGTCAAGTTCTTTAATTATCTTATAGGTAATATTGGCCGACTCAAGATTCGGGAATATCAGGGTGTTTACTTTTTTTCCGGCAAGTTTAGAGAATGAAAATTTATCCTTGTGCATCTCCGGATTAAGGGCAAAATCGGCCTGAACCTCACCATCCACAATAAGGTCGGGGTGGTTTTCATGCAGAAATGCCACGGCTTGCCTCACCTTTATCGCAGAAGGGTCTTTGGATGAACCGAAGTTTGAGAAGGACACCATGGCGATTACCGGCTCCATACCGAAAAGCCTTACTGTACGTGCTGTCATCAATGCAATTTTTGCAAGGTCGTCAGCCGTAGGGTTAGGGTTTATAGCCGTATCCGAAAGGAAAAGCGGGCCGCGCTTGGTGAGCATCATGTTGGTTGTGGCAATACGCGATACGCCCGGGGCTTTATCGATGAGCTGCATGATCGGCTTCACGGTAGAAGGGTAACTCCTTGAGTAGCCTGTAACCATTGCATCTGCTTCACCTTCGTTCACCATCATGGCAGCAAAATAGTTGCGCTCGCGCATCCATTTCTGCGCATCAAGCAGGTTAACGCCCCTGCGCTGCTTATTCTTCCAGAATACTTCCGCATAGCGGTAGCGCCTTTCGTCTTCCGCATCGGTTTTAGGGTCGATGATCTGTACTTCCGTATCAAAGCCTATTTCCTCTTTCAGGAGGTTTATTTTATCGCGGTCGCCCAACAGTATCGGGAAACCGATCTTTTCTTCCATTACGATCTGGGCAGCCTTCAGCACATCCAGATGGTCGGCTTCGGCAAATACAATACGTTTCGGGTCGGTCTTAGCCCTGTTGGTGAGCAACCTTACCATTTTGTTATCGTTACCCAAACGCTCTAAAAGCTCTTCGATATATTTATCCCAATCGTGAATTGGGTGCTGTGCCACACCGCTATCCATTGCGGCTTTTGCCACAGCGGGCGCCACAACAGCAATAAGCCTTGGATCAAATGGTTTAGGGATGATATAATCGCGGCCAAAGTTCAGCTTGGTCTCGCCATACGCTATATTCACCTGTTCGGGTACTGGCGCTTTGGCCAGTTCCGCAAGGGCTACCACAGCCGCCATTTTCATTTCTTCATTTATCCTTGACGCCCTTACATCCAGCGCCCCACGGAAAATATACGGAAAACCGAGCACGTTGTTTACCTGGTTAGGATGGTCGGAACGGCCTGTAGCCATAATCACATCTTCACGGGTAGCAATGGCAAGATCGTAGTCAATTTCCGGGATCGGGTTTGCCATGGCAAATACAATCGGGTTAGCATTCATGCTCAAAAGCATTTCCGGCGTAAGCACATTGCCAACCGAAAGCCCAAGGAAAACATCAGCATTCTTTACAGCTTCCGCCAGCGTAATGGCCGATCCTTCTTTTGCATATTTACGTTGCAGGTCAGACATATCCGTACGGCTGTTTACCAGCATACCGTCTTTATCAAACATGATGATATTCTCCACCTTAACACCAAGCAACAGGTACAGGTTGGCACACGCCAGTGCGGCAGAGCCGGCACCTGACACCACCACTTTTATTTCGTCCATATATTTCTCCGCCAGCTCCACAGCATTGAGCAGTGCCGCCGAAGAAATAATAGCCGTACCGTGCTGGTCGTCATGCATTATGGGAATATTGAGTTCCTCTACCAGCCTTCGTTCGATCTCAAACGATTCCGGAGCTTTGATATCCTCAAGGTTTATTCCCCCGAAAGTGGGCGCGATATTCTTTACCGTTTCAATAAAAGCATCCACATCTTTGGTGTCTACCTCTATATCAAAAACATCAATATCCGCGAATATTTTAAACAGAAGGCCTTTACCTTCCATAACGGGTTTGGAAGCTTCGGGGCCTATGTCGCCAAGGCCTAAAACCGCGGTACCGTTAGATATAACGGCCACCAGGTTTCCTTTGGCGGTATATTTGTATACGTTGTTTACGTCTTTTGCAATCTCAAGGCAGGGCTCGGCAACACCCGGTGAATAGGCCAGCGAAAGGTCGCGTTGCGTAGCATATTTTTTTGTAGGTACTACCTGTATCTTTCCGGGATGCGGCTTTGCATGGTATAGCAATGCTTCCCTTCGTTTGCTGTATTGGTTCATTTTTTTACTTTTGGTAACAGAACTTACAAAGGTAAACCTCTGGCTGAATTTGAGAAATTTTTAACGGTTTTCTTTTGCCCGTATATCAGAAGAATATTCACATTCAACTATTTCAGCAAATAAGCTTGTATCCATACCCCCTGACATTCCTAATTTCAACAGACGGGTCATTTTTCAGCTTTGCGCGCAGCCTCGTAATATACACATCCATATTGCGGGTATTAAAATAGCTGTCGTCACCCCAGAGTTTCAGCAGTGCGGCTTTACGGTCAAGTACGTTATTCCTTTGTTGCAGCAATAGCGCCAGCAACCCGGCCTCTTTATGAGACAGTTTTACAATAACACCTGTACTGTCTGACAATTCCTGTCGATTGTAATAGAACGTATAGCTGCCAACATTTTGCTTACCAGCCGCATCAGAAGCATCAGAAGCTCTTTTCAATAGTTCTGCTACACGAAGGAATAACTCATCGAGGCTAAAAGGTTTCCTGAGATAATCGTTCCCTCCGTTTGCGTAGCCTTCGCGCACATCCCGTATGTCCGATTTTGCCGTAAGGAACATCATGGGAATCTTTGCATCGGCATGCCTTATTTTCGCGGCAAGGGTAAAACCATCGGTATAAGGCATCATCACATCCAGTATGCAAAGCGAAAAACCACCATCACTATAAAGCTCCCATGCCTTTTTTCCATCGGGAGCGAGATCTACGAGATAACCTTCTTTTTCGAGGCTTTCTTTTACCACCTTACCAAGGTGGGGTTCGTCTTCCGCCAAAAGTATCCTATACTGCTTCATAGCGGTAATTTTATTATAAATAGCGATCCCCCCGACACATTATCCTTAATGGAGATGCTGCCCCTATGGGCTTCTATCACTTTTTTCACATAGCCAAGGCCAAGGCCATAGCCTTTTACATTATGCACATTTCCGGAAGATATTCTGTAAAACTGCTCAAATACTTTTTCCTTTTCACTGTCGGGTATTCCGGGACCATTATCGGTTATGGAAATTATAAGCCTGTTTCCGGAAATTGTGACAGCAACTCGTATCTCAGGATCAGTATGCGTGTTATACTTCAATGCATTATCGAGCAGGTTGCGTATAGCATTGCCCAAATGAAAACGATTGCCCGCAAATGGCACATTTTCCGTTAAAGGTTCAAACACTACATTTCCGTAATCATTCTCCCCAATAATGCTTTCTATCAATTCATTCACATTTATACGATCCCCCGTTACGATCCCATTCTTATCAAGCCTCGCCCCTGTCAGGATTTCATCAGTCAAAGCAGAAAGGCGATTACCCTGGTGCAGTATGATGTCGATGTAGCTTTCGCGGGAAGCCTCATCATGGCTGAATTTTTTAAGGGCTTCGGCGGTAACCAGCAACGACGCAAGGGGTGTATGTATCTCGTGCGTCATGTTGCTGATAAAGTCATCCTTCATGCGTGCCAGTTTGTGTTGGCTGAGGAGGGTACGTACTGTATACCAAAAGCAGGCGAGCGTGATGATGAGAAGCAGCAGTGAACCTGTTATAACCCATTTGAGCTTACCCAACAGAAAAACATCTACACCGGTAAAGCACGCCTTCATCCATCGGGGCTTATCGACCGCTATATTCACATCGTTCGTACAAAGCTCAATACTGTTCAGCCTTTTTCCAAAGCTAAAGGGCAAATCAATACCACGCCTTGCCAATGCCTTTTTGTACTCCCTGTCTATGACCGTCATTTCTATCGGCGTTTTATAAAAGGCTTTACTCAGGCTGTCTCCCAATCCCTGTGTAAAAAACCATACAGTACCTTTTTTCAGTCCGTCATCCACAGTCCGCACCATATGGTCAATAAATATCTTTTTGATTTCAGGCGTAATAGTGTCAATCCTGTGCGTGATTTCCTCAATACTCAGGTTGATCTCCGTTTGCCCGCTGCCACGATAAGCCTTTATTTCCTTAATGATAAACTGTGTGGTTTTTTGCTCCGGAATATAGCGGCAGCGTATTTTAATGAATGTTGTATCGTTCATCCAACCCCTGAACTTGTCTTTCACGCCTGTATTATGCATGTCAATGCTGCTATCCCTGGCCTCCAGCAATGCTTCATTGGCATCTTTCTTAAAAACCCTTTCTGCCAACCGGTAGTTCTCATAGCTATAGTACAGTTGCAATGCGGTAATGCCTGCCACGCAAAGCGACATCAGGATAAAAATTATGATAAGGCGTTTTCTCATACCTGCCAAAAGTAAAATTTAAAACCGTGGCGCGGAATTGTTATTAACACTAATTAACCTTGTTTAATGCCTGTTAACCCAATCGCTTTTGAGATGGAAATACATTTGCAAAAATCAATATCCGACACAATGAAAAATTCATTTCTCCTTATTACAACAGTGCTGTTTGTGATGCTAAGTCAAAATGCATTGGCTCAAAATAAAACGGCCATTAAATTCATAGCCGATCCAAATCCCTGGGGGAACATGGACCTCGGAAGGCTGGCCAACTGGGAAGGCGTACATTACTATAAAGCAAAGTTTGCCGGAAAGCAGCTTAAAGGCAAAAACTACTCGGTTGTGACCAAGGAAATCTGGTATGGCGCAGTAAAAAAAGTAGACACACTGTTCAATTCGGCCAGCAGCGAATTTTTTGAGCCTATAAAGGGCGATACACTTGCACTAACCATTATGGCAGGAAAATCGAGTGAAAAGAGCCTGAAAACAGAATTCTATTTTGACCGCTTTTCTGTTGCCCACGAATACCTCACCACCAATTCCGAAGATTACAGCATGCGGATACTTGACCGCCAAAAAACGGACATAGAGGTCGGAAAACCATTTTATGCCTTTGCCTACATCCTGCCTTATGAAAAAGATGGCGCTAAATATTACTGCGCTGTAGAGGGCAGCGGCAAGGATATTGAAAAATGGGGAACAGAATTTGGCCTGGAGCATTACATCCTGTATGAAATGCGGTTTTTCTGAAAACAGTCTATTTCAAAAATGCAATATTTCGCCGGAGGCCATCATATTTAGTACGCTTTACGGCAGAGTTTTTAAATACGGCCCTGAAAGTATCTTCGGTAATTTCTTCCCAGTCTTTTTTGGTTAATGAAAGCAGCTCAGGATTAGGGTTGAACAATGGCTCGGAATGCGGCTTAGAGAAACGATTCCACGGGCAAACATCCTGGCACACATCGCACCCAAAAGCCCAGTCGTCGAATTTGCCTTTCATTTCAGATGGCAGGTTGTCCTTAAGCTCTATGGTAAAGTACGAAATACACTTGCTGCCATCTACCACATATGGCTGTATAATTGCCTGTGTCGGGCAGGCATCGAGGCAGGCTGTACAGCTGCCACAATGGTCGGTTACCGCATAGTCATATTCCAGTTCGACATCAACGATCAGCTCCGCGATAAAGAAGAAGGAACCCACCTGTTTGCTCAGCAAATTGCTGTTTTTTCCAATCCACCCAAGGCCACTTTTAGCCGCCCATGCTTTGTCCAGCACCGGTGCAGAATCTACAAATGCCCTTCCCCCTACCTCACCTATGTTTTCCTGTATCGAATGGAGCAGTTCTTTCAGCTTCTCTTTTATTACAAAATGGTAATCCTGCCCGTAAGCATATTTAGATATTTTGTATGTACCTTCTTCCTGTTTTTCAGACGGATAATAGTTCAGCAATAAAGAAATTACGCTTTTCGCACCATCCACAAGCAGCGTCGGGTCCAGGCGCTTATCGAAGTAATTTTCCATGTACTGCATCTGGCCATGACGGCCTTCGTTGAGCCACTTTTCGAGGCGTGGGGCTTCTTCCTCCAAAAATCCGGCACGGGAGATTCCGCAGGAAATGAAACCAAGGCGTTTGGCTTCCTGTTTTATGAATTCGGAATATGATTTTTTGTTATCCATGGCCTCACCCCCGACCCCTCTCCAAAGGAGAGGGGAGCGAGATCGAAAAGTTTTTCATTGTACCAATAGCAAATTTAGCGCATGAGTGTAGCTGCCCCCTCTCCTTTGGAGTCCCGATAGCCATCGGGAGAGGAGAGGCTCTTAATCAAACAACCCGCCCTGCGGTCCAAGCTTATATTTACCCAAATGCTTATAGGCCTTATCAGTAACTTCCCTTCCCCTTGGCGTACGAATGATGAACCCTTCCTGTATCAGGAATGGCTCGTACACTTCTTCAATGGTCTCCCCGCTTTCAGATACGGCTGTAGCCAAAGTAGACAGCCCAACCGGGCCGCCCTTGAATTTATCGATAATGGTATTGAGTATCCTGTTGTCCATTTCGTCGAGGCCGTGAGCATCAACGTGAAGGGCTGTGAGTGCGAATTTGGAAATCTCGATGTCAATTTTACCGTTACCTTTTATCTGGGCAAAGTCGCGCACACGTCGAAGCAGCGCATTTGCGATACGCGGCGTACCACGGCTGCGGCCTGCGATCTCGATGGCGGCTTCCATGGTTATCGGCATTTTTAATATCATGGCGCTGCGCTGCACAATGGTCGTGAGTAATTCTGTAGTATAATATTGGAGGCGGCTGGATATACCGAAACGGGCACGCATAGGCGCTGTAAGCAATCCTGAGCGTGTGGTAGCCCCAACCAGGGTAAAAGGGTTCAGTCCGATTTGTACCGAGCGGGCATTCGGGCCAGATTCGATCATGATGTCGATCCTGAAATCTTCCATAGCCGAATACAGGTATTCCTCTACTATGGGGCTAAGGCGGTGAATTTCGTCAATGAAAAGAATGTCGCGCTCCTCAAGGTTGGTAAGAAGGCCCGCCAGGTCGCCCGGCTTGTCGAGTACAGGGCCTGAAGTAATCTTGATACCCACACCCAACTCACTCGCAAGGATGTTTGCCAGAGTGGTCTTTCCTAATCCGGGAGGCCCGTGGAAAAGTGTATGATCGAGCGCCTCGCCACGCTGATTGGCTGCCATTACAAATACCTGCAGGTTTTCGAGCACCTGATCCTGCCCGGTAAAATCGTCAAAGGAGAGCGGCCTTAACTTCTTTTCAAGGTCAAGCTCTTCGCTATTGTAGTGGGTATTTGTCGGGTCAAGATTTTCATTCATACAGCAAAGATAAACGAAATTTGCCTGAACTTACATGCGGTATCCTTCAGAAAGGATGTCTGCCCATTCCGGATTATCATTTACATATTTTGCCACATACGAGCATAGCGGCATTACGGTAAAGCCATTGTCTTTGGCACATTGCAGCGTCATTTGAGTCAGCTTCGCGGCAACTCCCTTGCCGCGGAGGGCTTCGGGCGCTTCAGTATGAGTGAGGAACAACTTTTCACCTTCCCGGTAATACTCAATAAAAGCGATGTGTCCATTGATGTGCAACTCGAACTGGCTTGCTGCCTCATTGACCTTAAATCCGTCACTGTTGCTGTTTTTCATAGTAGATGGTTTTTATAAAGGTAGCTGTAATTTGCTTATACAGATGGTAAAGGAAGCTTAAAGTATGAGAGTTGAAAGTATGAAAGTCTTAAAGTCGAAAGCCTGTGATGCGTCCCGTCTGCGTGAGGGATAGAGGCGGTATCCTGCGGAGGCACGGAGCAGATAGAGCCAAAAGCCCGACGCGTAACGCAGTGGAGCGGCACGCCCAAAATTCATTCCTGCAAATAATCCTCAAACATTACTACTTCTATGAGCGGGTGCGCCTCGAACATATCCCGAAGCGCCTTAATATGCCCCGCGCCATACAGCACCAGTACGCTTTGCGGCCTGTCGGTTAGAATGTCGCGCATGATGTTGGAGTAGATATTGATATTTCGCATCATGTTATATTGTGTCCAGAAAGTGCCTGTGCCTTCCACATTCTTATCGAGAAAAGTGGTAACATTGGCATAAAGAAACTTATTGAGATACTCTTCGGAATTGAGAATACGGAAGATCGTCACAAGATCGTTACCCGGAATACTTTCTGTAAAATCCTCGAGCTGTTTCAGGTTGATCCTGTCATACGCCGTAAAGTCTTCTTCCTGTATCTGAAGCGAATCGCAGAGGCGGTTCATTTTGGATGTATATTCCGTAAACAGCCGGTCTGCCGGCCTGTGGCTTTCATTATAGGCCCAGTCGATGCATTTTACACCATCATTGATATTGAGCCTACGGGCAAGTTTTATCCCGACCTGGAAAATTTCATTCTTCAGTACGACCGGTTTGTTAGTATAATATGCCGTATAAATACTGTCCCAAAATTGTTGCTTGTCCGGAGTATTCTCAACGTATATCTTTTCCACATCCCTTTTTTGGAGGATGTCAAGAAGGGAGTTGATCTGCTTCTGGCGTTCAGGGCCGAGGATATTATCTTTGCCATTGTCTACCTTCAAAGCATCTGACGTACCACCCATGTGGTAAGTAGCGATAAGATGCACTTTAACCTTATGTTGAGCAAAGCCCGTAAGGCAGCATAGCAGCAGGCAGGCGGCAAGGACATTTTTCATCATCAGCATTTTCGTAAAAATAGCAATTATCGGCTGTTCCCGCTAACGGAAAGCTTTTTTAAATATCTTTAGGCAACCAAAACAAACACCAATTATGGAAAACGAACACGAAGACAAGCACTTAAAGCGTGAACTGGGCCTGCTGGATGGCACCATGCTCGTAGTGGGCTCAATGATAGGCTCGGGTATATTCCTTGTCAGCGCCGATATGATGCGCAATGTAGGCAGCGCCGGATGGCTCATCCTGATATGGGTAGTCTCAGGGCTTATGACTATGATCGCCGCGGTGAGCTACGGTGAACTGAGCGCCATGTTTCCAAAGGCGGGCGGGCAGTATGTTTACCTTAAAGAAGCCTATAACAAGCTTATCGCCTTTCTCTACGGCTGGAGCTTTTTTGCTGTAATACAAACCGGTACGATAGCTGCCGTGGGTGTAGCGTTTGGCAAATTTGCGGCCTACCTCTACCCTCCTCTTGGGCCGGAAAACATCCTTTATACTATTGGCAGCTTTAAACTGAATGCCGCACAATTAGTGTCTATCGCGACAATTATACTGCTTACTTTCATCAACAGCAGGGGTGTAAAGAACGGCAAGTATATCCAGACCGTTTTCACAATCACTAAGATAGCATCGCTTTTCGGCTTGGTGATCTTCGGATTTGTACTGGCATGGAATGCAGATATCTGGGATGCTAACTGGACCGATGCCTGGGCCTCACAGCAGTGGAATAAGGATACCGAAACCTGGACGGCTATTGGCGGCGGGGTACTGATGTCGGCCATAGCTGCCTCAATGGTGGGCTCACTGTTCTCCAGCGATGCCTGGAATGGGGTAACCTTTATCTCCGGCGAGATCCGGAATCCCGAGCGAAACGTGGGGCTAAGCCTGTTTTATGGTACGCTTATCGTTACAATCATTTACATATCCGCCAATATCATGTACCTGGCCGTTATACCCCTCAACGATATTGCCTTTGCCGCACAGGACCGCGTAGCCATAGCCGCGGCGCAGCCTATATTCGGAAGCACAGGAACATACATCATTGCCATTATGATCATGATATCGACTTTTGGATGTAATAACGGGCTAATACTGGCAGGGGCAAGGGTTTACTACACAATGGCAAAGGATGGCCTGTTCTTCAAAAAGGCAGCAGGACTCAACAAGGCGAGTGTTCCCGGGTGGGGATTGTGGATACAATGCATTTGGGCATCAGCGCTTTGCCTTAGCGGCCAGTATGGTGACCTGCTCGACTATGTAATGATCATCGTGGTGATCTTCTACATACTGACTATTGCGGGTATCTTTATACTCCGTAAAAAAATGCCCGATGCCATAAGGCCTTACAAAGCTTTCGGGTACCCGGTACTACCACTAATTTACATCGTATTGGCAACAACATTCTGTATTATGCTGCTGAAAGACAAGCCCGAGACCTGTGGTTGGGGCGTTGTGATCATGCTGGCGGGAATACCGGTGTATTATTTGACCAAACCTAAGAATTCCAATCCGGAATAAAGTTACCGGAACATCATTACAAACTGCCCCAAAGTAACTTTTGGGGCTTTTTTTATGCTTACTATTAGGCTTTCCATTTCGAATGTAGCTTGCGAAGTGAGAAATCTCAAAATATTACCGGAAAGAGATTCCTCCTGCATCGGAATGGAAGATTTTAACCACCCCGCCCTTTGGGCACCCCTACAAAGGAGGGGAAGACCATGAGTCTGTCACTCCTTTCCATTTCGAACACAGCTTGCGAAGTGAGAAATCTCACAATATTACCGGAAGCCTAAGAGATTCCTCCAGTGGGAATGAGATGCCACTGAACTCCCCAGCCCACCTTTAATAGCTCCGACAGAGCCGATATCCTGCCGTAGCTTGCGGAGGCAGATAAAGGTGATGGCGGGACGGGCGTATAGCAATTATAGTAAGCCATTCCGCTCCAGACCACCTAAACCCAAAGAGGGAACGCTACTCTACCCATTACTTTTGACAACGCAAGAGTGAGAACGTATGAGTATAAATTCCCCCTTTGGGGGTTAGGGGGCTCTCGGGGTTAGAGGGCAAAAAAAAATGGCAGGTAAAAACCTGCCACTTCTTTATAATTAAGTAAGATTGAATTCTAGTGGTGAAGCTGCTCCTCGCCTTCCTTGTACGGAACGGTTTGCGGAACGAAGTCTTCGTCATGCCCCGGCTTGCTGTAGTCGTAAGGCCACCTGTATACTTCAGGGATCTCACCAGGCCAGTTACCGTGAATGTGCTCTACAGGGGTAGTCCACTCAAGAGTGTTGGACCTCCATGGGTTTTGCGGTGCTCGCTTGCCACGGAAGATGCTGTAGAAGAAGTTCCACAGGAACACGATCTGGAATGCAGCACCGATGATAGCGAACATCGTAATAAGGATGTTTACGTCGGCAAGGTCATCAAACAACGGGAAGGCCGAGTTGGTATAGTAACGCCTAGGAAGGCCGGCCATACCTACAAAGTGCATTGGGAAGAATACGCCGTAAGCACATACTGCCGTTACCCAGAAGTGAATGTAGCCAAGGTTTTTGTTCATCATCCTTCCAAACATCTTAGGGAACCAGTGGTACACACCGGCAAAGAAGCCGTATAGTGCAGAGATACCCATTACAAGGTGGAAGTGGGCTACAACGAAGTATGTATCGTGTACGTTGATGTCCAGCGTACTATCACCAAGGATGATACCTGTAAGTCCGCCTGTGATGAACGTAGATACTAGGCCGATGGAGAACAACATGGCAGGGTTAAGCTGCAGGTTACCCCTCCAAAGGGTCGTAATGTAGTTGAATGCTTTTACTGCCGACGGTATCGCGATCAATAGCGTTGTGAAGGTAAACACCGAGCCCAGGAACGGGTTCATACCCGAGATGAACATGTGGTGGCCCCAAACGATTGTTGAAAGGAATGCAATGGCAAGTATAGAGGCGATCATCGCACGGTAACCGAAGATTGGCTTACGTGAATTGGTCGCGATAATTTCAGATGTAATACCAAGGGCAGGAAGAAGTACAATGTATACCTCAGGGTGTCCAAGGAACCAGAAAAGGTGTTCGAACAGTACCGGAGAACCACCCTGGTAGTGCAATACCTCACCGGC